>C688J18823_10000271_pt1 | contig 29502 bp, 21 predicted proteins | sample HopSoiMetagenom1_FD_18823 | JGI IMG/M metagenome (IMG submission 18823) | reverse complement strand
TCCTTCTCGATGTACGTGTCCGACGACGGCACGTACGCCTCCGGCTGGTAGTAGTCGTAGTAGCTGACGAAGAACTCCACCGCGTTCTCCGGAAAGAGATCCTTGAATTCACCGTAGAGCTGGCCGGCCAGCGTCTTGTTGTGGGCGATCACCAGCGTGGGCCGCTGCACCTGCGCCACCACGTTGGCGACGCTGAAGGTCTTGCCCGAGCCGGTGACCCCGAGCAGGGTCTGGTTCTTGTCGCCGCGCCGGATGCCGGCGGTGAGCTCGGCGATGGCCCGGGGCTGGTCTCCCTGCGGTTTGTAGTCGCTGCGCAGCTTGAACGGCATGGCCGCCAAGTGTAACAGCGGGGCTGACAAACTGCTCGGAGGCCTTGCCATGCGCTTGACGGTCGCCTGCCTGCCCGCGTTCCTCCTCTGCTGCGCGGCCGCACAGGCGCAGAAACCCGCGGCGCCGTCCCCGCCGCAGCAGGGGCCGGCCTCCAATCTTCCCGTGGTGCGCCTGATCGCGACGGGCGGCACCATCGCGATGAAGATCGATCCGGTGAAGAAGGCCCCGGTGCCCGCCATCTCCGGCGAGGACCTGATCGCCACGGTGCCCGAGATCGAGAAGGTGGCGCGGATCGAAGTGCAGAACCTCTCCAACGTGCCCTCGGACTACATGGACCCGGACCGCTGGATCGAGCTGCAGAAGGCGGTGAGCGACGCGTTGGCGCGGCCGGAGGTGGCGGGAGTGATCGTGTCGCACGGCACCGACACGCTGGAGGAGACGGCCTGGTTCCTCGACCTCACCGTGGACAGCGAGAAGCCGGTGGTGCTGATCGGCGCGCAGCGCAACGCCAGCGAGAAGGACTTCGACGGGCCGCGAAATCTCTTGAACGCGGCCCGGATCTGCGTCTCCCCTGCCGCGAAGCGGATGGGCTCGATGATCGCGCTCAACAACCAGATCAATGCCGCGCGCGAGGCGGTGAAGACCCACACCTCCGACGTGGAGACGTTCAAGTCGGGCGACTTCGGATTTCTCGGGGTGACCGACAACGACCGGGTGATCTTCTATCGCGCGCCGCTGCGGCGGCAGCACGTGGCCTTGAAAGTCCCGGCCGGGCAGCACCTGCCGCGCGTGGACATCGTGGACATGTACGGCGGCGCCGACGGCGCGCTGGTCCGGGCGGCGGTGGCGGCGGGCTCGCGCGGCCTGGTCATCCAGGCGCTGGGCTGGGGCAACATGAACGTCCCGATGTTCGAGGCGGTGAAGGAGGTCATCGCCAAGGGCATTCCGGTGGTGATCACCACGCGGGTCTGGAACGGCCGCGTCTTGCCCAACTATGGCTTCCAGGGCGGCGGCAAGACCCTCCAGGAATCCGGCGCCATCTTCGGCGACAACCTCTCGCCGCAGAAGGCGCGCATCTTGTTGATGCTGGCCCTGCAGACCACGACCAGTGCACCGGAAATCCAACGTCTGTTCGACCGCTGAGCGCTCTTGGGAAACCTACCACCCGCGGCCGTCGCCTGGTCCCCTCCGCGTCGATCGCTCATCGCATGCCCAGCTGCCATTGCAGCGCGTCGGGGGCTTTACCACGAACACGTACGTAACCCATGTGCACGCCGTGAAGATGGTGTGCCGCGCAGAGGCTGACGAGGTTCCCGGGATCGTCCGTCCCACCGGCCGACCGATAGACGACGTGATGCACGTGCGCCGCCGCACGGCTGCACCCGGGGGCGCGACACAAGCCGTCGTCCCGCTCGAGGACCTCCTTCTGCACGCTGCTCCGCTCCGCCAGCGCCGGCTTCCACACCTCGACAAAGTGCCTGGCAATGATTCCGAGGCATTCGCCGTTCGAAACATGGTGCCCGACTGCCTTCCTCGCCGCCTGGACCGCCAGGGCGACCAATCCGACGAGGCGACGCGGCAGGTGGACGTCGAGCTCACCCCGCGCGCACATCTGCGCCTCCTCGGCACTCTGGAGTTCGCGGCGCAACCCGACGCAGGTCATCCGCGCCGCCCGCTCGATCCACTCGCTGGCGCACGAGCCATCTGCATACCGCGCGATCAGCCGCGCCTTCTCGTAGGAGATGCGCCGCTCGCGCATCGCTTCGCGCAGGACCGGCAAGTCGTAGAGTCTGCGCTCCAGCGCGATCCTCTGCGCGACCGCGCGTTCAGCCATCCCCAACCGCTCGGTGCAGTAATGCTCGAAGGACGCGAAGCTCGCCCGGCGCCAGCCGTCGACGGCCCGGAACAGCATCGCGAGGTGCCCGAAGACCTCGTCCCACCGGTCGCGCAGGTTCGCCAGCCTGCGAAGCTCCGAATCGAGGAGCCGCGGATCGAACGTCGCCGCGGGGTCGATCGAAGGCGCCTCCACTGGCTGCGGCTCGTCCAGGAACGCCCATTGCGCGCTCTCCTTCTCCAGCCATTCCTTGGCGGGTTCGAGCAGGTCGCGGTTCGAGAACGGCGGCGCGGCCGCGCCTGTCCCTTCCACCAATTCCGCGCCACCGAGATACTCTTCGCAGAGCGCCTCGAGCCTCTGCCATCGCGGGGCCGCCGCGCCGAGCAGTTTACCCGCGAGCGCCATGGCCTCGTCGACGACCGGCCGGACATCCGGCGGCACTTGCATCCGGATGTGCGTCCACTGCTCTTCGTCTTCGGGCTGTAGATGGCCGCAATCCCTTGCGGCGGCCTTCAGGGCGCGCACCGTCTCGCACCGCGCACGCGCCACCCAGCCCGCTTCGGCCTCGCCTCTTGCGACAGGAAGGACGGCCTCGGCCCGGCGGACGCTCACCTCGCCGGCGCGGACCGCAGCGCGCAGCAGAGCCCGCTCGCGAAGCCCACGCGCAAGCCGTACCATTTTGTGCGCGGTGCTCGCCGCGATTCCCAGCCGTTCACGCGCGTAGTCGCCGATGCCCGCATACCCGAGCCGGAGCACGCGATCGCCGACGCAGAGCGCGTCGAGCCCTTCAGCGATGGCGATGTCAAGCGCCCCGCGACCGCGCGCGACCCGCACGAGGAGCGCGTCGATCACCCGCACGGCCTCGTAACACACGGCCTCGTCGCGCTCTCGCGGCAGCGGCCACTGGAGAAGCGACGCGGCTGCAGCGAGTTTCTCGAGCGGTTCTCCGAGACTGGTGCCCGCAGGATCCATCGTGTCCTGACCGTACCAGAGGGGTCTGACATGCCGGCGCGAGCCCTAATGGCATGCTAAACAAGGACACATCGGCCTAAATCGACGCTACCTTTTGTTACAACTTACACGCGATCTCGAAGGACCTGCATCAGGAATCGTTTTTCCGTTCCAAGTCATGGAGGCGGTATGCTGGGAAGCAGACCGGTCCCGCGCGAGGAGTTGAATGCACGAATGTGATGTTCCAAAAGGACGGTTCCATTCATTTCTTCGTGGGCCCCGTCGATAAGCTTGAACGGGTTTGGAAGGTCGACGGAAGCCCTTTCACCGACAGCGACGAACGCGGCCTGGGGAGCAAGTTGAAGGATGACTCCTCAAGTAACGGAAACGCCAGGGCTCCTCTCGCAAGTGGGAGGCGATAGGTCGTGCCCACCTCGCCGAGGCGAAGTATGCGTTCTACGACGAGCGGTTGCTGCGGCTCGGTTGCGGGCCCTTGCCGTTCCTCGCGAGCGGCGAGGCGCGGTCCCAGGAGGGGACGGCCATGCGTACCGAGACGAGCGGCTCGCTAGGCGTGCTGGCGAAGCTGATGCTGCAGGCGCTGGCGGATGGGCTCCGGCCCTGACGCCGCGTCAGGCTTCGAGGCGTCTTCCTGGTTGCGCCTGCGCCCAAGGTTCGCTATCGGTGGCTGCTCCGATGAGACGACGCATCACGCTGCGCGCGTGGGCGGTCCTGGAGACCCTCTCCGGATCCGTCGCGAACCGCCGCCCGGCGGTGGTGGCGGAGATGATGCGCCGCGACCGGTCCGAGGTGGCGCCTGCGGGGCGCAACCTGGTCCAGCAGGAGATCGACCGGCTCGATCCGGCACGCGTCGAGGTGCTGGTAGCCTCCTCGTGGTCCGTGCGGCTCGCGCTGGGCTCCTGCGAAGGCGACGCGGAAGAAGGCATGGCAGCGCAGCCATGAAGCTCGTCGCCATCGCGCGCGCTCCGCGGGACCCCGGTGAGGCGGCGAATGTGCTGGCGGGGGCATCGGGGCTCACCCTGGCCGAGACGCGCATGCGTCTTGCGCCCGAGCCTCCGGCGCTCCTCGCGCGGCTCGACGACGAGCAGGCCGCCGCGCTCGTCGCCTCCTTGCGAAAGGGAGGGCTCGCTGCGCTCTCCATCGCCCTTCCCGTCCCGACCAGCAAGGACCGCACCGTCGCCCATTCGTTCTCCCTCGGCGATGGCGGCGCGACGTTCGTGCCGCGGTCCGGCGAGTCGATGCAGGTCCGATGGTCCGACGTGCTGGCCATCTTCCGCGGGCTGCGCGCCTCGCGGTCCGACGTCGAGCGCACGGTGAAGTCGAAGAGCTTCTCGGCCGCCGCCGCGGTGGTGACGGGCGGGCTGAAGATGACCCGCAGTTCCACCAAGACCGTGCACTCGCGCGACGAGACCACCGAGCAGGTGATCCTCGTCTACGCGCGCGACGGGCGCGCGACGCACCTCGCCGAGCACCAGCTCGATTTTTCCTCTCTCGGTCCGGGCATGCATCCCTCCAGCACCGGCAACATGGTGGAGCTCGCGCATCGCCTCCGGGAGAAGGCGAAGGACGCGTTCTACGACGAGCGGCTGCTGCGGCTCGGCCGCAGGCCGCTGCCCTTCCTCGCGGGCGGCGAGTCGCGATCCCAGGAGGGGACGGTCGTCACGCTGCGCACCGAGACGAGCGGCTCGCTCGACGTGCTGGCGGAGGTAATGCGGCAGGCGCTGGCGGAGGGGCTGTTGCCCTGACGCCGCGTCAGGCCGAGGCCGGAAGCGCACCGCGTGGTCGGGACACACACAGTACGCCTCCGGCTCGGTTGGCGCCTCCGATTGCTACCCCCCGGAGGCGCCCTACGCTCAGGGCAACGGTGTGGTCAGAAGCGAACCCGATCCACTCCCGTGGACGGCGACGAAGCCCATGGTCAGCGTTCCTGTCTGGGTGTACGGCAGCGTCCCAAGCGGGCCGGTCACGGTGATGCTGTACGTGCCGAGTTGCAGGCCGACCGCGGAGACATCGCAGGCATTGAACGTGTGGCTGAAACCGGATTTGCCGTTCACCAGAGCATCCCCGCTGAAGCTCACGCACTGCTGGCCCAGCAGCCCGACGCTGTAGGAGATCCCGCGAGCGCCGTTTACCCCCACCACGCTCTTCTTGCCGATGGGATCGGTGAAGTCGAAGGTGCTGGTCGCGGGAGCCGACGGGCTGTCGACGAAATGGAATTCGCGGGCGTCCTTGTCGCGCCCCTGGCCTTCGTCCTCGTCGCCACGGCGCGTTGCAGGGCCAGAGCCCTTCAGTCTCCCGTTCACGTCGATGTTGTCGAGGACGGAGAGCCCGAACTGCTCGATGCCACCGTTGTCTTCGTCGTCCGGACCGACGTCCTGGACGATCTGCATGGTCACCACCCGCTTGTCGGTTCCGCAGCCGTTCGGGTCCGCGCAGCCGATCTCGATGGGAGTGCACACGGCCGTGGGACTTCCCTGCCCGATACAGGCCACCAGCGGCGATGCGCCGCCCCAGACAGGCCGCCTCCAGTAGAGCGACGTGGACAGATCATCGGTCGGCAGTTGGCAGGGAATGTAGTAATTCGAGTTGTCGGCCATCTGGATCTCGAATCGGGGGGAGTTGTTGTTGCACTCCGATCCCTGATCCGAGAATTCGACGGAGTTTGCCTTGCGCAGGTCGTAGCCGAGTTCGAACAGGAACGACCCCTTGACGCCCTTGAGCTGCGCGGTGGCCTTCCCTTGAAAAACGGTCTGGTTGGACTTCACGAGGAGCAACCCTTCATTGCGCGAATCCGACTCGGACTGGTTGATGCAACCGAACCCGTCGCCGGAGGGCGGCGCGAGCAAGCATCCGATCCCGTATCGCCAGAAGGCCGCGACGACGAAACCACCGTTGTCGACCTCCACCGGGACGACGTCGAACTTCGGCGAGAATTTGGAGCTCTGTGCGAATGCGCGCGAGGGCGCTGTGGCGGCTACCGCCACTAGACACACGACGACTGCTCGTTTCAAGATACACCTCTGGTATTGATTGCATGTGCAATCGGCAGATCGATAGAATTACGAAAATCGGGTAGATCCCCCTGGTATCACGAGAGCAGAGACCGGGAATCGCGAGCGAAGCGCGAGAATCAGATCGGGTCCCGGCGGCCGATCTGCAAAAATGTCATTGCGCCTCCTCGCATGGGGATGGTTGGCCGGACGGCCGAACGTCCCCGCGCTGCAACGACCGTACCGTTGTGGGCAGATCCGCCCCAGATGTTTGTTTTTTCAACGGAACGGATCGCAGGGGTCGTTACAGTGCAATCATAATTCGGTATTTAATCAAGCCTGGATACGACCAAGGACCAAGGAGGATTTACCGGAGCGCCTGACGTGGACGGCAACCTCCACAGGGGGCGGGGTTGACTGCCATGCCGCGGTTTCACTAGTCTGCCGGCCGGCTCGCACCGGCGACCGTACCCTTTCGGCGGCCCCCGCGGATCAACTCCAGCCGGAGTCCGAGAGCCATGACCCGCATCGATTTCTCAGTCGGTATCGGCGGAGCCGCCGGCCAGGGCGTGGCGACGCCCGGCAACATCCTCTCCAAGCTCTTCGCGCGGCGCGGCCTGCACATCAACGCCTACAACGCGTACCAGTCCATCATCCGCGGCGGGCACACCTTCCTCACCATCCGCACCAGCCAGGACCCCGTCCGCTGCATGGGCGACAGGCTGGACATGCTCATCCCGCTCAACCAGGACGCGATGGATCGCCACCTCGGCCTGATGCGCAAGGGCTCGGCGGTCCTCTACGACGGCGACCGGGTCAAACCCAATGCCCCGGCGGAAGGGGTCCAGCTCTGTCCGCTGCCGCTGGCGGCGCTGACCGGGAACGTCCTCTACTACAACACGGCCGCGGTGGCCGCTGTGCTGCGGCTCGTCCGCGTCGAGTTGCAGCCCTTCGAGGAGATGCTCGCGCAGCAGTTCAGCCGCAAGGGCGAGAAGGTCGTGGCGGAGAACGTGGCGGCAGCCCGGGCGGGCTACGACTACGCCGGCTCCCACTTCGAGCCGTATCCCTTCTCGCTTCCCGACACCGGCAAGCGGCTCGCCGTCGCCACCGGCAACGAGAGCCTGGCCATGGGCGGCGTCGCCGCCGGCGTGAAGTTCTACTGCGCGTATCCGATGAGTCCCTCGACGGGAGTGCTGATGTGGATGGCGCGCCACGCCCGCCAGCTCGGCATCATGGTGCGGCAGGTGGAGGACGAGCTGGGCGTGATCAACATGGCCATCGGCGCCGCGCATACCGGCTGCCGCGCGATGTGCGCCACCTCCGGAGGCGGGTTCGCGCTGATGACGGAGGCCCTGGGCGCGGCGGCGATGATGGAGATCCCGGTGGTCTGCATCGACGTGCAGCGCGCCGGCCCCGCCACGGGCGTGCCCACCAAGACCGAGCAGGGCGACCTCTGGCAAGTGCTGGGAGCGGGCCAGGGCGACTATCCTCGAGTCATCGCCGCCCCCACCAGCATCCGCGACTGCTTCCATCTCATCCCCCAGATCTTCGACCTGGCCGACAAGTTCCAGTGCCCGGGCATCGTGCTGGCCGACCTGCTCGAGTCGGAGGGGTTCTCGAGCTTCGAGCCCCAGGAGCTGGACTTCAATCCGCCGCGCGACCGCGGCGAGGTCATCGGCCTGGACGGCGCGCCGGCGGAGGGAGGAGCCGGGGTCTCCCCGGCGACGGGCGGAGGCCGAAGGCCGGAGCATCCGGAGGGAGGAGCCGGGGTCTCCCCGGCGACGGGCGGAGGCCGAAGGCCGGAGCATCCGGTGACTGGGTACAAGCGCTACCGGATGACGGAGAGCGGCATCTCGCCGCGCGCCGTGCCTGGCACGCCGGGTCACGCGCACGTCGTCGCCACCGACGAGCACGACGAAGACGGCGTGTTGATCAGCGACGAGTTCACCGATCCCCACAAGCGCCAGGCGATGATGGAGCGGCGCGGCCACAAGATGGAGGCCGTCCTGCCGCTGCTGGATCCCCCGCGCTTCACCGGCCCCGACGCTGCGGAGGTGACGCTGCTGGGCTGGGGCTCCACCGAAGGGGTCATCGACGAGGCGGTGGAGCAGTTGGCTGCTGAGGGCATCGTCGCCAACCACCTTCAAGTGCGCTGGCTGGTGCCGCTGCAGTCAGAGGCCATCGCCAGGATGCTCTCGGGGGCGCGCAACCTGGTCATCGTGGAGAACAACTACAGCGGCCAGTTCGCCCGGTACCTGCGCTCGGAGACCGGCATCGCCGCCGACGCGCACATCCGCAAGTACGACGGCGAGCCTTTCCTGCCGCACCACCTGACCGACGGCGTGAAGAACATCCTCGCCGGCCGCACCACGAAGTACGTGCCCGTGCACGAAGTCCGCGTCTGAGGAGGATCCGATGGGGGAGATGCAGATCGAGCCGAGGACGCAACCCGCTGCAAAGCCGCGCCGCCCGTCGCTCACCGTCAAGGACTTCAAGGGCAAGGCCGACCCGGACTGGTGCCCCGGCTGTGGAGACTTCGGCGTCCTCAACGCGCTCAAGACCGCGGTGGCCGAGCTGGGGCTCCTGCCGCACGAGGTGCTCACCGTCAGCGGCATCGGCTGCTCGTCCAACCTGCCCGGCTACATCAACACCTACGGGATGCACACGCTGCACGGCCGCGCGCTGGCGGTCGCCACCGGGGCGCAGCTGGGCAACCACCAGCTCAAAGTGGTGGTCACCGGCGGCGACGGCGACGGCTTCGGCATCGGCGGCAACCACTTCGTCCACTCCATGCGCCGCAACGTGGACCTCACCTACATCGTGATGGACAACCAGATCTACGGGCTCACCACCGGCCAGGTCTCCCCCACCAGCCGCAAGGGGATGAAGACCAAGAGCACCCCCTTCGGTAGCGTGGAGAACGCGGTCAACCCCATCCCCATGGCGATCGCCTGCGGCGCCACCTACGTGGCCCGCGGCTTTTCCGGACAACAGAAGCACCTGGTCGGGCTGATCAAGGGCGCCATCGAGCACCGCGGCTTCGCCTTCGTGGACGTCTTCAGCCCCTGCGTCACCTACAACCACGAGAACACGCACGAGTTCTTCAAGCAGCGCACCCGCAAGCTGGAGGAGATGGGCCACGATCCGGCCGACCCGCGCGCCGCCTTCGATCTGGGCAGCCAGTGGGGAGACAGCATCCCCATCGGGCTCTTCTACCGGAAGGACGGGGTGCCGGCGCTCGACGAGTTGGAGCCGGTGCTCGCCGAAGGCGCGCTGGCACGGCAGCCCCTCGAGGTGTCGAGGGAGAACGCCCGCGCCCTGGTCGAAGAGCTTCTCTAGAGGGCGCTGGTGGGCACTGCCCGCGCAGGTGTCGCAGGCGCCCAACCGAAGTTGCCGCGGCAAGCGGAGGTGCGCAAGTTCGGCAGTAGGCCGGACGGCCATGGAGCATCCGATGCAAGCGACGAATCCTCCGCAGCGGATCGCGGATCAGACGCGCTGGGATAAGGAAGCCGAGTTCTTCGACCGGTTCGCAGGCCGGAAGACGGCAGAGGAGTTCGGTCCGATCGCGCGCGAGGTGATCGAGCGATACCGTTCGCCAGGCCGCCTCTACGCAAAGGAATTCTGTTACCGGCTGATCGGCGATCTTCGTGGAAAGACCGTGCTCGACGTGGGGTGTGGAGAAGGCGAGAATTCGCTGCTGCTCGCCAGCCTCGGCGCACGGGTGACGGGACTCGACGTCTCGCCGCACGCCGTGGAGCTGGCCCGCGCCCGCGCGAAATTGAGCGGGCTCGAGCGATCGACCGACTTCCTCTGTTCGCCTCTCGAGATCGCCGCGCTCCCCGAACGGCACTACGACGTCATCTGGGGAGACAACATCCTGCACCATCTCATTCCGGTGCTCGACGAATCGCTCGCCGCGATCGTCCGCTCTGCCAGGCCCGGCGGGCTCGTCATCTTCATCGAGCCGGTCAACCTGAATCGGACGCTCCGCCGCATCCGCTTCCTCGTCCCGGTGCACACCGAGCACACGCCCGGGGAGCGGCCGCTGGAGCAAGGCGAGCTGGACATCATCGCGCGCCACGTACCCGGCCTGCGGAAGCGCCATTACGCCTTCCTCGGCCGGCTGACGCGCTTCGTGATCCCCGACTTCAGCTACGAGCGCGCTACCCGTTCCCGCAAGCTGGCGTCCGACGCGCTGGCGCTCGTCGACGCAGCCCTCCTGAGGTTGCCGGTCCTGGAGCGCTTGGGAGGGATGGCCGTGCTGCACGGTCGCGCGCCGCAGCTTCACTGAACAAACGGGAGCCCGGACCAGCCGGGCCCCCTGCCCTGCAGGTCAGTTCAGGTTCAGGTACTTCGCCGGCGTGGTGCTGCTGGCGCCGGTGCCGAAGCCACTGACGCTGATTTTCAGGTTCATCGCCGCGTCCGCGTACGAGATCGAGGTCTTGGCGATCGATCCCTGGACCGTCCACGTCACCCCGTCGGGGGACGTCTCCCAGAACACGGTGGTTCCGTCGTGCCGGACCCGCATCCAAGCAAAGGCCGTCGGAGAATACGTGAGCACGGCGACGTCCATTTCCGTCGCGCCCACGAAGTAGTAGCAGTACACGGTCCCCTGCTCGATCCAGAAGCCCATGTCCTCGTTGGTCGAGTTGAGCAAGGCGAATCTGGTGTTGATGCTACCCTGCGGGACGCTGGTCAACTTCACCTGCATCTGCGAGTTCGTCAGCGTGTACTTGGAGACGCTGGTGACGGCCAGCCTGGTGGTGGGAGTGCTCACGGTAGGAGCCATGTTGAGCGACCCGCCGCCCTCCGTGGTGGTCCCGCCTGTCGCTGAAACCGTCCACTTCGTCGTGTCGACGGTGGTTCCCGCAAAGGCGTCGGAGAGCGAGGAGACGGGCTGGGTTCCGTTTCCCGCGGCGGTGTTCAGGTTGGCGTAGCGCGCCTCGCCGGGCGACGCGGAACCCGTGCCCCAGGTCTCGGTGAAGAAGACGACCTTCCCCCCACAGACGAACGGAACGCTGGTGGTCGGCGCGGACACCAGGGCGGACCACGTCGTGCCATCGGGCGAGGTCTCCCAGAATACGGTCCCGCCGCTCTCGCGAAGCCGCAACCAGGCGTGCGTCGTCGCCGAGTACGCGGCCGTCGCCAGCGTCGTATCGACGCCCGCCACGACCTTGCGCGCGTGCAAGGATCCGTTCTCGTAGTACCAGGAGACGAGGTTCGAGCTGTCGGTCAAGAGCGTGAAGTTGGTGTCGATCCCGCCATTTCCCACCATCTGTGCAGCCTTGACGAAGGCGGCAGAACCCACCAGCGAGTAGGTCCCGTTGCTCTGGAGCAGAAGCGACGCCCCGGCGACGTTGGCATTCGGTGCCTGGTGCAGGAAGCCTCCCGACTCGGTGACGGTGCCCAGGGTCTGCTGCACCGGCGCCCACTTGGTGCTGTCGATGCCGGCGCCGCCGAACGTGTCGCTCAGCGTGGCCACCGCTGGGTTCGCGGGCGTGCAGGTGGTTGCCGGCGGGACGTTGAAGTTCGAGTAGCGCGCTTCGCCCGGGCTCGCCGAGCCGGCTCCGCTGGTCTCGGCGTAGAACATCGGCCGGACCGCGCTCACGTAGGCGACGTTGCCGGTGGGCGTGGTCCCTTGCGTCGTCCAGGTCTGGCCGTCCGGCGAGGTGTCCCAGGAGACCGTGCCGCCAGATTCCCGGATGCGCCACCACGCGTGTGTAGACGCGGAATAAGGCACGCTCACGACGGTGGTCTTGACGTTGGCCGTGGTCCGCGTCGCGGTGAGGGTTCCGGCGCTGTACCACCAGGCCACCGCGTTGGCGGCGTCCTGCACGAGCGCGAGGTTGTTGTCCACGGCCCCGTCGGCGGCCACCACCTGCGGCACCTTCACGTAAGCCGCGGAGCCGATCAGCGAGTATAGCCCGCTCGATTGCACGTAGACCTGGGCGCTGCCGGTGCCGGAATTGGGCGTGAGATGGAGGAAGCCGCCGCCCTCGGTCACGGTACCGAGCGTCTGCACAGGCGTCGCCCATTTCGTCGAATCGACGGTGGCGCCGCCCAGGCTGTCGCTCAGGCTCGACACCGCGGGGTTCGGACCGCCGGTGCTGATCGTCCAACTGACCGCCGAGGAATGCGAGATCGTTCCACTGGTTCCCGTCACGTTGACGGTATAGGTCCCGGCGGCGGCGGTGCCCGGGGCCAGCGTCAGCGTCGAGGATCCGGAGCCAGCCACCGAGGCGGGAGTGAAACTGGCCGTGGCGCCCGCGGGCACGCCCGAAGCGGAGAGGGACACCGTGCCGGTGAAGCCGCTCTGCGCCGTCACGGTGGCCGTAGCGGTGGCCGAGGCGCCGGCGGAAGAGGTCAGGCTGGACGGGGATACGCCGAGCGCGAAGTCGGGATTCGACGCGAACAGCGCCGCGACGTCGTTGAAGGTATCGCCGTAAGCGGTGTGGTTGTAGAAGAGCTCCGTCGAATCGGTGAGGGTAGGATTTCGATAATGACCCTGTTTCATGTAGACTTGGAGCGGCGCGTTGGTCGTATCGAGCGTGTTGGTGGTGCAAACGGTCCCGTCCGGACTGACCGACTGACAGTTCACGAGATAGGAGCCCGGGATGTGGTCGTCATGGCCGCCATTCATCGTCTGCTTGACGAACGGACCGTTGCCCATCGCCTTCCACACCTCCATGGTGCCGGGAGTATTGAAGACGATGTGGATGATGAAGTGATACCAGGTATTGGTGAAGACGGCCCCTCCCTTGCTCGGGTCGCCGGTGTCGTGCCAGATGAACCCGTCGAAGCTGCTCAGGTACATCTGATACTGCTGCGTGGTGCTCTCGTAGAGCCGCTGCAGGTGCATCGCGAAGTCAGGACCGCCCGGGCCGTGCCATTGCGTGATCACGTTCCACGCGGAGTATTTTCCCGACGGAGCATCCGGAACCCCGTTGGGGCAGCGGCCGTCATATGACGGCGGCAGCGGAGAAGGCGCCGTGTTGGTGCAGTTCCAGTGGTCGAAAGAGGCGCTGGGCAGGTAGATGCTGAAGGCGAAGTAGAAGTCGTCTCCCCTGACGAACTGGCTGAATTGCCCGGTGGAGCTGGGGTGCGCCATCTCGACCCTGGTGGTCACGGACTGCGAGTCGTTGAAGGCATCCCCGGGGCGCAGCTGCACACGCAGCACCTTGTCGGCGGACCCGGCCGGATCGGGCACCACCTGCATCCGGCTTCCCGCTCCGGGCGCGATCGGGTTCGGCATGGCGTGGCTGCTGGAGGTGGTGGAGGAGAGCGGGTCGCACCGTCCGGCGGCAAAATTCGGCAGGCACGGGCATGAACCCCCCGTCCCTCCGCAATCGAGGCGCGTCCACTGCGACAGGTCGAGCTTGGTGCCGTACTGCGCGCTCCAGCGGAGCGCGGCGGCAGCCTCGCCGGCGCCGCCGCAGACGACGAGCGCCGCGGCGAAGAGGGTTGTCGTGCACAGGGTGGTGCGCCTCCAGAGGATGTCTGGCTGTCGGATCGATGATGGCATTGGTTTCCTCTCTGGACCGCGGGCGCGGCCCAGCCTCGCTGGAACTGCAATGCGGTGGCGCCGACGTGCGCGCACCCCGCAGCGATCGAAGATCACCACGGGTGATTGGGGATACAAGCCGGTACATTCAATGATTCCTATATGAGGGGCGGCGCGCGGAAGTCGCCGTGCATCCAGCGCGTTGCTTGGTACCGAAATCGATTGCCCATCCAATCGGAATCTTTTCCCTGCACAATTGCACTCTTTTCTCGCGCGATCGATCGATGCGCTCCCATCGACGCTCTCTTTCCCTGGGAACAGAACTTCCGCGGACTGTACGAGCGTCGCCGGCCCAGGTGCGCGGAGGTAGTCCGGTGTGCTCGACAGGCAGGCCCTCGACTCGCTCCCTGGCGGGGAAGAAGCAGCCTGCCCCACCGGTTTCCGACCTGACGACAGCCATGTTGGCAGCCAAGGAGACAGCCATTGAGGAACCTCTTCGTGCTTGCGGTTGCAGCAGTTCCCTTCGCGGCAGTTGCCCAGACGACGTCGGGCGTGGTGTGGAAGGGCGATTTCGAGAGTGGCGCGGCGGCGATGAGCGGCAACTGCACCGCCGGACAGAATCAGTGGTGCCGGAGCCAGACCATCCGGCCCCAGCAGATCCAGGCCGTGCAGAGCCCCGTCGCGCAGGGCGGATACGCCGCGCGCATCGAGGTGAAGTTCGGCGACGTTTATGGCGGGTATTCCGACGAGCGCAGCCTGCTCACCGGTCCCTCCACGCTCTGGGAAACCGCGGGCACCGAGAAATGGTACCGCTGGCAATCGATGTTGCCCGACGAATGGGTGGGCAAGTATCCCAAGTGGGACCAGCTCGCCGACTTCCCCAACGCGTATTCTATTGGCGGCTGGCTGGTTGAATGGCATCACGACGCCAACGGCGGGGTGGAGACCGGTTCGGCTCCGCTCTACATCGGCGCCGACGACAGCAAATACTTCCTCTGCCTGGTGGACCAGGCGACCAGCGCGTGCCGCGAGACCATCAAGCTCGCCGATCTCCAGCGCGGCCATTGGACGGACTTCGTCGTGCACGCGCTCTGGTCGCCCGACTCCAACACCGGGTTCCTGGAGATCTGGGTGGACGGCGTGAACGTGCTGCCGAAGCACTACGGATCGAACATGTATCCGGGCATGCGCAACTATCTGTGTGCGGGCCTGTACCGCAACGTCCACATCGGCGACCCTGGCCTGCGGTGGCCCGATGGAACGCCAGTCTATGGAGCGGGAGGATCGCCGTCGGTGGCGTACCTGGACGGCTTCATCATCGGCAAGACGATGGACGACGTGCTCGCTGAGCGCCCCTGGGGCACCCAGCCCGAGGCCCCTCCCCCGCCCCCGCCTCCGCCTCCTCCGGCGCCCGGCGCAGGCCCGGACCAGCCCCCCGCCACCCCGGTCCCGGAACCTTCGCCTGACGCGGCTCCGCCGCAGGTCGGCGCGGCCACCCTCGGCTCCGGATGCTCCAGCACGCGGGCGCAATCGGCATGGATCGCCATCGGCCTGGTCGTGCTGTTGATGCGCCGGCGCTTCCGCGCCAAAGAAGGAAGAGCCTAGAGGGCCGTACAGGCTCTCAACGGGATGGCGCCGCGGGTCAGTTGAAGCCCGGCAAATGCCGTCAGGCGCCCGAATTCCCCGAAGCGCGCCTCGACCTGCGCCAGGTCCAGCGAGCGGAGCCGGTCGAGCGAGAATTGCTCTACGGTGAAGGAGGCGACCGTGGAACCCATCACGGTCGCCTGCCGTAGCATGTCGGGCTCGTGCGCATCGAGCCGATCGAGCAGCCCGACGAAGCCGCCGGCGAAGCTGTCGCCCGCGCCGGTGGGGTCGACGACATCGGCGACCGGGAATGCCGGCGCGTAGAAGCTGTGGTCCGCGGTCATCAAGAGCGCGCCGTACTCGCCGCGCTTCACCACCACCGCCCTGGCACCCATGCGCAGCGCGGCGCGCCCGGCCTTCACCACGTTGGCCTCGCCGGCGAGCTGCCGGACTTCGCCATCGTTGATCAGGAGCACGTCCAGGCGCGGCAACAGGCGCAGCAAGGTCTCGCGCTTCGAGGAGATCCAGTAGTTCATCGTGTCGGCGCAGATGAGCGCCGGCTTGCGCACCTGATCGAGCACGCGGATCTGCAGGACCGGATCGATGTTTCCCAGGAAGAGCCGCTCCGCCTCGCGTTGCCGCTCGTTCAGCCTGGGGTCGAAGTCGGCGAAGACGTTGAGCTGCGTGTCGAGCGTTTCCGGAGAGTTGAGGTCGAAGCCGTATTTGCCCTTCCAGCGAAACGTCCTCCCCTGCTTTCGTTCCAGCCCGTCCAGCGATACGCCGCGTTCTCGCAGGAACGCGAGCTCCTGCGCCGGAAAGTCCTCGCCGATCACGCCGACCACCGAGACGTCGGTGAGCAGGCTCGCCGCCGCGGCGAAGTAGGTGGCGCTTCCGCCGAGCAGGTTCTCGCGGACGCCGAAGGGAGTTTCGACCGAGTCCAGGGCTACGCTGCCGACGACCAGTACGCTCATGCTTGGCTCCAACTCGTCATGCCGTGCAGGCGGCGAGCTTCTCCACGGCGAAATAGGTCGCCTCGGGATGGTGCATCACCAGCGCGGACACGCTGGCCTCCGGGTCCATCATGTAGCCTTCCGTGAGCTCGACCCCGATGGCCTGCGGCCCCAGCAGCTCGAAGAGCAGAGCCTGGTGCTCGAGGTCCGGGCAGGCGGGATATCCGAACGAGTAGCGCTTGCCGCAGTACCGGGCCTTGAAGAGATCGAGCATCGTCGTCCCCACCGGATCGGGGAAGCCCCATTGCCGCCGCAGGTCGGCGTGCAGCATCTCCGCGAAGGCCTCGGCGGTCTCCAGCGCAAGCGCCTGCACGATGTGCGAGCGCAGGTATTGCCCCTGCTCTTTCAACTCCTCGGCGGCAGCGCGGACCCCGGCGCCGGCAGTGACCACGAACAGGGCAACCGAGTCCTCAGCGGAGTCGAGGTAGTCCGACAGGCAGAGCCCTCCGGGCTGCGGCTGGCGCGGAAAGTCAAAGCGGCACGGCGCCGCGCGGTCGGGCGCCGAGATCAGGACCGCGTCTCCCGCGCCGCGCGCGCGGAAGAACTGGAACACAGCCTTGGGCTCGAGCAGGTGGTTGGCCTTGCACCACTCCATCGCGGCGTGGACGTGCTCGCGCAGATCGAGGCACTTGCGGCCCTGCTCGCTGGCGCCGAGCTCGCCATCGCTCGCGGTTTCGATGTCCCGCACGAGGGAGCTCTTGAGGCCGAGGTGCTTGCCATAGAGCATCACTGGATTCACGTGCCGCCAGATGGCATCGAGCGGGACGCCGCGCAGCACGTGTCGCTCGTAGTCCGGAGGCGGAGGCGGCTGCGGAACCGGCCGCACGCTGCGCACGAACGGCGCCGCCGCGGGCGTGATGGGCGTGACCTTGCGCGGGGTCGCCGCCGCGCGTCGCTCCGCCAGCTGCGCCTCGAGCCGTGCGCGCGCATCGCGATCGACCAGCTGCCGCGCCAGGTCGAGACCGGCCATGGCATCGCGCGCGTAAGCGACCGTGCCGCCGTAGGCCGGCACGATGTTCCGGTCGACGAAGTTGCGCGACAAGGCGGCCCCGCCCACGAGCAGGGGAACGTCGATCCCTGCGGCCTTCAGATCCGCTGCTGTCGCCACCATCTGTTGCGCCGACTTCACCAGCAGTCCGCTCAAGCCGATCAGGTCGGGCTGGTGCTCGCGCGCCGCCTGGATGAGGCGTTCCGGCGGGACCTTGATGCCGAGGTTCACCACCTCGAATCCGTTGTTCGCGAGCACGATCTCGACCAGGTTCTTGCCGATGTCGTGGACGTCGCCCTTGACCGTCGCCAGCAGGATCTTCCCCCGCGACGCGCCCGCCGCCTTGTCCATGAACGGCTCCAGGTGGCGCACGGCTGCCTTCATCGACTCCGCGCTCTGCAGGACCTCGGCGACGATCAGCTGGTTGTCGTTGAAGAGCCGTCCGACTTCGTCCATGCCGCGCATGAGCGGGCCGTTGATGATCTCGAGCGGCTTCGCCTGCTTCAGCTTCTCGTCCAGATCCTCGAGCAGGCCGTCCTTGCTCCCTTCCACGACGTAGCCCGCCAGCCGCTCGTCCAGCGTCCTGCGCGTGGTCGCCTCCGGGCGCGGCTTGCGCTCGCGGAAATGCGCGGTGAACGCCGTGGTGGCCGCGCGCATCCGCTCTTCGGCCGTGAGGCCTTCACCGCGCACGAAGAGCACGCCCTCGGCCAGCTTGCGCTCGGTCTCCCCGATGGACGGGTACCGCTCGATCTTCTCGGAGTTCACCAAGGCGAGATCGAGCCCTGCCTGGACGCAATGGTAGAGGAAGACCGAGTTGACCGTCTCGCGTCCCGCGGCGGGCAGGCCGAAGGAGATGTTGGAGATGCCGAGGACGGTCTTGCACCGGGGCAGGCGCTCCTTGATGGCCCTCACCGCGGCGATGGTCTCCACGGCCGACCCGGTGTAGTTCGCGTCTCCCGACGCGCAGGGAAAGACCAGCGGATCGAAGTAGATGTCCTCCTCCGCGATCCCGTACTTTTCCGTCAGCAGGCGGTGGCTGCGGAGCGCGATCTCCAGCTTCTGCTCCGCCTTGATGGCCTGGCCGCTTTCGTCGATGCAGCCCACCACCAGCGCGGCGCCGTACCGTTTCGCCAGCGGGACGATCTGCTCGAAGCGCGCCTCGCCGTCCTCGAGGTTGATGGAATTGACGATCGACTTCCCCTGGCAGAGCGAGAGCCCCTCTTCGATCGCCCTGGAGTTGGTGGAATCGATCATCAACGGAGCGCGCACCTTGCGCGTGAGGTGGAAGAGCAGCCGGCGCAGGTCCGCCACCTCGTCGCGCTCCGTCTGCTGGGTGGACACGTCGACGATGTGCGCGCCGCGCTTGACCTGGGCGCGGCCCATCTCGGCGGCTTCCTCGAACCGCTCTTCCTTGATCAGGTCGCGGAACTTCTTCGACCCGAGCACGTTGGTGCGCTCGGCCACGATCAGCGGTCGCGTGTCGTCGGCGACTTCGACGGTGTCGATGCCCGAGAGGGCGCTGCGCCGGACGGTGGGGATCGCGCGTGGAGGCAGGCCCGCCACCGTGGAGGCGAGAGCGGCAACGTGCGCAGCCGTCGTGCCGCAGCAGCCTCCCACTAGATTCAGCCAGCCTTCCTTCGCAAATCGGACCAGCGTGGCGGCCATCAGCGCTGGCGTCTCGAGGTACCGTCCGTCTTCGTCGGGCAGGCCCGCGTTCGGCACGCAGGCGACGCGGGTCCGCGCATGCTTTGCCAGCGTGCGCAGGTGGTCCGCCATGAAGCTGGGCCCGGTGGAGCAGTTGAGGCCGATATAGAGGAGGTGCTTGTGCTCGAGCGCGACGAGCGCGGCTTCCGCCGATTGCCCCGCCAGCATGGTGCCGGTCGGCTCGATGGTCAGCGAAACGGCCACTGGCACGCGGCGGTCCGGTGGAAGCGCGGACTGCACGCGCTCGATGGCGAGCAGGCCGGCCTTCACGTTGAGCATGTCCTGGCAGGTTTCGAGCAGCAGGTAATCGACACCACCCGCGAGCAGGCCCCGGGCCTGCACCGAGTAGTGCTCGATCAGCTCTTCGAAGGTGACGCCGCCGGTGACCGAGATCGCCTTGGTGGTCGGTCCCATCGATCCGGCGACGAACCGCGGCCTGGAACCGGAGTACGCGTCCGCCAGTTCGCGGCAAAGAGCCGCGCCGGCCCGATTGAGCTCTTCCGCCTCGTGGGCAAGGCCGTACTCCGCGAGCACCAGCGGGGTCGCGCCGAAGGTATTGGTCTTGAGGATGTCGGCGCCGGCCTCGAGGTAGGCGCGGTAGATGCGGCGCAGGACCGCCGGTGCGGTGGCGACCAGGTTTTCGTTGCAGCCTTCCAGGGCAGGGCCGCCGAAATCAGCCGCCGAAAGCCCTTCTGCCTGGATGGCGGTTCCCATCGCGCCGTCCAGGACCAGGATCCGTTCGTCGAGCAAGGCGCGCAACCGCGCGCTTCTTTCCGCCTCCGCCAAGGTGCCCCTCCCGCCCAGCCTTGCTGCCGCCCGCTCCGAAGGTGGGGATCGGGCGAAGGGCGAGCAAGCGCTCAGACCGTTTGCCGGTGCACAGTTTCGCACGCTCCCCCGGCCACTTGCGTGACGGGAGCACGCTCCTCACCTTCCCGCTGCACCAGCCGAGCACTCGCTCGGGGCGTGGGAGGCGATTGGCGTGAATTCCAGAGATTGTCTGTTTACTTCCGAATCGGTCACCGAGGGCCACCCGGACAAGATCTGCGATCAAGTGTCGGACGCAGTCCTCGACGAGTGCCTGCGCCAGGACCCGCGCAGCCGCGTCGCGCTGGAGACCGCCGTCAAGACGGGCCTGGTGGTGCTGCTCGGGGAAATCACCACTCGCGCGACCCTGGATTACCCGGCCATCGTCCGCCGCACGGTGGAGCGAATCGGGTTCAATGACGGCGCAATGGGATTCGACGCCCGCTCCTGCGCGGTGATGGCGGCGGTCGAGCGGCAATCGCCGGAGATCGCCATGGGCGTCGACGCCGACGCCGACAAGGAGCAGGGGGCGGGCGATCAAGGAATGATGTTCGGATACGCCTGCGACGAGACCCCGGAGCTGATGCCGCTGCCGATCGCGCTGGCGCACCGCCTCTCGCGCGGCCTTGCCGATCTGCGCCGCAACCGGTTCCCCTGGCTGCGCCCGGACGGAAAGACGCAGGTGACGGTCGAATATCGCGACGGCAGGCCGGCGGTGATTCGCGGCGTGGTGGTGGCCGCGCAGCACGACGAGTCGATCTCGACCGGCGATCTGCGCGAGGCCATCCAGGCCGAGTTGATCGATCGGATCGTTCCGCGCGAGCTGCGCGCCAAGGACATGCAGTCGTGGATCAACGCGACCGGCCGGTTCGTCATCGGCGGGCCGCTGGGCGATTCGGGCGTCACGGGCCGCAAGATCATCGTCGACACCTATGGCGGCATGGGCCGGCACGGCGGTGGGGCCTTTTCCGGGAAGGATCCCTCCAAGGTCGATCGGTCCGCGGCCTACGCCGCGCGCTGGGTCGCCAAGAACGTCGTCGCGGCCGGACTGGCGCGCCGGTGCGAAGTGCAGATCGCGTACGCCATCGGTGTCGCGGAGCCGGTCAGCGTGATGGTCGAGACCTTCGGGACCTCGACCGTGCCCGAGAGGCGGATCGAGGGCGCGGTCCGGGAGGTGTTCAGCCTCAAGCCCGCGGCCATCATCTCCGGGCTCGACCTGCTGCGGCCCATCTACGAGAAGAGCGCCGCGTACGGACATTTCGGACGCACGGAGCCGGAGTTCACCTGGGAGAGCACCAGTCGCGCCGAAGAGCTTCGCGAAGCGTCGGGCGCGCAGGGTGCCGTAGCAGCCTGAGGCAAGATGAAGATGAACTCGAGCGCGGCGCTGAAGCAACGGACGCAGGAGTTCGACGTCAAGGACCCTTCCCTCGCGGCGGCAGGCCGCGGGCGCATCGAATGGGCAGCGCGATCGATGCCGGTGCTGCGCGCCATCCGCGAGCGCTTTGCCGCGGAAAAGCCGTTGGCCGGCGTCCGCGTCTCGGCTTGCATGCACGTGACCTGCGAAACCGCCGCCCTGGTGCAGACGCTGCGCGCGGGAGGAGCGGACGCGGTCCTCTGCGCGTCGAACCCGCTCTCCACGCAGGACGACGTGGCGGCCGCGCTCGCCGACGAAGGAATGGGCGTCTTCGCCATCAAGGGCGAGGATCGCGACACCTACTTCCGCCATCTGCGGTCGGCTCTCGATCACGGCCCGATGATCGTCATGGACGACGGCTGCGATCTGGTCTCCGCGATCGTCCGCGAGCGCCGCGATCTGCTGCCCGGCCTCATCGGCGGCACCGAGGAAACCACCACCGGCGTGGTGCGGTTGCGCGCGCTGCACGCCGGCGCCGCCCTGCCCTTCCCGATGATCAGCGTCAACGACGCGATGACCAAGCACATGTTCGACAACCGGTACGGCACCGGTCAGTCGACGCTGGACGGCATGATCCGCGCCACCAACCGACTGATCGCCGGACAGATCTTCGTGGTCCTGGGGTACGGCTGGTGCGGCCGCGGCCTGGCGACGCGCGCGCGCGGCATGGGGGCGGACGTCGTCGTCACCGAGGTCGATCCCTTGAAGGCGCTGGAAGCCACCATGGACGGGTTCCGCGTCATGCCCGCCCTCGAGGCGGCGCGGATCGGCGATTTCTTCTGCACGGTGACCGGCAATACCAGCGTGCTGGCCGGCGAGCATTTCCAGCAGATGAAGGATGGCGCCATCGTCGCCAACAGCGGCCATTTCAACGTCGAGCTCGACGTCGCCTGGCTCGAGCGTCACGGCAAGAAGCGCAGCATCCGCGCCTTCCTCGACGAATACGAGCTGCCCGACGGCCGGCGCATCGCGCTGCTCGGCGAAGGCCGGCTGATCAACCTGGCCGCGGCCGAAGGCCACCCTTCGAGCGTGATGGACATGAGCTTCGCCAACCAGGCGCTGAGCGCCGAGTACGTGGCGAAGCAGGGAAGGACGATGGCGTCCGGCGTCCATCCGGTCCCGGAGGACATCGATCGCGAGATCGCCCGGCTCAAGCTCGAGGCGATGGGCGTCCGCATCGACCGGCTGACCGCAGCGCAGGAGAAATATCTCAACTCCTGGGAAGAAGGGACCTGAGCGTGCGCATCTGCGAGCTCATCGAGTTCGCCAGGGAACGCGGGGACCCGGTCTTCTCGTTCGAATTCTTCCCGCCGCGCACGGAAGCGGGCCGCTCGGAGTTCGTCGAGGCGGTCCGCCGGCTCCGCCCGCTGGGACCGTCGTTCGTCAGTGTCACCTGGGGCGCCGGCGGCTCGACCCGGGGCCGCACGCTGGAGATGGTGACGCTGTGCAAGCGGGAGTTCGAAATCGAGGCGATGGCGCACGTCACCTGCGTGGGGGCGACGCGGACGGAGCTCGTCTCCGCCTTGAACGAGCTGATGGACGCGGGAGTGGAGAACCTCCTGGCGCTGCGCGGAGATCCACCCCGCGGGCAGCGGGAGTTCGTCCCCGCCGACGGCGGCCTCCGTTTCGCGACCGAGGTGGTCGCGCTGGCCCGGGAGGTGGCCGCGGCGAGAAAGCAGCGCCTCTGCATCGGCGCCGCCTGCTATCCGGAGGGTCACGTCGAGTGCCGCGACCTGCAGCAGGATCTCGCGCACCTGAAAGCGAAGGTCGACGCCGGCGTCGATTTCCTCGTCACCCAGCTCTTCTTCGACAACCGCAAGTACTTCGAGTTCGTCGGGAGGGCGCGGGCGGCGGGCATCGCGGTCCCCATCATCCCGGGCATCATGCCGATCGGAAACGTCGATCAGATCCAGCGTTTCAGCTCGATGTGCGGGGCGACGCTGCCACCGGCCCTGGCGGCGGCGCTCCGGGCGCGCAAGGACGAACCCGAGGCGGTCATGCACCTCGGCGTCGCCTCCGCCTCGCTGCAGGCGGCGGAGCTGCTGCGCGGCGGCGCTCCGGGGATCCACTTCTACACCTTGAACAAGAGTCCGGCGACGCGGGCAATCCTCTCCTCGCTACGCGCGACCGAACCGTGGCGGAACATCTGAAAGGGCGATCATGAGCGATGCAGCGCAGCTGAAGCAGGAAGCGGAGTTCTTCGATCGTTGGGCCGAGGAGAGCATCAAGAAGCTCCAGCCCATCGACCCCAGGATCGTGGATCGGTACAGATCGCCCGGGAAGTGGTACCCGAAGGAATACTGCATCACCCTGCTGGGCGACCTGCGCGGAAAGCGCATCCTCGACGTCGGCTGCGGCGAAGGCGAGGACGCGATCCTGCTCGCGAAGCTCGGCGCCATCGTGACCGGGTTCGACGTCTCCCCGGGCGCCATCTCGGTCGCCAAGCGCCGCGCGGAGATCGACGGGGTGTCCGATCGCGTCTCGTTCATCTGCGCCCCGCTCGCCGAGGCGCAGCTGCCGCAGGGCAGCTTCGACGTGATCTGGTTCGACAACATCCTCCATCACGTGCTCGACGAGCTGGACTTCGTGATGCGGAAGATCCTCGCCTCGGCGAAGCCCGGCGCCGACCTGATCTGCATCGAGCCGGTGAACCTGAACAAGACGCTGCGAAAGATCCGCTTTCTCGTGCCGGTGCACACCGAGGTGACGCCCGGCGAGCGGCCGCTGGAGAAGCATGATCTCGCCGTCATCGACAACCTGGTTCCGGTCCGCCGGAGGCACTTTCTCTTCCTCGGCCGGCTCATCCGCTTCATCCTCGGTGGTTACCGATACGAGAGCGCGGCCTTCTTCCAGCGCCTCCTGGCAGACCTGGTCGTCGCGAGCGATCGGGTGCTGCTCTCCTTGCCGCGCGTCGAGCACCTGGGTGGACTGGCGGTCATGCACGGCAAGATCGGGCCTGGACCGCTCGACTCACGTTGAAGGAATTGCCCTTCAAGCAGCCCGCACAGGCGCGCTGGCACGGCGACCTCTCGAGGTGTCCGGGAGAACGCGCGCGCCCTCGTCGAAGAGCTTCTCTAGAGGGCGCCGCGGGACGGCGAAGCAAGGAAATCAGTGATCTTCGTGGCCGTCGTGGTCGTCGTCCTTGTATGCCTTGAGCGATTTCTGGATGTTGTTGTCGATGTCGGACGAATTGTTCGAGTTGGCCGGATCCAGGCAGCTCGTGCTCTTGGTGAACCAGGTGGACGCGTCGATGTTCAGGGTCAAGGCGTGGCTGCCACCGGTGAGAGGGAACGTCCCCTCCAGCTTCTGCTGCGCGTCCACGGACGACACGAAGGTGGGTCGCGTCGCGCCGTTCGCGGTGTAGTCGACCATCACCGAGGCGTTCGCCGCCGCCATCGCTTGCAGGCCGCTGTCCGACCCGGCCTCGCTCTGCGACACCTTGTGGATCTTCATCTTGATCTCCTTGTAGGTACCCGCTGGAACCTCCGCGACGGTGATCTGCTGGGTCGTTCCGCTGTCGAGGGCGGTTTGCGGCAGATCCATCAGGATGGGTGCGCTCTTGAATTCCACCTCGTCCGAGCTCCCCCCGTCCGACGGGCCCTCGAGCTTCACTTCGCTGATGACCATGCGCACGCGGGTGATGACGAATCCGTTGCACGCCTGCAGCGCCTGCGTTTGCTGATCCGCCGCGGCGGCCGCGGTCGATGCCAAGGTGCCCGCCCGAGCGCTGAGGGCGACGTTCGAACTGCTGCTGCTGCTGCTGCACGCGCCGAGGGACACGGCGAGTAGACAGAGAACAGGCTTCATTGGGGGGTCCTCCTGAATGCAATGTTCCACGCCGGAACGACGCCTGATGTGACAGGTCACGGCAGCCGGGCGTCGGAATCTCACGCGCTCCAGCGCGCACTTCCGACGGAGGGTCGTCCGATGAATCGGAACCTACCGCATTCCCGAAGTTCGCGCGAGAGGCTGCTCACACTCCGCGCCTCCCGTCTCTGCCTTGCCATGGTGAAGCCGGAAGCGCCCCACACGGTCGTGGACCCGCTGCTCGCTTCTTTCGTCGTCGTGCTTGCGACTGCCGACCGCAGAGGCGCCATGCTCTCAGAGCAATGGCCGGGGCGGCGACGAAGCCGGTAACCCGGCCACCACGTGGATCGCGATGAAGCCCATGGTCAGCGCTCCCGACTGGCCGTACGGCGGCGTCCCGATCGGCCCGGTCACGCTGATGCCGTACGTGCCGAGTTGCGATCCGACCGCTGAGAGATCGCAGGCGTTGAGCTTGTACACGAAGCCGGCCTTGCCGTTGACCAGCCCATCCCCGCTGAAGCTCACGCACGGCTGGCCCAGCACCCCCACGCTGTAAGCGATTCCGCGCACGCCGTTGGCTCCCACCAGGTCCATCTTGGCGATGGGATCGCTGAAGTCGAAGGTGCTGGTCGCGGGAGCCGACGGGCTGTCGAGGAAATGGAACTCGCGGCCGTCCTTGTCGCGGCCCTGGCCTTCGTCCTCGTCGCCACGCCGCGGAGCAGGGCCCGAGCCCTTCAGTCTCCCGTTCACGTCGATGTTGTCGAGGATGGTGAGCCCGAACTGCTCGATGCCACCGTTTTCTTCGTCGTCCGCACCGACGTCCTGGACGATCCGGAGGGAAACGATCCGCTTGTCGAGTCCGCAGCCGTGCACGTCCGTGCAGCCGATCATGGTGAGAGTGCACGCGGCCGTGGGACTCCCTGGCCCGATGCAAGCCATCAGGGTCGATGGACCGCCCCAGACAGGCCGCCTCCAGTAGAGCGACGTGGACTGGTCATCGGTCGGCAGCTGGCAGGGGATGTAGTAGCTCGAGTTGTCGGCCATCTGGATCTCGAACCGGGGGGAGTTGTTGTTGCACTCCGATCCCTGGTCCGAGAGCTCGATTGAGTTTGCCTTGCGGAAATCGTAAGCGAGCTCGAACAGGAACGAGCCCTTGACGCCCCTGATCTGCGCGGTGGCCTTCCCTGGAAAAGCAGTCTGGTTGGACTTTGCCAGCAGCAATCCTTCGTTGCGCGGATCCGACTCGGACTGGTTGATACAACCGGATCCATCGCCCGTGGAGGGGGCGCGCAAGCACCCGAACCCGTAGCGCCAGAAGGCCGCGACGACGAAAGAGCCGTTGTCGACTTCCACCGGGACGACGTCGAACCTGGGAGCGAATCTGCTGTTGCTCTGTCCGAATGCGCGCGCGGGCGCGATGGCGGTTACCGCCAGAAGACACACGACGATTCCTCGCTTCACGACACACCTCTAGGACTGATGGCATGTGCAGCGGTATCAACCCGTGCGGGAATTTCGGCAGGTCCCCCTCGTCCGTGGCCAGGTGGCCGAACGTCTCCCCGGCTGCAACCACCGTACCGTTTCGAGCAGGCGGGCCGCAGGCGTTTGTTTTTTCAACGAAACACACTTTCGGATCGCGGGTGTTCGTTTACTGTGTAATCATAATTCGGGATTTAATTACCGATAGATACGACGAAAGGCCAAGGAACATTTGCCGGCACACCCTTTCGGGACGGCAAGCCTTACTTGGCCGGGATTCGTCGGCAGGATAGGATCGTACGCATCCGTACCGCGGAACGCCGAGGGGCCCATGCGAAACAAGCAGGTGCTGCTGGCCAGCCGTCCCCAGGGTGAGGCCCAGGAGAGCAATTTCCGGATCGTCGACACGGACGTGCCTAAGCCTCGCGAGGGGCAGATCCTCGGACGCGTCCTCTACCTCTCGCTCGATCCCTACATGCGCGGCCGCATGGACGACGCGCGCTCGTACGCAAAGCCGCAGCCCGTGGGCGAGGTGATGATCGGCGGCACCATCTCGGAGGTGATCGAGTCCAGGGATGCCGCCCTGCGAAAGGGAGACCTCGTTTCCGGGATGGGCGGGTGGCAACAGTTCCACGTCGCCGACGCGAAGGCGGTGCGCAAGATCGACACCTCGATCGCGCCGCCCTCGGCATATCTCGGCGTCCTCGGGATGCCGGGAGTCACCGCGTGGTACGGACTCTCGCAGATCGGCAAACCGAAGCCGGGCGAGACGGTGGTGGTGTCCGCCGCCGCCGGCGCTGTGGGCAGCGTCGTGGGGCAGCTGGCGAAGATCGGGGGCTGCCGCGCGATCGGCGTCGCCGGCGGTCCGGCCAAATGCGAGCACGTGGTGCGCGATCTCGGGTTCGACGCCTGCATCGATTACAAGGCGCCTTCGTTCAAGGACGACTTCAAGAAGGCCACGCCGGACCGCATCGACGTCGTGTTCGAGAACGTCGGCGGCGCCGTCTTCGACTCGGCGCTCGCGCGGATGAACGCCTTCGGGCGAGTGGCGCTGTGCGGGCTGGTGGCCGGCTACGACGGCCAGGACATCGCGCTCCACAACGTCCGTTCGCTGCTGACCAACCGCCTCCTCGTCCAGGGGTTCATCGTGTCGGAGCACCTCGAGTCGTGGCCGCAGGCGCTGCGCGAGCTCGCGGGACACGTCGCGGCGAAGCGGATCCGGTGGCGGGAAACCGTGGCGGAAGGGATCGAGACCGCGCCCCGGGCGTTCCTCGGGATGCTTCGAGGGGAGAACAAGGGGAAGCAGGTCGTGAAGGTGGGATAGCGGAGCAGTCTCGCTCTGCCCGATCTCGTTCTCGTGGCGCGGGAAGGACCATACGCACATGTTCGCGGCCCGAACTTCTTGCCGCCCTCATGAACTTATTCTAGTTCAATACTGGTCAGCCGCGGCAATCCTTACTGATACCGAGATGGTCCTGATTGAGGATCATCATAAACACGCCGTATTACCATTGAGGTCTATTGATTGCAGGTGCTCCGAGCCGTGCCACCCCACGTTCGAGCCCGGATCGGAGCCTTGCTCTTGTCTCTTGCCGCGTCCGCGCTTGGTTGTCCACGTGTAGCCCAGACGGGAAGGGACGCTGGAGTCATCCAGCAAACACCGGACGACGCAGGAACTGACGGCGGCGACGGCCCGACGGTCGATGATGGCGTCGGCTCGTGCAGCGGTTTCGCTCCCTCGCCCGACGATGGCGGTATCTCCTGGGCGGCGGGCAGCCGCGCCTCGGTCGCCCCGCCGCAGGGCATGGGTTGGACTACCCTGTCGAGCGACCCTGAGTGCAGTGCGATGGCGCCCGGAGCGGTGCCCCATCAGCTATCCTGGAGCGGTCCTGAGCCCGCGGCGTCGTGCGATCCAGCGATCGTCGATGGGAGCGGCAATCTTGCGGTGTTTTCGCTTTCGAACAATGCATCAGCAGGGTATACCTTTCTGCGCGGGGACGGCACGAGCGCGGTGTTCGTCTCCAACGGATCCCACGAGTTCGAGATTGTAGCCGCGCCGCGCTCCCAAGGCTTTGTGCTTCTGACTCAGAACTTCCGGCCATGGTGTCATTTCGCTCGCCTCCTCGGACCCGACGCTCTCAGCACATCGCTGGAGCCACTCGAAGCACCTGACCCCACGACGGTTCACGCAGTGATTGCGAACCCGCGCGGAGGGTACGTGCTGGAGCGCACGGTCGCAGACGCCCCCCCCCACACGTTTCAATCCTACCTTCAGGTCCGCTGGGTTGACGAGGTCATGAAGCCGCTCGGCGATTGGCATACCGTGATGGAGTGGACGACGGCCGACAACGAGAACTCCTGGCGAATCCTGCTCGATCAACAGGGAAACGCCTTGGTGCTTTCATTTGAATTTCCTCCCTCTTTGGGCGCGCCGCCACCCCCGTCCAGTTGGACCTTCAGCGCCCGCTGGATGAACGCGAGAGGGCCCATCGGCGACGCTTTTCAACCCATCTTCCCCACCTACACTGCAGCAAACGGAAGAGCGTTCTTCGCAGATTGGGGCAACATCGTTCCACTTCGCGAAGGCGGGTTTGCCTTCTTCCACGCGCCCGCGCCTGCGGGAAGCGGCGCCATATCGCCGTCAGGCTGGTATGCCTCCTATGGGAGCGGCGAATCGGTCCCGGGCCAGGTGCCCCCTTGGTTCCAGTCCTATGATGGCTCGCTCCAGTTGCTTTCAGGAGCCAGGGCCTATGCCGCCGAACAGGTGGATTCCTCATGCGCCCGGGCGGTCTTGCTGATCGCTCCTTCCGGCAGGGCTTGCCAAAAGCTGCCACTTGCGGATTCCGGCGTCTGCAACGCCTCGGACACGCTGTCGCCCGACGGCACCTTGCTCCGTCAGGGGTTTGGCAGTTGCGGCATCCAGTGGTGGCCAAGGCTGGCGGCTCTTTCGAATCCGTAGAATCAGTGGGTAGTCCGAAAGGAGCATTCATATGAATCGCAGAGTGCTTGCTGTGATGGTGGCGTTCGCCTTCGCACCGGCGGCGCATGCGCTGCGAGTTCCCCCCGGCGGCGGCTGCCCACCAAATGC
>C688J18823_10000269_pt1 | contig 29602 bp, 23 predicted proteins | sample HopSoiMetagenom1_FD_18823 | JGI IMG/M metagenome (IMG submission 18823) | reverse complement strand
CAAGACCGCCGCCTTCAGCCGCTCGGCCACTCCTCCAAAGGCGAGGCGCAGGTTAACCGAGCGAGCCGTTCGGGTCGATGGGGAACAATGGTGGTCGCTTCACTTCGCCGCAGGTCGTTCCACCGATTGTCGCAGTCGGAGGTTCGCGATGCGCGATGCCACGGGCATTCCCCTCGGCGTCTTCCTGGTTGTCGCCGGTAGCATCAGCGAGCGGGCGGCGGCAGCCGAGCAATCGGACGGCGCCGCGACCGAGGCTGTCCCGCATCGCCTCTCTGCCGGCGTCCGCTTCGGATTCGTGCCCCCCATCTTCGCCGTCGCGGAGTTGCTTGCGCGTCCCATCCCGCAGCTCGGGTTGGGGATCTTCGGCATGGCCATCCCGGACAAGCGGTCCATCGGCGGCGAGGTGATGCTGGAGACGCGGCCCGACGGCATCTCCACGCCGTATTTCCAACTCGCATACCTCTACTATCGCGACCGCACACCGCGGGACGAGCGGGCCCAGGTGGCCTACGCCACGGCCGGCTACATCTGGAGGACGAGAGTGGGACCGGAGTTCCAGCTCGGCGCGGGCGCCCTGTTCATCGTCTCCGATCAACTCCCGCAGTGCACCGAGTTCTGCTTCTCGGACCTGTTCCCCAAGATCCTACCCACCGTGGACATGGCGTTGCGTTTCAACCTGTTCTGACGTTCAGGGAAATTCCTTTCCATTTGCGTTGCTCGCGCCCATCGACCCCGCCGTCGAGCGCTATCGCCATCCCGGGCAACCTCTATCCCAAGGAATCCTGCTTCCGGCTCCTCGGAAACCTCGAGGGAGCGGCCGCTGGAAAAGCCCGACCTCGCAGTGCCGTCGCGCGAGCTGAACCCCAGCCCGACGGCCGCTCGCCCGCCTCCGGGCAACGTCGCATTGCCGACAAACCGGCCCCTGCCCAAGGTTGAGGCAACCAGGGAGGGGCACGTGACCATCCACCCCATCGAGAGTGGCATCCATCCCGCCGTCGTGGAGGCAGAAGACGGCGAGCTGCGCATCGGTCCCGCTCCACAGGCGCCGATCGAGCTCTCGCTCGTCATCCCCACCCGCAACGAGGCGAAGAACCTCCCGGATCTCCTCGAGCGGCTCTGCTCCGTGCTCGATGCGCAGGTTCCCGGCGCCTACGAGCTGATCGTGGTGGACGACGACAGCCCGGACCAGACCTGGGCGGTGGCGTTGCGAATGGCGGAGCGATACCCCGCAGTGCGGGTGATGCGAAGGCGCGGCGAACGCGGCCTCTCCACTGCCGTGGTGCGCGGCTGGCAGGCTGCGCGAGGCAAGGTGCTGGGAGTGATCGACGCCGACCTGCAGCATCCGCCGGAGACGGTGGGAGAGCTTTGGGAGGAGATGGCGCGCGGCGCGGACCTGGCGGTGGGCAGCCGCCACGCCACCGGGGGCGGCGTGAGCGACTGGAGCGCGCTGCGCCGCGCGCTCTCCCGCGGCGCCCAGCTCTTGGGGTTGTGCCTGCTCCCCTCGGTGGTGGGGCGCGTCTCCGATCCGATGAGCGGGTACTTCATGGTGCGCCGCAGCGCCATCGAGGGCGCCGCGCTCTCGCCGCTGGGCTACAAGATCCTCGTCGAGGTGTTGGGCCGCGGCCGCATCGGCCGCATCGCCGAGGTGGGCTACGTCTTCCGCGAGCGGTCGGCCGGCGAGAGCAAGGTCACCGCGCGGCTCTATCTCCAATACCTGCGCCACCTGATCCGGCTGCGGCTGGCGCTCCTGCCCGCGCGCTTCCCCAAGTTCGCCGCCGTCGGACTTTCCGGCGTGCTGGTGGACATGGCCTGCCTCTTCCTGCTCAAGGACCGCCTCGGCTGGGCGCTCACGCCGGCCAAGCTGGTGGCCGCCGAGTTGGCCATCCTCAGCAACTTCCTCTGGAACGATCTCTGGACCTTCGGCGACCTCGCGCGCGAGCAGGGATACGGGCGCGCGCGCCTGAAGCGCCTGGCAAGGTTCAACGCCATCTGCGCGGCGGGGCTCGTCTTGAGCGTCGGGCTGCTGGCGATGCAGGTGGCGGTGCTCGGGCTCAATCCCTACCTCGCCAACGGCATCGCCATCGCCGTCACCACCGGCTGGAACTTCTGGATGAACAAGATCTTCAGCTGGACGCCCGCTGCGAAGCTGGCGGCGCCGGCCGCTCAGCGGCGCGCCGTGGGCGCATAGAGCGACCAGCGACCCGCCTGCGAGACCAGCCCGAATCCCGCCGGCTGCGGGCCGGGCTCGCGCACCAGCACGTAGTCCTCGTCGGAGGTGGCGTAGGCCAGGTCAAGCTCGTGCGGCTTCAGCTCCCAGCTGCGGCGCAGCGGCACGGGCTCCGTTCCCTCGCGGTAGCGCACCGGCGTCCAGGGCGTTTCGGCGAAGTTGTAGCGGGCGCGGCCGCCGCGCTGCAGCTCATAGTAGGCGGCGAAGTGCAGGTAGGACTGGAACTGCATCACCCGGCTGGCGGTGGAATCGATGATGGCGATCAGCCGCTTGCCCGGCTCCGCGGCGCGCAACACCTGCGACAGCTCGCTGATCTGCGCCTCGCGATCGAAGGCCCGGTAGGACGCGGCGACCTTCGCCGAATACACCACCACCAGCGCGGCGACCGCTCCCAGCACGACCGAGGTCGCGCGGCGGGGCGCGATCACGGGGGAGGCGATGACCAGGAGCACGAGGAAAGGCAGCGCGCGCAGGTGGATGTAGCCCATGTAGCCCATGTCGAAGGGCGAGATCATGTAGGCCGCTAGCGTCAGCAGCGCCAGCAGCGGAACGCGCCACGCGCGCCCGAGGCGCGGCCGGGGCGACATCGCCACCAGGGCCACGAAGAGGGTCACGAGCCCGAGCGCGACGAGCTCGTCGGCCATCCCGGCGAGCACGTTGCCGTAGCGGAGCAGGTCCAGGATCTGCAGCCGCAGCCCCAGCCAGTGAGGCGGCGTCTTGCCCACCGCGCCGGCGCCGTCGCGCGAGGCAAGCGCCTGCGCTGCCCAGGCAACCAGAAGGAGGAGCGCGGGAACATAGGGCAAGAGCGCCCGCGCCATCTGCCGGGGCGTGCGTCCCGAGGTGGCCGCGAGGACCACCGCCGCCGCCAGCGCGAAGGCGAGCGCGCTGGGGTGCAGCCAGAGCAGCAGGGCCCCGCCCAGCGCGAGCACCAAGGCGCGCCGCCGCGAAGGCTCGCGCAGCTCGCGCTCGGTGAGCGCCACCAGCGCGATGGCCACCGGCACCGACTCCACGAAGTTGAAGAAGCCGAGGTACAACACCGAGCAGTGCAGCGTCGCGGGCGCGAAGACCGCCAGCCTGCGATCGCGCTCGAACACGCCGAGGAACATCCAGAACGCCGCCGACCAGGCCACCGCGATCAGCGAGAGCATGACGCGTAGTGCGGCATCGGGACCCGTCAGCCTGGCGATGGCGGCGGCGGGAAGATAGAAGCCCAGGTACTGCAGGCGGTGCAGGTCGATCTGGAACCAGCGGTCGAAGGCGAATCCGGGCGTGTGGTAGTCGGCCAGCACCCGCACCGCGGCGAGGTGCTGCGGAGCGTCCTGGTAGGGCAACAGCTCGCTCGCCCAGAACGGAACGATGGCCGCCGCGGTCGCGACCGCGACCACCAGCGCCCAGACCGCTTCCAGGGGGACAGCGACGGGCCCGGGCAGCGCCACGGCCACCGCCCGAGCCTCCGATGGTATCCGTGACGAATCTCCGGCTTCCGCCATGGGAAGCAGGGTTCGCACCGGTCGCCGGCCAGGCAAGCGGACCGACTACTTACTCGCTACCCGGATCGTCTTGATGACGACATTTTCCATCGGCACGTCGCTCAGCGGCATCCCGTCCGAGCTGGGTTTCGACCCCGTCTTCACGCCCTCGATCTTGCGCACGACGTCCATGCCGGACACCACCTTGCCGAACACCGCGTACCCCGGCGGCCGGTCGAGGAAGCTGTTGTCGTGCGTGTCGATGAAGAACTGGTCGGTGGCGCTGTTTGGATCGTTGGTGCGCGCCATGGCGATGGCGCCGGGAACGTTCTTGAGGCCGTTGCCCGACTCGTTCTGGATGGGCGGATAGGTGGCGCCCTTCTGGTGGAGCTTGTCGTCGAATCCGCCGCCCTGGATCATGAAGCCCTTGATCACCCGGTGGAAGACGGTGCCGTCGTAGTGCTTCTCCTTCACGTACTTGAGGAAGTTGGCCACGGTTGCCGGGGCTTTCTTCTCGTCGAGCTGCACCTTGACGTTGCCCAGGTTGGTGCTGATGACCACGAGGACCGCGAGGATCATGGCGTGAGCCGCTCCATTCCGCCCATGTAGGGACGAATCGCTTCGGGCAGGATGACGCTGCCGTCGGCTTGTTGACCGTTCTCCAGGATTGCCACCACGGTGCGCCCCACCGCGAGGCCGCTGCCGTTGAGCGTGGCAGCGTAGCGCGGCTTCTCTCCTTGCGCGGGGCGGAAGCGGATCTGCGCGCGCCGCGCCTGGAACTCGCCAAAGGTGGAGCAGGAGCTGATCTCCCGGTACGCGCCCTGACCCGGCAGCCACACCTCCAGGTCGTACGTCTTTTCCGAGGAGAAGCCGATGTCGGCGGTGCAGAGCAGCACCACGCGGTGGTGCAGGCCCAGCTTCTGCAGCGGCGCCTGCGCGTCCTGGACCAGCTGCTCGAGCGCGGCCTGCGCGTTGTCCGGCTTCTCGAAGCGGACCAGCTCCACCTTGTGGAACTGGTGCTGGCGGATGATGCCCCTGGTGTCCTTGCCGTAGCTGCCCGCCTCGCTGCGGAAGCAGGGCGAGAAGGCGCAGTAGCGGACCGGGAGCTGCGCGCCGTCGAGGATCTCGTCGCGGTGGTAGTTGGTCACCGGCACCTCCGCGGTGGAGATCAAGTAGTGCCCCGAGGTGGTCTTGAAGAGATCCTCCTCGAACTTGGGCAGCTGGCCGGTGCCCCGCATCGAGTCGGCGTTGACCAGATACGGCGGGAGCAGTTCCAGGTAGCCGCGCTCGCGGGCCGAGTCGAGGAAGAACTGCACCACCGCCAGCTCCAGCCGCGCCAGCGGGCCGCGGTAGAAGACGAAGCGCGCGCCCGACACCTTGGCGGCGCGCTCGAAGTCGAGCAGGCCCAACTTCTCGCCCAGCTCGGTGTGCTCCTTGGCGTTGGAGATGTGGGGTCTCTCGCCCCAGGAACGGACCACCTGGTTGTCCTTTTCGGAAGCTCCCACCGGCACCGACTCGTGCGGCAGGTTGGGCACGCCGAGCAGCGCCTGCTCGATCTTCTCCTCCACCTCCTTGAGCCGCGCCTCCTGATCCTTCACCGCGTCGGACAGGGACTTGAGCTGCGCGCGCAGCCGCGCCTGCTCCTCGCCCTTGAGGGTGCGCATCTGCTCGCTGGCCTTGCGCTGCTCGGCCCGCTGCGTCTCCGAAGACTGGATGAGCTGCTTGCGCTCCGCGGCGAGCGCCTCGATGGGGGCGAGCGCCTCCGCCGCCTGCGGTCCGCGAGTTGCGAGCCGCTTGCGAGCCTCGTCGAGATTCGCCACCACCCACTTCAGATCGAGCATGGCCTCCGCATGTAGCCCTCGCTTTTTTGTCCGTCAATCGCTAAGGGTGGGCCCGTCCGATGGGCGACCTGGGCGACGCCGAGCTTCTCGACGCGTTTCGCGCCGGCGATACCCGGGCGTTCGAGGCGTTGGTGCGGCGCTACCAGCGGCCGGTGCTGGCGATCGCCCGCCGTTTCGCCCGCGACCCGGACGACGCGGAGGACCTCGCCCAGCGGGCCTTCATCAATGCCAGCCAGCGGGCGGGAGGATGGCGCGGCGGGTCCTTCAAGTCGTGGCTCTTCCGCATCGTGGTCAACCTGGCCAAGAACCACCTGCGCGACACAGCGCGCTTCGATCGCAGCGAGGACGCGCAGGAGCGGGAGCTCGCGGCCACAGCGCCCGGCGCCGACGCGCGCATCGACTCGGCGCAGCAGCAGCGGGCGCTGCGCGAGGCGGTGGCGAAGCTGCCGCGGCGGCAGCGGGAGGTGCTGCTCCTGCGCATCGACGGCGATCTGCCCTTCGCGGAGATCGCGCAGTCGCTGGGGATCACCGAGGTGAACGCCAAGGTGAATTTCCACCACGCCGTCCGCAAGCTGAAGACCATGCTTCAGGGCTGAGCGAGCGCGCGCAGCTCGTCGGCTGAGAAGCGGTAGCCTGTGCCGCAGAAATCGCAGGTAAGCGTGGCGCCGGCGTCCTTGTCGGCCATGTCGCACAGCTCGGCGCCGCCCAACGAACGCAGCGCCGCCGCTACCCGATCGCGCGAGCAGCGGCAGGCGAAGCGCGGTTCCACGCCGGAGACGAAACGGAGCGGGCCCAGGTCGAAGATGCGCGCCAGCTCTCCGGCCACGGCGTCCGCGTCGCGCGGGCTTTGCAAGAGGGCGTCGCGCAGGCCGCCTTGACGGAGCGGCTTGCCCAGGACGCGCGCGCGCTCCGCGTCGTCCTCGAGCAGCGGCACGACCAGCGCGCCTCCGGCCGCGGCCACCGGCTCGCCCGCACGCGCCAGAACCTCCAGTGCCAGCTCTCCTCCCGCCGCGCGATCGCCGCGCAGGAAGAGCGTCAGCGCCGCGCCGAGATCGCCGCCGGCGAAGGGAAAGGCCGCGCGGTGGGAGCCTCCGGCGCCGGCGCGCACGATGGAGAGCTTGCCGGCGCGCTCGTCGTGCGGCGACGCGAGCAACGGACGCGGATCGAACCGCGCCAGCTCGTCGGCGCGGGCGGTCAGCCGCACCGCGCGTACCAGACCGCGGACGACGCCAGCCTGGTCGGCGTCGACCAAGAGACCTCGTGCGGGCCCGTTGCACTCGAGCTGCACGCCGACGCGCGCGTGCTCGTGCGCCGCCAGGAGCAGCGCGCCCGTCAGCCCCAACGCGAGCACACCCGCGCTTCCTTCCGCGAGGCCGTGCCGGCGCGCGGCATCCTCCGCCACGCCGGCCGCAGTGCAGACGGCGAGGCGCAGGCCCGCCGCGTCCGCCGCGAAGATCGCCAGCCGGTCGCGCATGCGCCGAATCTAACCGCGGGATCCCGCCCTCGCCGCCAGCTATCCCTGCACCTGGACCCGGGGCGGCTCTTCCCCCATCACGCTGCGGATCGTCTGCCGTAGCGTATACGCCGGCCTGAAGCCCAGCTCGCGTTCGGCCCGGCTGCCGTCCACCGTGCAGAGGAACTGCAAGTGGTCCAGCTCTGCCGAGGGAAAGCCCGCCAGCCGGTACTGGAACAGCTTGTCGAGCAGCGGCCGCGCGATCAGGTGCGGGACGGGCACCGGCGTGCGCCCGAGCTCGCGCAGGGCCGCGCTCAGCGGCAGCTCGCCCGGGCCGACCACGTTGTACACACCGCGCACCCCGGACTTGAGCGCCAGCGCCACCGCGCGCGCCACGTCTTCCTGGTGGATGAGCTGGACCATCGGATCGAAGCCCGCCAGCGTCCACGGACGGGGTAATCGCAGATAACTGGCCGGCGCGTTCCGGACGGTAGGGCCCACCACGTGGACGGGCCGCAGGATCGCGGTCTCCACCTCGGGATGCCGCCACATGTACTGCTGCGCGTACATGTCCACTTCGACCAGGTCGCGGATCTCGGGAAAGCGCTGCGAGCCGAGGAGCGGCGAGTCCTCACCGAGGAAATTGTCGTTGCCGGGCTGCGGGCCGTAGACGGAGGCCGAGCTGAGCACCACCACCTTGCGCACGCCGTGGCGGGCGGCGAACTCCAGCACCGCCTTGGTGCCCAGCACGTTGAAGCTGTGGTGCTCGCGCTGCGGCAGGCGCGGGTCGTGGATGATGGCCATGTGGATGAGGGCCTTGACGTCCCCGCGGCGGAAGATCTCCTCCACCTTGCGCTTGCGGATGTCGAGGTGGTGCACCTCGAGATCCTTGGGCGCGCCGGGAAAGGCCCGCCGGTCGAGCCCCACCACGCGCTCGGTCTTGTGCAGGAGCCTGGCCAGGCCGCGCCCCAGGTTGCCGCTGATGCCGGTGATGAGGAGCGCGTCCCTGGTCAGAAGATCCCCCGCCGCTGCGTCAAACCCTCCGCCACCAGCGCCTGGATCCGCCCCTTCACCTCCCGCACCTTCCTCTCCAGCTCCACGTCGTCGTCGTCCCCGCCGCCGGGAAAGCGCAGCGGCTCCCCGAACCAGAGGTGATACTTCACCGGCAGCGGCAGCGGGATCCCGGTCAGCGTGATCGGCAGCGCCGGGAACCCCAGCAGCTTCGCCGCCGCCTTGAAATCGAAGAACGCCGGCGCCTGCTCCTCGGCGCCGATCACTCCCACCGGCACGATTGGCGTCTGCGTCTCCAGCGCGATGCGCATGAACCCGCTGCCGAAATCTTGAAGTTGGTAGCGCTTGTCCCAGGTCTTGTTCAGCCCGCGCACTCCCTCGGGAAAGACCATGATGGTCTCGCCCGCGGCCAGGAGCCGCCGGCAGTTCTCGGGCGTCCCCACCACCTGGCCGATGCGCGCGAAGAACGGCGCCACGAAGGGCAGCGTGGGCGCCCACTTCTCCACCATGGCCCGCGCCACCCGCGGCGGCTCTGCCTCCACCAGGAGCGAGAGCGCGATCATGGCGGCGTCGAGCGGCAGCTGCCCCGAGTGGTTGGAGACCAGCATCGCCCGCCCTGTGGGCACGTGGCCGATCCCGTGCGTCTGCACGCGGAAGTAGTTCCGGTAGAGCCAGAGCACCGGTGCGATGGCCGCGCGCGTGAAGTCCAGCTCGAGCCCGAAGGGATCCACTCCGTACTCGTTCTGCGGCGCCACCAGCCGCGCGAGGCGCGCCTCCAGATCCGGCCCTCCCTGCGCCAGCGTCCATCTCTCCATGGCGCCGCGCAGCCGGCCGAAGAGGCCGCGCGGCCTGTCGCGGTCGTAGCGGACCAACGCCGTGGACATGGGGTCGCTCTAACCCGCGGGCGCGGTCACGGCAAGAGGCGCAGCGCGGCCTGCTCCAGCGTGCAGGCGGTGCCCGGGAGCGATGCCAGCACCTGTCGCAGGCGGCGCAGCTTCGCCGAGGCTGGCTCGCGGACGCCGGGCTGCGCCCGCGCGATGGCGGGCGGCACGTCGTCCGCGTCGAGCGCGTCGATGCCGTGCAATTCGAAGTTGAAGTGGCCGCCGGCGAATCCGCCGCGCGCCAGCGCCGGCCAGAGCAAGACCGAGGTGCCGATCACCGGCGCGCGCAGCACCGGCAAGGTGGCGACCGGCAGCTCGCGTACGCCTCGGCGGCGGTGCGGGCCGCGCGGCGCGAAGAGCTGCCCCACGCCGCCGAGGATGCTCTGGCTGGGGCGCCGCAGCAGCGCGTAGGCGGCCAGCGCCGCGGCCTTGGCCGCGTAGTACGGCGGACTCGGCAGGAGCGAGGAGTCGTAGAGGTAGCCGCGCTCGCGGATGGCCTCCAGCAGGGCGGGCGAGAGAGTGTATCCGGGCGCGCGAAAGCCGCGGGGCTTGCGGCCGCAGGCGTCCTCGATGGCGCGCTCGGCCGCGGCGAGATCCTCCGCGACCTGCGCTAGAGGCCGGCGCGAGAGCGCGTAGTCGTGGGCATGCGAGTGCGAGCCGATCTCGTGACCCTCGCCCGATGCGTGCCGGAGCATGTCCGGCGCGATGCTTGCCTCGCGGCCGATGACGAAGAAGGTGGCGGGGATCCGCAGCGCCGCGAACAGCTCGCAGAAGCGCTGGACTGCGATGTCCGGCACCGCCCGCAGNGCGCGGTCGTCGAGGGGCCCGTGGAGGCCGTGGATGGCCGCGTAGCAGCCGAGGCCGTCGAGATCGACGGAGACAGAGAAGAGCATGCCCCGCTCGGGCCGCCCGCCGGCTGCCTCACGGCGCGCGCCGCGACTCCTCCTGCAGGTAGTAGATGTCGTCGCGGACGCTGGCCGCATCGCCCGCGTCGGGCTTCAGATCCAGGTAACGGCGGAACTCGACGATGGCATCCTTGCGCCGGCCGTCGTCCTTGAACATGTACCCCAGCTCGTGGTGCGCCACCGCGTCCGCGGGATCGACGTGGGTTGCGCGCTTGAGCGCGTCCACCGCCTTGGTGCGGCAACCCTTGCAGTCCTTGTCCTTGTAGGCGATGCCGAGCTTGGTCCACACCGAGGGCAGGTTGGAGTCGAGGGAAAGCGCCTTCTGGAAGTCGCGGATGGCGCCGTCCACGTCGCCGCCCTGCTGCTCGGCATCGCCCAGCTCAGCCCACAGCCGCGCGCGCTTCGGCTCCAGCGCGGCGGCCTTGCCCAAGGCGGTCGCCGCCTCCGGGTAGCGGTTCTCCACCATGAGGTTGAGGCCCAGGTGCTCGTGGCCGTCGGCGTTCTTGCCGTCGCGGTCGATCGACTTGTTGAAGGCGTTGATGGCGTCCTGGACCTGCTGGCTGCGCTCGTAGATCACGCCCATCTGGAAGAGATACTCGGCGTTGTCCGGCTCGAGCTCCACCGCCTTCTTCACGGTGTCGATGGCCTCGCCCATCTTCTTGCGCCCCGCCAGCGCGCGGGCGAGGAAGTACTGACCCTCGGCGTTGCGGTCGTTCATCAAGACGGCCTGCCGCAGCTCCTGCTCGGCCTCCTCGAACGCGCCGCGCTCCACCAGCAGCGCGCCGAGGCGGGCGCGGTAGCGGGGCTCCTTCGAGTCCAGCTTCACCGCATTGCGCAGCGACTGCAGCGCCGCCTCCGGCTCCTTCATCCGCCGCAGCAGCGAGCCGTACTCGTAGGCCAGCGAGGCGTCCGAATCCAGCCCCTTGAGCGCGACCTCCATCTCCTTGCGCGCCCCGGCCAGGTTTTCCTGCGCGGCCAGTGCCTTGCCGATGCCGGCGTGGGCCAGCGCGTCGCCGGGGTCCTTCGCCAGCGCCCGCGCAAATGCCTCCTGTGCCTTGGCCGGATTGCCCATCGCCAGCGCGAGATCCCCGATGGCCTCGTCCTCCAGCGTGGTGAGCCCTTCCCCCTTCACCGCCAGCGCCGCATCGAGCTTCTCCTGCGCCTTGGCCTTGTCGTTGCGCGACATCCAGACGCCGCCCTCGGCAGCGAGCGCTTCCACCAGGTCCGGCTTCGCCTTCAGCGCCGCCTCGTACTTGCGGTAGGCCTCTTCCGCCTTGCCGATGGCGTCGGCGACCCGTCCCTGCAAGTAGAGATAGCGCGCGTTCCCGGGTTCCTTGTTGACCGCCTCGGTGATGGCCTTGTCCGCCTCGAGCAGGCGGTTCTGGCCCAGGTACGCGCGCGCCGCGCCCGCGTTTGCCGCAGCCGACGCGCCGTGCTGGATGGCGGCCTCGAACTGCCGGCCCGCCTTCTCCCACTCGCGCCGCTGCAACCGGAAGTCCCCGTAGGCCTCGTGCACCTTGCCCGAGTTCGGGTCCAGCGCCACCGCGCGCTCGAACGCCGCCTCGGCGCCGGCGGTGTCGTGCTCGGTGGCGAGCAGCCGACCCATCATCACGTTGCCCCGCGCCTCCTCGGCGGCGTCGAGCGTCTTGCGCCGCTCGGCGTCCAGGGCCCTGGCCAGAAGCTCCCGAGCGGCCTTCGCGTCGCCCAGGCGCAAGCGCACGTCTGCCAGCTCAACCATGGCGGCCGCGCTCTCGGGCGCGGCCTGCAGCGCCTTCTCGTAGAACGCCGCCGATTCCGCCAGCTGACCGCGGTCGCGCGCCACGCCGGCGCGCAGCAGCAATAGCTTGGCCGAGCCGGGATTCTTCTTGAGCGCGACGTCGAGGACCTGCGCGCCGCGAACCTGCTCGCCGGTCAGGATCAGGGCCCGCGCATAGAGCCAGGCTGATTCCAGATCGAGCGTGGCCGGGTCGCCCAGGGTGGCGAGGAGCTGCTTGCCGCCAGCCGCGTCGCCGTTCGCAAGCGCGTACGCGCCGCGCGCCCGGTTCTGCGCCGGCGCGGTGACCTTCATCTTCTCCATCACGCGCCGCGCCTGATCCCAGTCGCTGCCCGCCTGGCCGTATTGCAGCTTCAGCTCGGAAGCGGCGAGCACGAAGAACGCCTTCGCGTCCTCGTCCTCGGGCAGCACGGTCAAGAGCTGCGCCCCTGCCGCCACCGCGCCGCGGGTGCCGTCGAAGTCGCCCTTCGCGAGCCTGGCCATGCCGTCCTGGATGACCTTGGACTCCGCCGCGCTGGCCGCCTTCTTCGAGGGGAGGTACAGGTTCATCCAGAACAAACCCGCCGAAGTGTGGCGCGCGCGGATGCCCAGCGTCACCGCCCCGGCGATGGCCAGAAGCACCGCGGCGGCGGCGAGGCGCTTCGGCTGCGCCGCCGAGGCCAGGGCCGGTCTCAGGCGCTGGATCAGGCTCGGGCCCGCGGCCTTGCGGCGGGCACGCTCCGCGCGCTCCCGCTTCTTGCGCTCCTTCTCCGCCTTCTTTGCGTCAGCCGCCGCCTCGCCCTGGTCGGGCTCGTCGAGCGACAGCACCTCTTCCTTCGACGGCTCAGGCGGCTTGCCGACCATCGGCGGCGGAGGCCGGCCCGTCTTCTTCTCCGGCTTGGGCCCGTCGTCGACGAAGTCGAGCATGTCGGACGCGCCCTGCGTGGCTGCCTTCTGCCTGGGCGGCTCGACGCGGTCGAAGCGGCTCTCTTCCGAAGGGAGGTGGGCGGGCGCCGACGGCTCGGGCAGATCGACGTGGAACCCGTCGTCCGCCGCGGGCGAGACGCCGCCGGGCGATGCAAGCGAGTCGGGAAGATCGAGATCGTCCACCGAACCCGCGGGCGGCGGCTGTCGAGCCGCCTCGGCGCCGAGATCGATGGCCGCGAAAGGATCGTCCCCCACCTGCACGGTGTCGTCGCCGTCGGCTCCCGGCAGCGGCACCGCCTCGTCGCGGAGCGGAGCGCTCGGCGGGGCAACAGGAAAGGCAGCCGCGACGCGCGGATGCGCGGGAGCCGCATCGAGCCCGGGCAACGGCACCGCGCCGGCAGGGCCACTCGACGCGGGAGCCGCGGCGCCCATGCCTGGGAGCGGCACGGCCATCGGGGGCGGCCTCTTCGCGCCCGGCGGCCGCCCCGAGGGCGGCTGCGCGGCGGGAGCACCGGACCCGGCCAGACCCGGCAGCGGCACCGCGACGCCCTGCTTCGAGGCGTCGCCGGCCCTGGGCCTTTGCACCGTGAAGGGGTTCTTGCACTTCGGGCACTTGATGGAAAGACCTGCGGGCGGGACGCGCGAGTCGTCCAACTCGTAGGCAGCGGAACAGTTCGGGCAGGAGATCTTCACTCGAAGTCAGTCCTCTTCGTACTCGAAGCGCTGCTTGAGCGCGGAGAAGGTTGAGGTGACAGTCCACGGCTCCCGGCTGGACAGCATCTCGCTCATGACAGGTGGCCCACGCTAGCATCCGCGCGAAGCCTTCGCCAAGGAAAGCAGGCGGGTTTTCGTGATAATGCGGAGGCGTTTATGCGTCGGGGTGGGAGAGCCATCGTGGTGGGCGGAGGGCTGGCGGGAATGGCCTGCGCGCGCGAGCTCGGCGCCGGCTGCACGCTGCTCGAGGCCGAGGATCGCCTCGGCGGCCTCTGCCGCACCGATCTGGTCGAGGGCTTCTCCTTCGACTGGACCGGGCACTGGCTGCACGCGCGCGACCCCGCGATGCGCGAGCTGATCGCCGGCCGCTGGTTGGCCGGCAACCGCCTGGACGTGCAGCGGCGTGCACGCATCTACAGTGAAGGTGCGTGGACGCAGTTTCCCTACCAGTTCCACCTGCACGGGCTTCCGCCGCGGACCATCTCCGAGTGCGTGCTCGGCTTCGTCGAGGCGACGCTCGGGCCGGGTGGCGCGGAGCTGCGCGAGCGCCCACTGCGCAACGCCGCGGAGTTCATCCTGCGCCACCTGGGCGAGGGCCTGGGCCGGCACTTCATGTTTCCCTACAACGAGAAGCTCTACACCGTTCCCTGCGAGGAGCTGTCGCCGGAGTGGGGAGGCCGCTTCATCCCGCGGCCCACGCTCGCGGAGGTGGTGAACGGGGCGGTGGGGCCCGCGCGCGAGGACGTGGGCTACAACGCCACCTTCTGGTATCCGCGCCAGGGCGGCATCGAGGCGCTGGTGCGGGGCATCGCTGCCGACCTCGCCTGCGAAGTGCGGTTCGGCGCGCGGGTCACCGGCGTCGATCTGCCGCGAAGGCGCGTGCGACTCTCGTCCGGAGAAGAGCTGGCGTACGACGCGCTGGTGCTCACCGCGCCGCTTCCCGCCTGCGCGCGCCTGGTCGCGGGCGCGCCAGCCGAGGTCCGCGAGGCGGCGGAGCAGCTGCGCGCAGTCTCGGTCACGGTGGTGGAGGTGGGCGCGCGCGACCCCGGCGGCGAGCGCTTCCACTGGGCCTACTTTCCCGAGAAGCGCTTTCCCTTCTACCGGATCGGATCGCCCTCGGAGGTGAACCCCACGCTGGCGCCGGCGGGCTTCCGCAGCTTCGCGGTGGAGTTCGCGCATCGTGGGCCGGTTGCGCAGAGGGCGTTGATCGGGCAGGCCGTGGAGGGCCTCAGGGGGTGCGGCCTGATCGGGCCCGGCGAGCCGGAGGTGGCGCGCGCGCGGACCATTCCCACCGCCTACGTCCTCTTCGACCACCGGCACGGCGTGGCCCGCGACGTGGTGATGACCTGGTTGGCCCGGCACGACATCCAGCTCGCCGGCCGCTACGGCCGCTGGGAGTACAGCTCGATGGAAGACGCGCTCCTCTCCGGGCGCGAGGCGGCCCGCGCCCTCGCATGATCTCCATCGTCATTCCCGTCTACAACGAAGCGCGCATCGTGCGGCAGGCCGCGGAGGAGCTCTGCCAGAAGCTGGAACAGCTCGGCTGGGACTACGAGCTGATCCTGGCCGAGAACGGATCGAGCGACGGCACGCAGCGCATCTTGCAGGAGCTGCCCGCAGCCCTGCCGCGAGTGCGCTTCCTCCACGAGCCGGAGCCCAACTACGGACGCGCCCTCAAGCGCGGCATCCTGGAAGCGCGCGGCGAGACGGTGATCTGCGACGAGATCGACCTCTGCGACGTCGCCTTCTACCAGCGGGCGCTGCCCATCCTCGCCTCGGGCGCGGACATGGTGATCGGCTCGAAGGCGATGAAAGGCGCCGACGACGAGCGCCCCTTCGTGCGACGCATCGCCACCCGCGTGATCACGCTGCTCCTGCGNCTGACCACCGGTTTCCGCGGCACCGACACGCACGGCCTCAAGGCCTTCCGGCGCGAGCGCATCGTCGACGTCGCCCGCGCCTGCCTGGTGGAGCGCGATCTCTTCGCCAGCGAGCTGGTGATCCGCGCGCAGCGGATGGGGAGGGACGTGCGGGAGATACCCATCGCGCTGCGGGAGAAGCGGCCGCCGTCCACCGCCCTGTTGCGGCGGGTGCCACGGGTGATCAAGGGATTGCTCAAGCTGGGCTGGACCATCCGCGTCCGCCACCGATGAGGTCAGAAATCCTTCGTCCAGAAGATGGAGAGCTCCTGGCTGTAGTCGCCCACCACCGCCTCGGCCGCCAGCGACCGGTTGATCTCGTACTCGATGCGGCCTTCGGCGCTGTTCTCGGTCTGCGTGGCCTGGGTGGTGAAGCGCTGCCGGTAGCCGACGAAGACCTTGTCGCCGATGTACTTGCCCACGCTGGCGCCGGAGACACCCTGCGGGCCGCTGTCGATGGTGATCACGTCCACCGGCAGCACGTCTGCCATCTCCTTGCGCACCTGGCCGAAGAGCAGGCTCCCCACCACGCTGGTGGCGGCCCCGGAGAGATCGACGCCGCCGCCCTGCTGCGTGGCGCGGCCCTGGATGCGGCCGGTGGCGAGGAAGAAGGCGATCTGGTCCTGGTCCATGGCCGGGTTGGAGGAGAGATCGAGCTGCGGCGTGCGGGCGGTCCCGGTGACGGTGATGGTCACGGCCGCCTGCGGGTTGTCGTAGAGCGCCTTGATCTCCAGCTCCGGGTCGGCGATGTCTCCGCCGGTCTCGATGATCTTGGCGTCGTCGATGGTGAACCTGCGGCCCAGCGCGTTGAACGAGCCCTGCGGCACGTGGATCACTCCGTCCGCGGTGGGCGCGCCCGGTTGCCGCGAGTTGTACTCGAAGTTCATGTGGCTCTCCACCGGGAACTCGAAGTCGGGCGCCGTGACGTAGAGGTGGTCGAGGTCGAGCTTGGCGTGCAGGCGGAAGGTGGCGGTCTTGCGCGCTTCTTCCTCGGCCTCCACCTCGCCCGGCTCGCGCCCGGGCGGATGCGGCCGCTCGCCAGGATGGACCAGGATGACGTCGGGGTTCTCCTTCAGCGAAGGGAGCTTCTTGCTGGGCAGCTGCTTGATCACCATGCGCGCGTCCGGGATCTTCGCGTTCAGCGTCAACGCGCCGGAGGTGTAGTCGCCGAACACGTCCAGCTCTCCGGTGACGTCGGCGCGCTGCTCGCCGGCCTGCCTTACAGGAAGGGGACCGGCCTTNAGCGCCTGGTCGGTGCCCGGCGTCTTTCGATCGCGCACCGACTCGCCGTCGCCCAGGTGCACTTCGCCGGTGAACTCGATGCGGTCCGAAGTGGGATCGTCTGCCGGCGGCCGACGTGCCGCCACCAGGATGGCGCTGAACGTGCCCGCGCCCACCGTGCCGGTGACGCGATCGACCACCACCTCCTTGGGCGAAAAGTTGGCGTCGAAGCCGACGTCCTCGTACACGCCCTGGCCGACCACGTCGAAGAGGCCGCCGCGCAGGTGCGCCTCGCCCTGCCCCACCGGCTTTCTCAGGGCTCCGGCAAGCTTGACGTCGCCCTGCAAGGTCCCGGTCGCGCGGCGCAGGTTGGGAACGACGCCGGAGAGGAACCCGAGGTCGAGGCGGTTGGCCTTCACCTCGCCCGAAACCTTCCCGTCCATCACCTCCGCGATCCCGCCCGACAGCAGCGAGCGCGCCCCGAGGTCCGCTTTGAGGTTCAAGTGGCCGAGGAGGTTTCCGCCCCCCGGAGGATCGACGGCGAGGTGGACCAGCGCGCCGTCGGAGTCAGCCTCCACATAGAAGTCGGCGCCCCCGAGCTTCTTCTCCCGCGCCTCCAGGTCTTTGAGCGTGAATTGCCCCTTCAGCTGGGGGCGCGCCGGGCTGCCGGCGAGCGTGAGGCGACCATCCAGCCGCCCCTGGGCGACGCTGCCCTTGCCGGTCAGCTGCGAGGCTCGCGCGATGGGCAGCCCGGGGACCTCCAGCGTCAGCGACACGGGCCGATCGAGGAGCGGCAAGAGCGCGTTCCGGTCTCCGCGGCGGGCCGCCAGCTCGACGATCTCCCCGCCGGACAGCGAGGCGCCCGCCTGGAGCCGCGCCACGGCCGTGGCCTCCGACTGCGCGCCAAAGGAAAACCGCACCTTGTCGGCGACCGACAGCTCAGACTGGAAGTCGAGGCCGTGCAGCCGCCCGAGGGTGATCTTCTCGCCGGCCGCGTTCAGGTGCACACCCGGCTTGAGCGGCGTTCCAGTGAGCTTCACCGAGAGGTTGAACGTCCCTTCGCTCCCGGCGGGGACCAGCCCGGATTTCGCCAGCCGCGCAAGCGGAAGCTGCGTCACCGCCAGCTCCCCGCTCACAGGCCGCTCCAGGGCAGCGCGCAGGTACGCGCGATCGCGCAGGGCGCGCGAAAGGTCGAGGGGCGCCTGCGCCGTCAGCGAGACGACCGGCTGGCCGGCGAGCGAAACTGTCGCGTCCACCGTCGCCCGCATCTTGTCGAGCAGGACGCCGGCGCGCGCGTCGAGCTGTTGCAACTTCTCGGTGCCCAGATCGCGCGCCTCGACGGCGAGGGTGGCCTGGGGCGCCCCCAGCGTGCCGCTGGCCACGAAGCGCGCGTCGACGATCCCGTGCACCCGGTTGCGCTGCAGCGGCGCCAGCTTCGCGGCCTCCGCCAGCTTCGCCAGATCGACCTTGGCGAAGTGGGCCTCGAAGCGCACCGGCGTCGAGGCAGGCAGCTTCGCCAACCCTTGCGCCGGCACTTCACCCTGGAAGTCGAGCCGCAGCATCCCGGTGCTCGTCACCCAGCCTTCCGTCTTGAGCACTCCGCGATGGAGATGGGCGTGGGCGTGCGCGTCGGCCGCCAGGTCTCCCGCGGGCCGCGCTCCGGCGCCGCGCACGTCGGCCTGGAGATCGATCTCCGGCGCGTCGCGCGGCCCCTGCACCACGGCATTGGCATCGATCTCGCCGTGCAGCGCCAGGTCCTTGGGCATCACGAACTGCGGCAGGTGGTCCAGGTCGAACTTCACCACCACCAGGCTGGCGTCGATGCGGCCCGGAGGCGGTTGCACCTGGGCCTGCAGGCGCAGGCTGCCGTGATCGCCTTTCAGCTCCAACGGCTCCAGGATCACCTCGTCGCGGAAATGCACCCGCGTCTCGCCGGCGAGCCGCAGCATGTTGCCGGGCCAGGCCACGACAAAATTGGAGAGGAGCAGGCCGTCCTTGTCGTCGTCGATGCGCGCGTCGCCGGCGAGCTGCAACACGCCGCCTGCCACGGCCGCGTCGATTCCCAGGTGTGCGATGGGCCACTGCAGATCGACGTCGATGTGCGGGGCGCCCAGGTCTACCGCGCTGGCCAGCACCCGCTTGGCGGCCACTTTCAACGAGCCGTTGGGCTTCTTCAACGATCCGGCGAGAGTGCCGCTGACTTCGAGGCCGTCGACGACCAGCGACTTGCTGTAGCGCAGCTCGGGCGCCTTGATCTGCAGCCGCGCGTCGGGCTTGCGCGGCGAGCCGGTGACGCGGGCGATCACCCGCATCGACCCGCCCATGGGCAGCGACGGCTTGCGCGTCAGCGCTCCGACAGCGCGCCCAACCTCGGCCAGATCGGGCGCGCGAATGTCGAGATCCATCGAGAGCTCGTCGTAGGCCGCCGCGCCGTGCGCGCTGACGGTGAGCCCCAGGGCCGTGGCGGTGAAGGCGTGCACGATGGCGTAGCGCCCCTGCAAATCGGTCTTGAAATCCGCCACCACCGGGCCGACCCGATCGAGCCGCGCGGGACCGACGTGCACGGCCGCCGCCAGCTCTCCCCGCACGCCGTGCGGGTCGAGTTGCGGCAGCCCCTTTCCGTGCAGCGAGACCGTCGCCGTGATCTCCCCTTTGGGCGCGCGATCGCTGATCGCGCCCGGGTCGACGCGGTCGAGGGAGAGCTGGACGTCCCAGACCGGCGGCTTCTCGATGGTGGAGGTCAGCTTCGCCTGGATGCGCCCTCCGCCGGCCTCGAGGCGGAGGTCGGCGCCCGCCGTCTTGCCGTCGGTCTTGGCATCGATCTCGCCGCGCACGGTGCCCTCCAGCGGCGCGCGGGGAGCGAAGAGGGCCAGGTCCTTGGGCGTCACCATCATCTCGCGCAGCCGCACCTCGCCCGTGTTGCGCGAGAGATCCCACGATCCGCTGGCGGCGAGACCGCTCTCCCCCACCTTCACGCGCAGCGATCGCAGCGTCACGTTCCCGGTGGCTGCCGGGCCGTCCACCGTCGCGTCCAGCGTCAGCGCCGCGGCCGCCTTGCCCGGGGCGGAGAGCTGCGCGGAAACCGAGAGCGCGGCGGCTGCCGCATCGGCGGAGTACGACGCGTGTGCCTGGCCCAGGTCGAGGTCTTGCAGCGCGAAGGTGGCCTCCTCCCCCAACTCCGGCCGCACCGTCACCGATCCGCCGCGGATCTGGAGGGAGCGCACTTCGATCTTCCACTCGAACGGCCCGCCGCCCTCCTGCTTCGGCTTCGGCGGCTTCTTCGGCTTGATGGCGCGCGAGAGCGTGGTCTCGGAGGTGCCGGGCACCTTGGCGATCTCCACCCAGGGCTGGTCCAGCTGCGCCTCGCCGATCACGATGCGGTGGGCCTGCAGGGCAAGAGGCTGCAACTGTACGCAGACGCGCCGCGCCCGCAGCGCGAGATGACCCTCGGGGTCGCGCAGCTCCGCCCCGTCGGCGCAGACCCGCAGGAAGCCGCTCACCACGATGTCGTGCAAGCGCAGGTCTCCCTGGATGGCGTTGCGCGCCTCGTTGGCGACGTAGCGGCCGAGCGTCTCCCGCCCCTTGCCGGTGTGCAGCCAGACGACCGCCACCCCGACCGCGAGGATGAGGAAGCCGAGGAAGGAAAGGCCGGCGATGCCCAGCACGCGGCCAGCCCTGCGCCACCCCGGCTTCCGGAAGGGCGGAGGTTGCGGGCGAGGCCGAGGCGGTTCGGCCACCGGTTCTGGCGGGTGCTCGGTCACTCCCCAGGGATTGTTGTCATGAAACGTGGGGCCTGCACCTCAAAAGGCTTCGCCCAAGGTCAGATGGAAGGCGAAGCGCGACTGGTGGATGCAGGTGGGCTGGGCGGTGCAGGAGGTCGAGACGGGCGTGGCGACGGTCACGGTGACGGGCTTGCCGGCTGCATCCTTGCCCGTCAGCTCTTGCGCCTGCACGTCTTTGGGGTTCGCAATCCAGCCGACGTCGAAGCGGACCGGGCCGAAGGGCGTGATGTAGCGGATACCCAGCCCCAGCGCGACTTCCAGGCCATCCGCGAGAGGGTTCTTACCGTCCTGGATGGCGCTCGCGTCGACGAAGGGCACTACCAGGAGGTGGTTGAGCAGGGCGTCGGCGTGGATGCGCAGGTCGGCCGAGAAGAGCACGGCCGCGTTGCCCCCCACCGGAGAAGTGTCCGTCGCGTAGGGCTTGTCGCAGCCCTTGTCCACTCCGACTTTGCACGGCGCCACGCCGAGCTTGGGCCCCTGGGCCTGCGGTCCGTAGCCGCGCTGATCGTTGGGACCGCCCAGGAAAAAGCGCTGCGTGAAGGGGCTGTCCGCGGCGGTGAAGAGGCCGCCGTACATGGCGCGCAGCGCCAGCACGCCGTACTTGGTGACCGGCGCGTAGACGCGGATCTCCGGGTTGAAGCGGAAGTAGTCGAACGTCGATTGGGTCTTTCCGAAGTTCGGGAGAGGGATGCTCTGCTGCAGCCCGATGGTGGTGAAGAAGCCCTGGGTGGGCTCGATTGCGTTGTCGCGCCCGTCGTACGCGTAGCGAAGCTCGGGGTACAGCAGCACGCAGCCTCCCAGGCACTGGTTCTGGAACCCGCCGCCCCCCTGCACCAGCTGGTCGGCGTCCGCCACTTTGACGTTGAAGTTGTAGACGAAGTTCATCGTTCCCGAGACGCTGTGCGACGCGCGCCGGTACGTGAGGCCGGTGCGCGCGGCCACGTCGTCGTAAGAGAAGCCGTTCTGGATCTCGCGCGCGAACTCCAGCCGGCTCACCCAGTCCATGCCGGGCAGGAAGACGGCGGGAACCGTCAGCTGCGCGGTATCGAGCGTGGTGAATCCGGAGCGCGCCGAGTCGTACTGCGAGGGCAAGGCGCTGGGTACGAAGGCGTAGCCGACCGTGCTGTTCAGCTCCAGCCGCCGCAGTCCTCCGAACCAGGAGCGGTTGGTGTACTCGGCGTGCACCCGCGGAATCTCCCACCGGTTTTGTTCGATGGACGCGCCACCGCCGAGGCGGATGGTCTGGAACGGCGCCTCCCGCACGTTGACGCGCACTGCGGTCGTCAGGCTGTCGCCCAGCGGCTCCGTGGTGACGCGCACGCCGGAGAAGGTGCCCAGGTTGTAGACGCGCTGCTGCGCCAGCGCCAGCGCCTGCGGGCTGTAGCGATCGCCGCGGCGGATGCCCGTCGCGCGCGAGATGGCATCCGCGGGGATGTCCTTGTTGCCGGTGACCACGATGCCGCCGAACTGGTAGCGCTGCCCCGTCTCGATGTCGAAGACGATGTCCGCCGTCCCCGACTCCGGCGCCACCTGCACCCGCCCCCGCGCGGTGGCCTGCGCGTAGCCATGCTCCTTGAGCTGCCGCTCGAGCACGTCCTTGGCCTTCTCGTATCCCTCCTCGGTGAACGCATCGCCCGCGTGGATGGGGAGCGCGTCGTTGATGTCGCTCATCTCGCCGGCGGGGATTTCTTCCACCCCGTCGAACTTCATGTTGCGGATGACCGCGCCGCGCCCCTCGTCGATCTTCACCACCAGGGTGACGCGTCCCATCTCGTCGCGCAGCTCGTCCACGCCGGTGACCTTCGCCTCGTAGAACCCCTTCTGATTGTAGATGCGCACGATGCGCTTGAGATCGATGGCGAAGAGGTCGGCGTCGTAGTAGCGCGCCGTCTTGCTGAAGAACCCGCTGGTGGGCGCGGTGGCGATGTGGCCCATCAGATCGCCCGCGGAGACGCGCTCGTTTCCCTCGAAGCGGATGGCGGCGAGCACCGGGTGCCCTTCGAAGGGCTGGTAGGGAGTCGCGCAAGCCGCGACCAGGAGAACGAGGGCGAGGGCAGACCGGGCCAAGGCGTGGGACAAAGTATCCTTGGTGCAACGAGGGTGCAGTTTTTCTACGCCGGTGAGCGTTGCCGCAGCAACAGATGCAGGTGCGCCTTCTCCCAGACGCGGGCCCGCTCGAAGCCGGGGAAGCGGCGTTCGGCGGCGCGGAAGGCGGGCCCGTGCACGATGCGGCGCCCGCCGGCGTCCACCTCGGGCGGGAAGATCTGATGGAGCATCTCGTGGAACACCACCATCTCCACGAAGTGGCGGGGCACGCGCTCGTCGTCGAGCGCGGGGTGGATGCGGATCACGCGCTGGTCGTGGAAGTAGACGCCCATCTTGATGGATCGGCGCCGGCCCCCCGGCACCCGGCGGCCCCAGCCGATGCGGGCGTGGACGGCGTTCTCGAAGTGGCGCGCGTTGAGGGCCGCGTAGATGTCGGCGAGATCGTGCACGCGACCGCGCGGCGAGAGCGGAGCTTCCACGCGCGGCGGCGCTGCACGGATCAGGTCGCGGTTCTGCCGGACGTAGTCGTCGATGGCGCGGCCGTGCGCGCGGCGGTTCTTGCCGGTGAAACCCGCCAGCGCCCGCACCACCGGCTCGTGCGCACGCGTGAACATGTGATGCAACCGGAACTGCAGGCGGCCCTGGACGCGGCGGTAGCTCACCATCGTCCAGGCGTTGTCGGTCAGCTCCACCTCCACCGGCTCGCGGAGCAGCGAGGAGAGGCGCGTGGCCAGCACCAGGCTGGCGCCGTCGGGAGCCACGTGGATGCGCGACGGCCGATCCGCCTGCAGCGCCGAGATGCGCGGCCGCGTCTTTGGCGCGAGCTCGGAAGGGAAGAGGGAGAGCTGCCGCATGGCTGCGGAGCACTCTAGCGACCGCAGCCGCCATGCTTCAAGCGATCAACGCGCGGCCGAATGTTTGACGCTCACGATCCGCATCTGTATCGTGGCTGCAAGCTCCTCGGAGGAGCGATCACTCCGCTCCGCAGGGGAGCGACACATTGGGAGGAGGACCTGATGGCTGCGAAGAAGGGTGCAAAGAAGGGTGCAAAGAAGGGCGCGAAGAAGGGCGGCAAGAAGAAGGGTTCGCGCAGGAAGTAGCCCGGAGCATCCGGGCGGCCTCCGGTCATCGTGAGGCCGCCCGCGGCTTTCGCAGTCGGAAGTCCCGCAGTGCCCCCCACCCTCACCGACGACGATCGCAAGCGGCTGCTGGCCGAACTGGCCACGCTCGCCGGAGCCACGCTGCAGAAGCTGTGGCTGCCCTCCGCGCAGGTCTGCGTGATGCAGCTGCGCCTCCCGGGGCGGTCGCTGCTCGCGATCGTCGATGCGCGCCAGCCGATGGCGGCGTTGGCCGCGGAGCGCCCCACCGCGCCGGAGAGCGCGCCGCGATCGCAGGCCACACTGCGCAACGCGCTAGAGGGAAAGCGCCTCGCCGGCGCGGCGCTGTGGATCGCCGCCGACCGGCGCGCACCCTCGCCCGTGCTGCTCTTCGACGACCGCTGGCTGATCGCGGAGGAGGCGCTGCTCGTGGTCGCGGCCGCGTCGCGGAAGATCCTCTGGGCTTCCGCAGGCGCGCAGCGCCGCCCCGGCGGCAGCTATCCTGACATCCGCGAGGTGCCGCTGGGCGATGCGTCGCCGCTCNCGCAGCGGGACGAGCTGGTGCGCGGGGCGCTCCAGCAGGAAGAAGAGGCGGGCCTCGNCGCCCGGCGGCGCGAGGTGGCGGCACGGCTCAAGTCGCGCGTGCAGAAGCTGCGGCGCGCGTTGCTGGCGGTGGAAGAGGACGCGCTGCGCGCCAACCGCGCGGCGGGGGAGCGAGCGCGCGCGGAGCTGCTCTTGCCCGTCGCCTCGCGCATCCCACGCGGCGCGCGCGAGGCGCGCGTGCCCGACTGGTCGCGGCTCGATGCGGAAGGTTTGCCCACCGAGGTGACGGTGGAGCTCGATCCGGCGCTGAGCGCGCGGGAGAACGCCGAGCGGTGGCTGCGGAAGGCGAAGCGCTACGCGGCCGCCGCGGCGCGAATCGCCGCCCGCAAGGCCGAGGTGGCGGGCGACCTCTCGCGCGCCGAGGCGATCCTCGCGCGCGCCCAGGCCGCGCAGGATGCGGCGCAGCTGGCCGCGGTGGAAGCGGAGGCGCCGCCGCCCGCCCGCGGCGGCGCGCGCAGCGACGCGCCCCGCCTTCCCTTCCGCCGCTTCATCGCGCAGGGCGGCGCGCCCATCCTGGTGGGCCGGAGCGCGCGCGACAACGACGCGCTCACGCTCAGGGTGGCGCGAGGAAACGATCTCTGGCTGCACGTCCGCGGCATGCAGGGTGCGCACGTGGTGGTCCCGGGCGTCGGGGAAGCGCCCGACTCGCGCACGCTGGGCGACGCCGCGCTGCTGGCGGTTCATTTCTCCTCCGCGCGCGGCCAGGACGGCGTGGAGGTGGCCTGGACGCGCTGCAAGTACGTCCGCAAGCCCAAGGGATCGCCGCCGGGAAGCGTGATCGTCACGCAGGAGAAGGTGCTGCGCGTCCGCGCCGACGAAGGGCGGCTGCAGGCGCTGCTTCGCACCGAAGCCGCCCCTCTGGCATCCTAGCCGCGGTGCGCATCGTCTCCATCGTCGTCTTCCTCGCCATCGCACTCAGCCTCGTCGGCGGCATGCACTACTACATCTGGGCCCGGCTGGTGCGCGATCCGCATCTGCCGCAGGGATGGGCCCGGCTGATGACCGCCGTCATCGTCGCCATGGCCGTGGCGATGCCGCTCACCGTGTTCGCCGTGCGCAGGCTGCCGTCTGCCGCGGTCCGGCCGGCGATCTGGTTCGCCTTCGTGTGGATGGGGGTGGGCTTCCTGCTGGTGGCCTTCCTCGGCATCGCCGATCTCGGGCGGCTGGGGATGTTCGCGATCGCCCGCCTGCGCGGGCCCTCCGATCCCGATCCGGCCCGGCGCGTCTTTCTCGCCCGCGCGCTGGCGGCCGGTGTGGGCGGCGTGGTGGCCGGCCTTGCCGCGATCGGCGTGCGCAGCGCCCTGGGCAGCGTGCAGATCAAGGAGATGGAGATCGCCCTGCGCGGCCTGCCGCGCGAGCTGGCCGGCTTCCGGCTGGTGCAGATCTCCGACGTGCACGTGGGGCCGCTTCTGCGCAAGGACTGGGTGGCGCACGTGGTGAACCAGATCCGCGGCCTCTCGCCGGACCTGGTGGCCATCACCGGCGACCTGGTGGACGGCAGCGTGCACGAGCTGCGCGAGCACGTGGCGCCGCTTTCGTCGCTCAAGCCGCCGCACGGCGTCTTCTTCGTCACCGGAAACCACGAGTACTACTCGGGAGTGGAGGAATGGTACGCGCACCTGCCCACGCTCGGCGTGCGCCCGCTGCGCAACCAGCGGGTGGAGGTGGCGCCGGGGTTGGATCTCGCCGGCATCGAGGATCCGACGGGCTCGCCCGATCTGGAGGCGGCGCTGGAGGGCCGCGATCCGGCGCGGGCCCTGGTGCTGCTCGCCCACCAGCCCCGGCAATTCCTCGAGGCTGCAAAGCGCGAAGTGCCGCTCACGCTTTCGGGGCACACCCACGGCGGACAGATCTGGCCCTTCTCCTGGGTGGTGGCGCTGGTGCAGCCCTACCTCGCCGGCCTTCACCGCCGCGGCTCCTCCCAGCTCTACGTCAGCCGCGGCACCGGCTTCTGGGGCCCACCCATGCGCGTCTTCGCCCCTGCAGAGATCACGCTCATCAAGCTGCAGCCGGCCTAGCCCGCGCCGCGAACGACGGCAACGCATCGCGCGGCAGGTGCAGCGAGCGGTAGAGGAACTCGGCGGTGCCGATGGCAACCTTGTAGAGGGGCCGATCCACTCTCCGCTCCAGGACCTCGCCGAAGGCCGCCGCGAGACGCAGCGAGGTGGCATAGAGGTGCACGATGCCGTCGGCGCTCTCGCGCAGCTCGCCGCGCTTCAACATCGGCGTGGCGAAGCGATGGGCGAGCCACCGCGCCGTCAAGGGCCGCAGCGCTTCTTCTTGTGGCGCCAGCCAGCGCTCGTAGGCGGGACCCCACGAGCCCAGCGCCTCCACCAACCGGCCGCCCACGAGCAGCGGCGCTGGATCGACGGCGTGGATGAAGCGGCGGTAGCGGGTCGCGGTCGCCGCCAGCAGATCCGCGCCGTGCGCGCCGATGCAGTCGCTGAGGAAGCGCAGGAAGGGCTGCGGATCCTCCGGCTCCACCACTTCGAAAGCGGCCTCGTTGCCGGTGCGGAGCCGCCGGAAGGCGTGCGCCAGCGCGGCCAGCGTCAGCCAGGGCGGCCGGGCCACGGCGAAGGCGGCTACGCCCAGCGCGCGAATGCGCTCCAGCGCCTCGGCATCGACCGCGTACGCGCCGATGCGCCCTCCCAGCGGATCGGTGGCGTGCTGTACGCGCAGATCGAAGCCGGCATCGCCGAAGGCGGTACCCTGCTCGTGCATGCGCAGCGGCTCGTCCGATTCGTCCAGGCGTTCCAGGACCTCCGGACACACTGGGTCGAAGAACAGCTCCACGTGCTCCCCGCGCCGGTAGCCGAAGGCGGGGAAGTCCACGCACAGATCCGGCAAGGCGTCGATCCCATGGCGCGCCTGCACGCCGCACCCGCCAGAGGCAGAGAGGAAGCGGCAGGCGCGGTCCTCGCCGACGCCGTCCAGCTTGAGCGAATGGAGGATCTGCTCGCCCTCCTTGGCGCCGTTCTCCACCACCAGCTGGATGCCCTTGGTGAGCGTCCCCCGCTCGTCCGCGGTGAGCCGATCGTGCAACCTCAGGAAGTCCTCCAACCGGAAGGGGATGTCCCAGCCGCTACAGCAGCACCCTTTCTGGTTGCAGCGGAAACGCAGCATCGGCTCGGAGAGTCGGACCGACGCCGCGGGCGCGACCTCCTGGCGCGGCGGCGGCAGCACGTTGAGCGAGAGCTTCACACCACCATCCTACCGTCGATCATCACCCAGACGGGCCGCGCCAGCTCGGCTGGCGAGAGTCCGCGCACCGCCAGCACCCGGGCGGCGGAGCCCACCGCCAGCCGCCCGTGATCGCGCAGCCCCAGCAGCTCCGCCCCGGCTGCGGTGGCCGCTACGAGCGGATCGACGCCCGCTTCCTGTAGCAGCGAAAGCTCGCCCTCGTCGATCCCGGGCGCGGTCCCTTCGTTGCCCAGATCGGTGCCATAGGCCACCTTCGCTCCCGCGGCGACCAGCGCGCGCAGCCGCGAGGGTTCGACCGCGTAGGCGCGCAGCGTGGAGATCACCCACTTGCCGCGCATCCGGCCGAGCAGGTCCGCCGGCAGCTCCTCGCGCGGCGTGTGCGCCAGCACGTCGGCGCCCGCATCGAGCGCGGTCCGCACCTGCTCCGCCTCGAGAGCATGCGCCGCGACTTGAAGGCCGAGCCGATGCGCTTCGGCGGCGGCGGCGCGGATCACCTCCGGCGCCGGCAGCGGAAACCTCGGATCGAGGGCCAGCTTGGCGAAGCGAGCGCCCTTCTCCGCCAGCCGCCGCACAGCGGCGCGCGCCTCGTCGGCGGTGGCCAGCGCCAGGCCCTCGCCGTTCTTGCCCCAGCTCCGTGTCGGGTATCCTTGTGGCGCGGTGAGGATGGGCCCGGAGCAACGGATCTGGAGGGGACGTCCGTCCATCGGCAGCAGGCGCTCCGGCGCGCCCAGGTCCAGCACCGCGGCCACTCCGCGGCGCAGCTCCTCACGCGCCACCAGCGCGGGATCCCCTGCCAGCGACAGGTGCACGTGCGCGTCCACCACCGCCGGCACGAGGACGAGCCCGCGCGCGTCGATGCCCTCGGCTCCCGGCGGCGGACGAGGCGCCTTGCTGACGATCACGCCGCCTTCGACGCGCAGCGCGCCGGCGCGCGGAACGGGGTCCGCGATCTTCCCGCCCAGGATCCACGGCATGGGTGGAGATTGTATGCTCGACGCATGCCCGACGACGCGGACGAGCTGATCCTCAAGATGCAGCACCTGGAAGCGCAGGCGCGCGCGGAGGAGACGGCGCGAGCGAAGCAGGGCGGCGCGGACCGGCTGCGCACCCGCGCGCAGCAGATGGCGTTCGAGGCGCGGCAGGAGCTGGAAGCCGCGGAGGCGGCCCAGCAGGGGGCGGAGGCAAAGGAGCAGCGCGCGCGAACTCCGGGCGTTCCTCCGCTGGAGGCGGCCGATCTCCTGGCCGAAGGCAAGGCGGAGGCGCAGGAAGCGCGGGCCCGCATCGTCAAGGCGCGGGCGCGGCTCAACTTCGCCCTCGACAAGATGGACGAGGCCGAGCGGGCGGAATGGGAGGCGCTGCAGGCGGACGCGCGCGCCGAAGCCCACGGGCAGCTCGCCGAAGACCCTTTGCTGAAGAAGCCCTAGATGCCGCTGCGCAAGGCGGGGCGCGTCCTGATCGCCCTCGGCGCGCTCTTCGCGCTTTACCTGATCGTGCGGCAGCTCCCGGTGGTGCCGCTGGTGATCGCCGGCGCTACGCTCCTGCACGGGATGGGATGGCCCGGCATCTTCGCCACGGGCGCCGCCATCTATCTGCTGACCCTTTTCATGCTGCCGATCATTCCCCTGATCGTCGCCTGCGGATGGCTGTACGGTCCGTGGGGCGGGGCCATCTCGCTGGCCGCCGCGGTGGCCAGCGCCGCCACCTCCTTTTCGCTGGCCCGCGCGCTCGGCGGGAGCGCCGCCGCGCAGGCGCTGATGGATCGGCCCCGGGCGAAGGCCCTGGCCGAGCTGGCGGCGGAAGGAGGCTTGATCACGGTCGCCCTGGTGCGGCTCTCGCCCATCCTCCCGTACACGCCCAGCAACGCGGTGCTGGGGCTGACGCCGATGCGGCTTCGCGACATCACGCTGGGCACCGCCGCGGGGATGGCGCCGGGGATCGCGCTCTACTCGTGGGCGGGCTCGCTCTTGCCCTCCGCAGAAGCCATCGAGCACGGCGCCACCCTCCACGGAAGCGTGGTCTGGGCGCTGCTCGCCGCGGCGTTCCTGGCCGCCGCCGTCCTGGGCGTCGCGGCGGCGCGGCGCCTGCGCCGGGTCCGTCCCCTCCGCTGAGCTACGCGGTCTTGCGGGCCAGCAGCAGGCTGTCCATCAGATCGCGCAGCAGGTCGAGCACCGCGTCCAGATCCGGCCCGTCGATGATGGGAGTGTCGTGGGCGCCGAGCAAGGCGCGGCCGGCGACGGACCCCCCCTGGTTGCGGAAGAAGTGGACCGGGATCAAACGCCCGTCCGCTCGAACATGGCGCACCGCGATGATCTTTGGCTGGGTCACGCCGGGCGACAGAGCAATCGCCACGCCAAGCCTCCGGGCTGGGAAACTGGCCTCACCGGCCAGCGCGCTGGCCCGTCGCCCGAATCGCTTGTCCGCAGTGGAGTTTCGCGGCGAAATGCCGAATCTGTTTCCATCGGAAGGCGACTGCGAGGCCGGAATCCGGGCCGATCGTCGCCGGCCAGAACGCTGGCCCGCGGCTCGAAAGCTGGCCTCTTCCCTCTGGGAGG
>C688J18823_10000268_pt1 | contig 29604 bp, 27 predicted proteins | sample HopSoiMetagenom1_FD_18823 | JGI IMG/M metagenome (IMG submission 18823) | reverse complement strand
TAGAGAACTTTAACTTCATTCAGCAGAAGTCTCCCACTTCTATAAGTGGTGAGATGACTGTCAAGCTTTTATCAATTTAGTGGGGGTTCAAGCCCGACTGAATGAAGTTAAAGCTTCCGGCGGATACCACAGATTTTAAAAGGAAGTTTATCGAGCGAGCTCGATAAAATCTGGGCGCAAATACACCAAGGTGTATTTGATTAAAAGATGGAAGGGGTTCAATCAATGAGTACAGTTTTACAAGCGAGGGAAAGAAAAGGAATACGTCGATCAGAATTAACAAGTCTGCGTAATGAGGGAAATATACCTGCTGTTGTATATGGTGCTAATTTAGGGAATACGCCTATTTATCTGAATGAAATGGAACTACTTAAAACGATTAAAGTTGTAGGAAGAAACGGTGTTATTTCATTAGATATTGAGGGTAGTAAACAAAATGTGATCTTAACTGATTTTCAAAAGGATCCCCTGAAAAATGGATTTGTACATGTTGACTTTCTTGCTGTCGATATGTCCAAGGAATTAACGACAGAGGTAAGAATTGTATTAATTGGGGAATCTGCTGGAGTGAAAGATGGTGGCGTTCTGCAACAATCTTTGCATGAAGTGTCGATTTCGGCTACACCTGCAAATATCCCTCAGACGATCGATATTGATGTGACCAATCTGCAAGTCGCTGAGACGATTACGATTGCGGATATAAAAGGAAATAGCCAATTCAGCATTAATCATGAAGAGGATGAAGTAGTTGCATCTATTTTACCGCCTCGTCAGGAAGAGGAAATTAGTACAGGTGAAAAACAAGGAGAAGGTATTCCTGAGAATCTTGAAGGTAGAGAGACAAAGGCCGACTGAGGAAAGTTAAGTTCGTTCTTTTTAATGATCAGAGGGGACTAAGGGAATTTAGTTACTATGAATACTACCTCCTCTCTGATAAACTTCTAGTTAGTTGGGTTTGCAATTTGTCTATATAATAAATAATAGTGGACATATATTATAGGGAATGGGTAATAGAAATAAGGGTGGTAGTATGAAACTAATAGTTGGTTTAGGAAATCCTGGGAAACAATATGATCAAACAAGGCATAATATTGGCTTTACAGTCATTGATGAATTAGCAAAGCGATTTCATATTGATCTTGATCAAACGAAATTTAAAGGGTTATATGGGAGTACCATTATAAATGGGGAAAAGATTTTTTTATTAAAACCATTAACCTATATGAATCTCTCAGGGGAGTCAATTGGTCCCTTTATGGATTACTTTCAAATCGATCTAGATGATTTGCTTGTGATCTATGATGATTTAGATTTGCCAGTTGGGAAAATACGTTTGCGCCAGAAGGGAAGCGCTGGTGGACATAATGGAATTAAGTCTGCGATTGCTCATTTAGGAACGCAGCAGTTTAATCGTATCCGTGTAGGGATCAATAGACCCTCAAATGGAATGGCCATCACTGATTATGTTCTTGGCCGCTTTTTGAATGACGAACAAGAGATGATCAGAAAAGCTGTAGAGCAAAGTTCGAATGCTTGCGAAGAATGGATAAAGACACCCTTTTTACAAGTAATGAATATTTATAATCAATAGAATGAATTTGACAGTCATGGGACATAATAATATTATAAAATGTTATTAGGGAGGGAATAGCATGGCTATTCATTACCATTGTCGCCATTGTGGAGTTAAGTTAGGGACACTTGACCATAATTCTATTGAGTCAGAAAGACTCGGTTTTCATAAATTAAATGATGAGGAAAGACATGATATGATATCTTATAATTATAATGGAGATCTTCAAATCAAATCAATTTGCGAGGATTGTCAAGAATCACTTGAAAGAAATCCCGAGTATTATCAAAATGACTTTTTAATTCATTAAAAGCTTTGGAAGTGATCCAAAGCATTTTTCTATTTCAAATTTAACTTCATGCAGCAGAAGTCCTCCACTTCTAAAGGTAAGGGATGAATGCAAATTGCACTTCGATTCAGTGGGGGTTCAAACCTGGCTGAATGAAGTTAAGCCTCCGGCGAGACTTGCGATTTTTTAAGGGTAATTTCTCGAGCGAGCTCGAGAAAAATCCGGACGCAAATTCGCTCGTCGAATTTGATACGATAAATAGAGAAGATTCATTGATAATCAAATGAATATTGGAGGGAGGGACTGCAATGTTAGGACTGAAGAATCTTTTTAATGAACAAGATGACGTGCAGGGCATTATAGCTGGGGTAGACGAGGGCCTTCGAGAGCAACTAGTTACTGGACTATCGGGTTCAGCTAGAACTTTGTTTTTAGCCTCCGTCTATGAAAAAACAAAAAAACCTATGCTGATTGTGACGCATAATCTATTACAGGCTCAGAAGTTGTTTGATGACCTTGTCCGTGTGATTGGAGAGGAGGAGGTTTTCCTCTACCCAGTAAATGAACTGATCGGTGCAGAAATTAGTGTTGCAAGTCCTGAGTTAAAAGCACAGCGAATTGATGTATTAAATCGATTAAGTAATCAACCCAATGGAATCACGGTTGTTCCGATTGCAGGGATAAGGAAAATGGTTACTCCCCCTACTGTTTGGAAACGATACCAGCATACGTTAAAGGTCGGCAAGGAGATCAACATTAACGATCAGCTTATTCAGCTAGTTGAAATGGGTTATGTACGTACAGAGATGATTACAACCCCTGGTGAGTTTAGTGTAAGGGGAGGTATTATTGATATCTTTCCTTTAACAGAAGAGAATCCTTATAGGGTTGAGTTATTTGATACAGAAATAGATTCTATTCGTACCTTTTCACTGGATGATCAGCGATCTATTGAGAAATGTAAGGAAATTACACTTGGACCAGCAACAGAAATGCCTCTACAAAAAGATCAATTTGATCAATTGATTGAAAAATTAGAAATTGGATTACAAGATAGTTTGAAAAAAATAAAGGATAACAATGTAAAAACTCTGCTCGTACAGAATATTAGTTCCGAATTAGAACAACTTAGAAACCACCAAAAGCCTGAACAGGCATTTAAATATTTGTCTATTGCTTTTGATCAGGCTAGTAGTTTAATAGATTACTTTCCTAAAAACACCATCCTCTTTATTGACGAAATTAGCCGCGTTCAGGAGATGAATGATTCACTTGCTAAAGAAGAAGCGGGATGGTACACAAGTTTATTAAGTGAAGGGAATATGATTCACGGGATTAAACTTGCTCACTCATTGCCAGAGTTAATTACTCGTTTAAAATTGCCTGTTGTTTATTTATCGTTGTTTTTAAGGCATGTACCCAATACAAACCCGCAAAATATTATCAATATTGCATGTAAACAAATGCAGGATTTTCATGGTCAGATGAATGTGTTAAAAGGGGAAATTGAAAGGTGGAGGAAAAGTCATTACTCCATTGTTTTTTTAGGTTCTGATGAAGAACGAGTTAAAAAATTGGAACGTGTACTCTTAGATTATGATATTGAAGCAACGATTACGAGTGGACAACATTTACAAAATGGAAGAGTGCAAATTGTAAATGGAGACTTACTTTCGGGTTTTGAGTTATCTGGGCAAAAGGTAGCTGTTGTGACTGAGGAAGAGATTTTTACTAAAAGGACGAAAAGGTCACCACGTCGTCAAAAGCTTTCGAATGCAGAGAGGATAAAAAGTTACTCTGAATTAAAAGTAGGAGATCATGTTGTTCATATCAACCATGGGATTGGGAAATATCTTGGAATTGAGACCTTAGTTATTAATGGGGTCCATAAAGATTATCTTCATATTCGTTATCATGGAACAGATAAATTATATGTCCCTGTAGAGCAGATCAATTTAGTCCAAAAATATGTTGGTTCAGAAGGTAAAGAACCCAAAATTTATAAATTAGGCGGATCGGATTGGAAGAAAGTACGGAAAAAGGTCCAATCGTCTGTAGAGGATATTGCTGAAGATTTAATAAAGCTGTATGCAGAGCGAGAAGCAGCAGTAGGGTACGCTTTTAATCCAGACGGAGACATGCAACGTGAATTTGAAGCAACCTTCCGATTTCAAGAGACAGAGGATCAGCTTCGCTCCATTCAAGAAATTAAAAAGGATATGGAGAAGGAACGCCCAATGGATCGCCTCCTATGCGGTGATGTTGGATATGGAAAAACAGAAGTGGCAATCCGAGCAGCATTTAAAGCGATTGCAGATGGTAAACAAGTGGCGATATTAGTACCAACAACGATTCTAGCGCAGCAGCATTATCAAACTATGTTGGAACGCTTTCAAGACTATCCCGTTAAAATGGGCTTATTAAGCCGTTTTCGCACAAGAAAGCAACAAACAGACACGATGAAGGGAATCAAAAATGGTACGATTGATCTTGTTATTGGTACGCATAGGCTCTTATCAAAAGATATTACCTACCATGATTTGGGGTTATTAATTATTGATGAAGAGCAGCGTTTTGGCGTTACCCATAAAGAAAAGATTAAAAGGTTAAAGACAAATGTTGATGTTCTTACTCTGACAGCTACACCGATTCCGCGGACTCTTCATATGTCGATGCTTGGTGTACGAGATTTATCCGTCATTGAAACACCACCAGAGAATCGATTTCCAGTACAAACATATGTAATGGAGTATAATGGAGGACTGATTAGAGAATCCATTGAACGTGAACTTGCAAGGGATGGACAGGTATATTTTCTATATAATAGAGTAGAAGATATTGAACGAAAAGCGGAGGAAATTTCGATGCTTGTACCGGATGCAAGAATAGCAGTTGCTCATGGGAAAATGGGAGAAAATGAGTTAGAGTCTGTGATGCTAGGCTTCCTAGAAGGTGAGTTTGATGTTCTTGTCAGTACAACGATTATTGAAACTGGGGTAGATATTCCCAATGTAAATACCCTGATTGTAAATGATGCAGATAAAATGGGTCTTTCTCAGCTTTATCAGCTTCGTGGGCGTGTAGGAAGGTCTAATCGGGTAGCCTACGCTTATTTTACTTATCGAAAAGACAAGGTTCTGACTGAAGTAGCTGAAAGGCGACTGCAGGCCATAAAGGAATTTACTGAGCTAGGATCGGGGTTTAAAATTGCCATGCGTGATTTATCCATTCGAGGAGCAGGAAATTTGCTAGGGGCGCAACAACATGGATTTATTGACTCTGTTGGTTTTGATTTGTATTCACAAATGTTGAAAGAGGCAATTGAAGAGAGAAAAAGGGATCCTGAAGAACCAAAACGTATTCCCCTTGAAATTGATTTGGATATTGATGCATACATTCCGGATTCTTATTTATCTGATGGCCAGCAAAAAATTGAAATGTATAAACGTTTCCGCGGAGTAAATGACCTTGAGGATATTAAAGAGCTTCAGGAAGAAATGGTCGATCGTTTTGGTGAATACCCTGATGAAGTATCCTCCTTATTCCAAATTGCCCAGATTAAAGTGTTCGCACTCTTAGTCGGGGTTGAAAGCATTAAACAGGTAAAAGATGAGGTAACCATCCTTTTATCTGAAGATACAACGAATCGTATAGATGGTCAGGAAGTATTCAAATTAACGAATCAGTACGGTCGAATGGTTGGTCTTGGGATGGAAGGAAAACGATTAAAAATTGTTCTGCATGTAAAAAAGGTAGAATTGACAACGTGGATCCTTGCTATATATGAAATATTTAAAGGGCTTCACGAGAAAGAAAAAAATAGTGCGACGTCCGTTTCATCTTGATGAATAAGATTCATTTGGCAATATTAACCATATATGGAAGAAATAACATTATGAAGAAAAAGTACTAGTATATGTATAGAACTTTCCATATGAAAGATACTAAGTTCAAATATGGCGAAGGTACATATTGAGGACTATGAATCATTGCCACATGAAACAAATCATCAGATGAAAGTGAGGCAACATTGGATGAAAGCAACTGGAATTGTTCGTCGAATCGATGATTTAGGCCGTGTCGTTATTCCAAAGGAAATTCGCAGGACATTACGTATTCGCGAAGGTGATCCTTTGGAAATATTTGTGGATCGTGATGGAGAAGTAATTTTAAAGAAATACTCCCCAATTAGTGAATTGGGCGATTTTGCAAAGGAATATGCAGAAGCTTTATTCGATAGCTTAGGAAACCCGATTCTTATATGTGATCGAGATACTTATATTACGATTGCAGGGGGATCCAAAAAGGACTTTTTAAATAAGAGTATTAGCAGCCTTATTGAGAAAACCATGGAAGGCCGAACTTCTATACTTATCAATCAAAAAGAAGAAATATCGTTTGTCGAAGGCCTGGAAGAGGAAGTTTCCTCCTATACCATTGGTCCTATTATCGCTAACGGAGATCCTATTGGTGCTGTAATTATTTACTCTAAAGAAGGTACATTAGGAGAAGTGGAACATAAAGCAGTTGAAACAGCAGCAGGCTTTCTAGCAAGACAGATGGAATCGTAAAATGAGATGCGTAAGCGACGTGCTTGCTTGAGGAACGCAGGACTAAAACGATCACGTCCGTATCTCTTCGCCGGCACTTTTATGGTCTGTACTTACGAAGCTAGACAACTAACTAACATCAAAAGGCATACTATTTTAAGCTTACCCAGAGGCAGCCAATCGCTGTCTCTTTTCATGTCCACAACGAATTTTGAGTGTGCAGATGGGAAAATATGCTATAATACTTTCGAAATTACTATTTTGAAGGAGAGAAGCAATGAAGGTTCACAACCAAGAAAAGAATATATTAACAGGGACGCTTATATTAACGTTTGCTGCTCTCCTAATCAAAGTTCTAAGTGCGTTTTACCGGATCCCCTTTCAAAATATTGTGGGGGATATCGGTTTTTATATATACCAGCAAGTATATCCTTTTTACGGAATAGCAGTTGCCTTGTCTACATATGGTTTTCCTATAGTCATTTCTAAATTATATACAGAGGAAATGGCGAAAGAAGAGCAAAGGAATGAGAAGCAATTGCTTCTCGTATCCGCGGTTTTCTTATCAGCTTTTGGTTTTCTCTGTTTTGCCCTGCTTTATGGAGGAGCGGGATGGTTAGCCAATTATATGAAAGACCCAGGGCTTACCATCCTGTTTAGAATGGTGTCGGTAGTATTTTTAATCATGCCAGTTCTTTCTCTTTTAAGGGGGTATTTCCAAGGGACCGGAGATATGGTTCCTACTGCGGTTTCTCAAGTCGGAGAACAGTTTATTCGCGTAGCGACGATTTTGATTTCTTCAGTCATTCTTGTCCATAATCACTTCTCGCTTTATAGGGTTGGCAGTGGGGCTATATTCGGGTCTGTGACAGGTGGAATTATTTCTGCTCTTATATTAGGGGTCTTTTGGGCAAAAATACGCAGGACGGAACTACTTCAAGGTTCGATTCATTTTCGGCAAAGTGGAAAAATAATTAAGGCGTTTATTCTTCAAGGCTTTCCGATATGTGTGAGCAGCATGCTACTCATCTTTATTCAATTGGCAGATTCATTAAACCTATACTCACTACTAGTGGATTCGGGTATTGGGAGTGAAATAGCGAAAGAGTTAAAAGGGGTCTATGATCGAGGTCAGCCTCTTATTCAACTTGGAACAGTTGTGGCAACATCCATGTCTTTATCGTTAGTGCCTCTTATCACAAAAGAAAAAGTAAAAAGGGATGCTGTTGCTTTAATGGAAAAAATCCAGCTGGCTCTCAAAACTAGTATACTTGTTGGTGTTGGGGCGACAATGGGATTATGGAATATTATTAAGCCAACGAATAGAATGCTATTTGAAAACACAGATGGATCGTATGTATTAGCGTTCTCAGTACATTAATTCTTTTCGCCTCTCTTATCATGACTGTAACAGCTATATTACAAGGTTTAGGACATACTCTTTTTCCTGCTATGATCATTCTTGGGTGTTTTGTGTTGAAATATGGTTTAAATATGATCCTCGTTCCTAAGCTAGGGACCATGGGGGCTGCTGTGGCATCTTGTCTTTCCTTTTTAGTTATTTTGGTTATTCTAATTTTAAAGCTAAGGGCGATTATGGGAGAGTTGATGATCAATAAACGCTTTTATATCATAATTGGGCTAGCAGCCTTCATTATGATGATGGTATTAAAAAGTTTTTTATTTTTAACAAGCTTTATCTACGACATGGGTTATTCAATAAGGCTTATGGCTAGTATTCAAGCATTAGGTGCTGTCCTAGCAGGAGGATTCACCTACCTGGTTTTTGTTTTAAGAGGAAATCTTTTTAAAGAAGAGGAACTGTCATTATTGCCGTTTGGGAGTAAGTTGATGGCTTTGTTGCCAAAAGGAAATAGGAGTTGAGTATATGAAGAAAATTATAGTGGTAGGACTTGGAGCGGGAGATTTGGATCAGCTTCCGTTAGGTGTTTATAAGCTACTCAAAAGTGATGCACCCGTTTATTTGCGGACAAAAGAACATCCGGTTGTTGCTGAATTAGTAAAGGAAGGGTTTCGATATCAATCATTTGATTCAGTTTATGAAAAGCATGAACAATTTGAGGCTGTCTATGAAGAAATATGCGAGACATTGCTTTTAAATAAAGAGCATGATGAACTGATCTATGCGGTCCCAGGTCACCCGCTTGTAGCAGAAAGGACTGTACAGCTTCTTTTGGAGAGAGGTGAAAGGTCTGACGTTATCATTGAAGTAAGTGGAGGTCAAAGCTTTTTAGATGATATGTTTAGTGCGTTACATATGGATCCGATAGAGGGATTTCAATTGTTAGATGCAACAGACTTACGCTTAGAGGAGATAGGGCTTCGCCAGCATATGATTATTGGACAGGTATACGATTCTTTTGTAGCATCAAATGTCAAACTAATCTTTATGGAGAAATTGCCATTTGATTACGAGGTTACCCTTGTGACTGCGGCAGGAAGTAAAGATGAGCGTATTCGGAAGATTCCTTTGGTTGAACTTGACCGTGCAGCAGAATTAAACAATTTAACATCTGTTTATATTCCACCTGTAAAGGATGAAGTTATTTTATATAAGGATTTTAGTAAGTTGAGGGCAATCATTGCAGAGTTGAGGGGACCGAATGGATGTCCGTGGGACTTAAAACAAACACATGAGTCATTAAAGAAATATCTAATTGAAGAGGCATATGAAGTGATCGAAGCGATCCAGGAACAGGATTATGATCATCTTATTGAGGAATTGGGAGATGTTTTACTTCAAGTTCTTCTTCATGCACAAATTGGGGAAGATGATGGCTATTTTTCTATAGATGATGTGATTGAGGGATTGTCTTCAAAAATGGTTCGCCGTCACCCCCATGTATTTGGGGACACAAAGGCAGAAACAGCCGAGGATGTTGTTCGAAATTGGCAGGAAATTAAGCAGGTGGAAAAGGGAACGAGCCAAACATCTTTATTAGATGAAGTAGCTATGTCACTTCCTAACATCATTCGTGCTTTTGAATTGCAGAAAAAAGCAGCTAAGGTTGGATTTGATTGGCCTGATGTGAGCGGAGCCTGGGAAAAGGTGAAAGAGGAAATGGGGGAATTCGAAAAGGAGATTTCGGAGAATCCTTCTAGTGAAAGCTCTGTAAAAGAATTTGGTGATATTTTATTTGCCCTTGTTAATGTGGCGCGTTTCTATGATATTAATCCAGATGAGGCGTTGTTTATGACAAATCAAAAGTTTATTCATCGTTTTCATTATATAGAGGAAAAGGTAAAGGTAAGTGGTCGATCATTCAAGGACTTTAAGCTAGAGGAATTAGATGCTTTTTGGAATGAAGCGAAGAAGTTAGAAAACTAAAGGGGTGTAACTATGCGTTTAGATAAATTTTTAAAGGTATCAAGATTAATTAAACGGAGAACATTGGCAAAGGAGGTTTCAGATCAAGGAAGGATTTCTATTAATGGTATTCAGGCAAAGGCAAGTACGAATGTAAAGGTTGGAGATGAGTTAACCATCCGGTTTGGACAAAGAGTCGTAACCGTTAAAATTGAAAAGCTTCAGGAAACAACAAAAAAAGAAGCCGCTGCTGAAATGTATTCAACGATAAAGGATGAAAGAATTCCCGCAGATCAGTAGTAAGGTGTCGCCTCTTTTCTTTCTAGTTCTAATTCTCACATTTTTTCATAAACATTTACAAAAGGTTGTACAACTGTGAATGTGAGGGATGAAGAATGAGTCAATATTATGAATCTAATTCTCCAAAAGGTACAGTTCAAGAGCATGATGTAATTATGAAAGGGAGACGTCTCCTGGATATAACTGGTGTAAAACAAGTGGAAAGCTTTGATAACGAGGAATTCTTACTAGAAACCGTCATGGGGTTTTTGGCCATTAAAGGTGAAAATCTACAAATGAAAAATCTTGATGTTGACAGGGGAATCGTTTCAATCAAAGGGAAAATATTTGACTTGGTTTATATTGATGAACATAATGGGGAAAAAGCTAAAGGATTCTTTAGCAAGTTGTTTCGATGACACTCAGTACTCAATTTATGACCATGCTGGCGATGATCGGCATGGGAATCTTTTTTGGAGCAGGTCTGGATACGTATAATCGTTTTTTGAAAAGAAGGAAAAGAAAAAGCTGGCTCGTTTTCATTAATGATGTATTATTTTGGATTCTTCAAAGTCTTTTTATTTTTTTTGTTTTATTTCGTGTAAACCAGGGAGAACTGAGATTCTATATCTTTATCGCTCTTTTATGTGGCTTTGCTAGCTATCAAAGCGTATTTAAAGGGATCTACTTAAAATGGCTTGAGACGCTAATTTTCTTTGTACTTTCACTATTTCGTTTTTTTGTAAAGCTTGTTCATCTATTAATATACAAGCCTATTTATTTTGTCATCACTACAATTTTTGAATTGATTCTTATGATCGGTAAAAGTCTGCTTGTTCTCTTCAAGTGGATAATAAAGACTATATGGTTCGTCATAAAGGTATCAATTATGCCAATTAAGTGGATATTATTACTAATTTGGAAACTTTCTCCGAAAACTATTAAAAAATTAGTCGAGAAGATATATAATAAATTGGCAGGGAAATATAAGATAATAAAGAATATTATAATTCATTGGATTTCTAAGTGGAAAAGGGATAAAGAATAGGAGGATCACAAAGTTGAGTGCCCAGCCTAAGCACAACATTACGAAACTACAAACAAACTATGCTCTTGAGAAAGAAGAGAGCCAAATAAGTATAGCAAGACGTAAAAAAGGTTTATATAGACGATTAACTGTTTTTTTCGTTTTTGCCGTTGCTATTGCATACTTAATGATCTCAACAATCATTTCGCAAAACTTTGCTTTAGCGAATAAAACGGATGAAAAGGAGCAACTAAAAAAGGAACTTGTCACGTTGGAAAAGGATGAGGTCCTTTTGAAGGAAGAAATTGTTAAACTAAACGATGATGAATATATTGCAATGTTGGCTCGAAAAGAGTACTTTTTATCTAATGATAATGAAATCATTTTTACGCTTCCTGAAGCGGAAAATCAAGAAAAGGTAAAGGCATCTAATTAAAGGTCNTATTGCACTCTTTTTTCTTATTCGGTATAATATATAGTAGGTATGATTTTGCATATTTTTAAGGAGGAAGTTTCTTTTTATGGCAATCGAAGTAGGCAGCAAGTTGCAAGGAAAGGTAACGGGGATCACTAATTTTGGGGCGTTTGTAGAGCTTCCGGAAGGTCAAACAGGGCTTGTTCACATTAGTGAAGTTGCAGATAATTATGTAAAGGATATTAATGACCATTTAAAAGTCGGCGATGTAGTCGAAGTAAAGGTTATTAATGAGAAAGATGGTAAAATCGGTCTATCCATCAAGAAGGCAATTGATCGACCAGAGAGACCGGAGAGACCAAGTAGACCGGAAAGACCCGTGAGAAGTGATAGAGGCGGAGATCGTGGTGGAGATTCAAGAGGTGGTTATTCTCAACGTCCACGACAAGGCCAAGGGAGATCTAATGATAAACACTTCGCTCCTAAAGAAAATTTTGAGTCTAAAATGGCGCGCTTCTTAAAGGATAGTGAAGATCGACTATCTTCCCTTAAGCGTAACACTGAATCCAAGCGTGGGGGAAGAGGAGCTAAACGAGGCTAACTTGCTGCTGATTTATTTATACACATGCAGGGGCTATCGTTATAATCCCTATGCTAAAGACAAATCCAATGAATGGGTTTGTCTCTTTTTTTATTAATTCTCTTAAATATAAAAAAGACTCCAATGGATATTGGAGTCCTTTTTATTCTACATTTCATATTGTCCAGTATCGGCTCTTAGAGACTTATCTTATACCTGTCGTCCCTGAACTGTTGCCTTCACATTTTAGTATAGCGGCGGAGGGGTTCGAACCCACGACCTCACGGGTATGAACCGTACGCTCTAGCCAGCTGAGCTACGCCGCTGTATAGTCCTTTCAGACACATGTTTAATCTTACAAAGTAACGAAAGAGTTGTCAAGATAAATAATGAAGAGACTCTTTAGTAGAAATATTAGAATGAATTCTGGTGTATTCTAATTTATTAGATTTAAACTTCATTCAGTGGGGGTCCAAACCCTGACTGAATAAAGCTAAAGCCTCCGGCGGAGACATTCGATTTTAAAAGGAAGTCTGCCCGTTAAGATCCGACAAGATCTTTTCTTAGAGCTTTAGCTCTTAGAAAAGTCAGTCAGGCGCAGCGTGATAAGTGCGACTAACCATGAGTGGGAGGTCTCCCACTTATGGAAGTCTTCTTTACCCGAGCGAGCTAAGGTATTATCTGGGCGCAAATACGCCGAGGCACATTTGATTTGTTATTTATTTATGTAAAGAAAAATATTGAAATGTTAATAAGAAAAATAAGACACTTTCAGAAATTAAGCTGAAAAGAGTCGAACAAAAAAAGTAGACTCTTCTGATATTGTGACAAACTTCTAATAATAGCGCTTATATAATGGTTCAAAGAATACATAAAGAGGAGTGTAGCCTATGGCGAAAATGGAGCAGAGTTTTATGGAACCTGTGAGAAAAACAAATTTGGGTAAAATAAAGTGGAAAATAGAAAGCCCTTTTATATATTTGCAGACAAAAATAGAAGCAGTCTTACTAAAGAAGGGATATCTTTTATTCATAATCGGTTTTTTACTCGGACGAGCATTAATATTGGCAACCTTAACACCGTTTAGTTTGCCTTTTTTTGCTACCGTTTATTTGATTAGACGTGACAAGGCGCCATTGACGTTAATCGGGATCATCGCAGGAGCTGCGACTCTATCAATCACGGATGCTCTATCAACATTTGCGCTCACGGTATTTTTTATTGTAATCTATCGTATTACGAAAAAGTGGCTGCAAAATGAAGTCAAACTTCTTCCATTTCACGTATTTACGATCTTATTAATTGGAAGCCTTGTTGAGGGCTACCTTTTTTCTGGACAATTCACTTTATATGAATTAATGATGGCAGGTGTAGAGTCCAGTTTAGGTTTTATATTAACTCTTATATTCCTCCAGAGTCTTCCTCTACTTTCTATATCAAAGCGCAGACAGTCTTTAAAGACGGAAGAAATTGTTTGTTTGATTATTTTACTTGCTTCAGTGATGACGGGAACGATTGGTTGGTCCATTTATGACCTGTCCATTGAACATATCTTATCAAGATACCTTGTCTTATTATTTGCCTTTGTAGGTGGAGCCACAGTAGGTTCAACGGTAGGTGTTGTAACAGGGCTTATCTTTAGTTTAGCTAGTGTTACAAGTTTCTTTCATATGAGTCTATTAGCCTTTTCCGGTTTACTTTGTGGTCTCTTAAAAGAAGGGAAAAAAATTGGCGTTGCAATTGGTTTATTTATTGCGACATTATTAGTCGGTATGTATGGTGAGGGTAGTGAAAATCTAGTTAAAACCGTTTCGGAGACAGCTGTGGCTGTTTGCTTATTCTTACTTACTCCAAAAGCCTTTACCTCTAAATTGGCAAAATATATTCCAGGGACAAACGAGTACACACAAGAGCAACAACAATATATGAGGAAGATGAGAGACGTTACAGCTCAGAGGGTCGCTCAATTTTCAAATGTCTTTCAAGCCCTGTCCAATAGCTTTTCAAGTCAGGAAGAGAAGCTAGATAGCGGTGATACAAACCAAGAATTGGATTATTTTTTAAGTAATGTAACGGAAAAAACATGTCAACTATGCCACCGGAAGGAGCAGTGTTGGACAAAGAACTTTACTACAACCTATGATTATATGAGAGAAATGATGACTGAAATGGAACATAAAGATGGGGGAGTCTCGCAAAAGTTATATAAAGAGTGGAGTATACATTGTATCAAACCTAAAAAGGTTATGGAGGCCATGCAGCAAGAATTAACTTATTACAAGGTGAATCAGAAGTTGAAAAGACAAGTTCAGGAATCGAGAAGACTCGTAGCGGACCAACTTTTAGGAGTATCAGAAGTAATGGATGATTTTGCAAAAGAAATTCAAAGAGAAAGGGAGAATCATCATAAGCAAGAGGAATTGATCCTTGAAGCCATGCAAGCGTTTGGTATTCAAATTGAACAGGTTGAAATTTATAGTCTAGAACAAGGAAATGTTGATATAGATATGACAATTCCAGATTGCCAGGGACATGGGGAATGTGAAAAGCTTATTGCACCAATGCTTTCCGATATATTAGATGATACAATTTTAGTTAACTCTGAGGAATGCTCGGCCTATCCAAATGGTTTTTGCCATGTTACTTTTCGCTCTGCTAAGGCATTTGCGGTAGAGACTGGGGTAGCACATGCTGCAAAAGATGGCGGTTTAGTCTCAGGGGATAGCTATTCAATGATAGAACTAGGTGGAGGGAAATATGCTATTGCAATTAGTGATGGCATGGGGAATGGAGAACGCGCCCATGTGGAAAGTAAAGAGACCCTTGAATTATTACAGAAAATATTGCAATCGGGCATTGAAGAGAAAGTAGCGATCAAATCGGTCAATTCAGTACTATCATTGAGAACTACGGATGAAATTTTTTCAACATTAGATTTAGCCATGATCGATCTACAAAATGCCAAAACGAGATTTCTCAAAATTGGATCAACTCCTAGTTTTATCAAAAGAGGGACAAAGGTATTAAAAGTACAAGCGAGTAACTTACCGATGGGAATTATTCAAGAGTTTGAAGTGGATGTTGTCAGTGAACAGTTAAAAGCGGGCGATCTTCTCATTATGATGAGCGATGGTGTATTTGAAGGACCAAAGCATGTGGAAAACTATGATTTATGGATGAAGAGGAAAATAAGCGAATTAAAAACGGACGAACCTCAGGCGGTTGCAGATTTAATAATGGAAGAGGTTATACGTTCTAGATCGGGCTATATCGAGGATGATATGACTGTTGTGGTTTCAAAAATCAAGCATAATACACCGAAATGGGCATCGATCCCCGTTCCTAAATATAAACAAGAAGCAAATTAATGTATAAATCCCCTCCATATCGTCGAAAATGGTAATATTTCAAATTTGGAGGGGAACATGATGAAGACAGGGACATTGAAGCAAATCTTACTCATTACGGATGGATGCTCAAACCAAGGTGACGATCCAATTGCCATGGCCGCACTTGCTAAAGAGCACGGGGTCACGGTGAATGTCATTGGTGTTATGGACCAAGATGTTATTGATGACCAAGGCTTAAAAGAGATTGAGGGCATTTCCCTAGCGGGTGGTGGGGTAAGTCAGGTTGTGTATGCTCATAAACTTTCACAAACAGTACAAATGGTAACAAGAAAGGCCATGACGCAAACGCTTCAAGGGGTTGTGAATAAAGAGTTACAGCAAATATTAGGGAAATCTCATACAGTTGAAGATCTACCTCCTGAAAAGAGAGGAGAAGTGATGGAGGTAGTTGATGAGCTTGGTGAAACAGTTGAACTTGATGTTCTCATTCTTGTCGATACAAGTGCAAGTATGAAGCAAAAATTACCAATGGTAAAAGAGTCACTGTTAGACTTATCTCTAAGCTTAAATGCGCGAGCGGGTGAAAATCGCTTTTCAGTGTTTGTATTTCCCGGGAAAAAGAACGATGTAGAAAAGCTACTGGATTGGTCACCTCGACTTGAATCATTGACGGAGGTTTTTTCAAAGTTAACTACTGGAGGGATTACTCCAACTGGTCCGGCAATCAGTGAAGCTTTGAGTTACTTTAGAAAAAAACGTTCATTAAGGAGTCTGCTTTCTCGTGATGATGAATCATTCTATGAAGAATCAGTTTAACTTCAAACCAGGGACTGTTATTGAAGGAAAATGGCATAAAAACGTTTATACGATTATTAAGGAGTTAGGCTATGGGGCAAATGGGGTTGTATACCTTGCAAGGTGGCGCAATCAAGATGTTGCCATAAAGTTGAGTGGTAGTGGAACATCTATTACATCAGAGGTAAATGTACTCAGGTCATTTGCAAAGGTCCAGGGATCAGTCCTCGGGCCTTCTTTACTTGATGTAGATGATTGGGAGCGTAAGAGTGGAATTGTATTTTTCTATTGTATGGAATATATTAAGGGTCCAGATTTTATGACCTTTATTGATCAAAAGGGACCCACGTGGCTCCCGGTTTTAACATTACAATTACTTACCGATTTAGAACGGTTGCACCAAAATGGTTGGATCTTTGGTGATTTAAAACCAGAAAACTTAATTGTAACTGGTCCACCTGCAAAAATTCGTTGTATTGATGTAGGTGGGACAACCATGAAAGGAAGAGCAATTAAAGAGTTTACTGAATTTTACGATAGAGGATATTGGGGGATGGGTTCAAGAAAGGCCGACCCAGCTTATGATTTATTTTCACTTGCCATGATTATGACAAATACCGCTTATCCAAAACGATTTAATAAAACAACAGGTGGGTTAGCGGAGTTGATTGATAAAGTGAAACAGAGTCCATCCCTACAAAAGGTGGAAGTAGTGATTGTTCATGCTCTAAAAGGAGATTATCAAAGTGCTAGTCAAATGAGGTATGATTTATTACAGGTTATGAGTAAGGATCAAAGTGATATGCGCCATGTTTCTAGACAAACAAGGTCAATGAACTCGAAGGTTCGCGCACAAGTTAACCAACGGAAAGGGAAAAAGAGAGGATGGACAGAGACCGCTCTACTTGTTACCTTCGTTCTATTATTTTATGTTTTATATATCTATAGTTACTTAATTTAAGAAAAAGGAAAAATCATAAACCTCCTGATTCTAAAAGGGACTGTTGATGTAATAGATAAGGTTAANCNTACNTTTGTTGNTTNAAAAATGNTATGCTATACAAATAGNTTTAGTNTGGAATCGTCAANATAAAAATCAATAGGACTTAAGGAACGATAGAATAGAAAGTAGGGCAGANCTCGTAATGATAGAGGAAAAGGTGAAAAGTTTTTTAAAACTAAAAAATTTTTCTTTAAAAGGGAAAAGATTACTCGTTGGTGTTTCGGGCGGNCCAGATTCATTAGCCCTTTTAAATTTTCTTTGGGAGGAGCAACAACTGCATCGGGANTTTTATATGNTTGTTGCTCATGTTGATCATATGTTTCGAGGGGTTGAATCTCTCAATGAGGCGAAGTTTGTTGAAAGTTTTTGTGCAGGCAAAGACATTCCATTTCGAATGAAGAGGATAAATGTCCCAGAGTACATAAAGTAAAACAGGTAAAAGTTCAGAAGTAGCAGGAAGAGAATGCCGTTATCAATTCCTTGCAGAAGTCATGAATGAGTGTCAACTTACTCATTTAACTTTAGGTCACCATGGAGATGATCAAATTGAAACGATGTTAATGCGGTTAACTCGTGGAAGTTCAGGGACAGCGAGAGCTGGTATTCCTTTTATGAGACCCTTTCAAAAAGGATTTATATTTAGACCCTTTCTATGTTTAAGTAGAAACGATATAGAACAATATTGTGTGGCGCGTCAATTAGACCCTCGTCATGACCCCAGCAACGAAGAAGATGACTATCTGCGAAATAGATTCCGTAAATATGTAGTACCCTTTTTAAAAAGAGAAAATATACATGTTCATGAACATTTCCAGAGATTTAGTGAAGAACTGCAGATGGATGAAACATTCCTACAGGAATTGACCTTGCAACAGATGAGTAAAGTATGGAAAGAGAAAAAACAAGATAAAATTACTATTGATATAGTTTTGTTCCAAGCAATACCAATTTCTTTACAAAGGCGAGGGATTCAACTAATATTAAATTATCTTTACAAAAATAGACCAGCTTCTTTATCAGCGATACATATTGATCATATTTTTTCACTCTTTAAGAGTGGAAATCCCTCTGGAAAATTGGATTTGCCACTTGGATTAAAAGTTGTGCGATCGTATCAGGAGTGTCATTTTCAATTTTATACAGGAAATAAAGAAGCTTTTCGATTTGAAATGAGGGAACCTGGTGAATATGCACTTCCTAATGGTGATTTGATCATTCTTGAAAACATGAGTGAACGGCTAGAAACAAACACAAATGATGCCATTCAATTAAATAGGTGTGACATATTGCCCCCTATTATTGTTAGAACAAGAGAACATGGTGATCGAATGAGTCTCAAAGGAATGCAAGGCACTAAAAAGATTAAGGACATCTTTATTGACCACAAAGTACCAGTCGATGAACGAAATCACTGGCCTGTTATTACGGATAGTCTTAATCGTATTCTTTGGTTACCAAATTTAAAAAAATGTCAGGATTCGAAAGTTGATCATGGCAATCATGATTATATTCTCTTGTCATTTAGGAAGAAGCATTAAAACCGGTTCATATTAAATAGGTTGGATAAATGATGAATATATAGTAAAAACTTTGAAAAACATATGTATCGCATTATTCAATCATAAATAGATCATTTATGTATCGATCACCTAGGAGGCACAAAATGAAAAACGATATTGAAAGAGTATTGATATCGGAAGAAGAAATACAGAAGAAGGTTAAAGAATTAGGGATTCAATTGACGGAAGAATACAAGGATCGTTTTCCGTTGGCTGTTGGTGTTCTAAAGGGAGCTACTTTATTTATGGCGGATCTCTTAAAACGAATCGATACCCAACTTGAAATGGACTTTATGGACGTTTCGAGCTATGGAAAGTCAACGGTTTCATCCGGTGAGGTAAAAATTATAAAGGATTTAAATGCTTCTGTAGAAGGCCGTGATATTCTTATAATTGAAGATATCATTGATAGTGGGTTAACGTTAAGTTATTTAGTGGAGCTTTTCCATTACCGTAAGGCGAAGTCAGTAAAAATTGTTACGTTACTGGATAAACCAACTGGACGTAAAGCGGATATTCAGGCAGATTATGTTGGTTTTATTACCCCAGATGCATTTGTGGTTGGATATGGTTTGGACTATGCAGAGAAATATCGTAATCTACCTTACATAGGTATATTAAAACCAAGGGTGTATAGTAGCAATCAAGAATAGGTTCAAATTATAGTTATGCTTTATACAGCAACATGTCTTTACCAATTTTAAAAAGTGTAAATTCTTGTACTAGTATGTTTTTCTATGGTACTATACACTATAGTTTCGTGACCGTGGGAGGAGGTAAAGGATGAATCGGATTTTCCGTAATACCATCTTTTATTTATTGATCTTTTTAGTAATTATTGGAGTTGTTAGTTTCTTTAATGGCGGGAGCCAGCCAACAGATAATCTATCTTATGATACGTTTATCTCAAACCTTGAAAAAGGTGAGGTAACAAACCTAACAATGCAACCAGAGCGTGGAGTTCTTGAAGTACGGGGACAACTTAAAGGATATGCTGATGATAAGTATTTCATCACCTATATTCCAAACAGTGATAGCGAAATTAACCGTATTCAAGAATTAGCAGGGGACGTAACCCGTGATGTTTTACCTGCTAAAGAAACAAGTGGATGGGTGACATTCTTTACTTCTATTATTCCGTTTATCATTATCTTTATTTTATTCTTCTTCCTTATGAATCAAGCGCAAGGCGGAGGAAGCCGAGTAATGAATTTCGGAAAAAGCAAAGCTAAACTTTACAATGAAGATAAGAAAAAAGTTCGTTTTAGAGATGTAGCAGGTGCTGATGAAGAGAAACAAGAACTTGTCGAAGTAGTTGAGTTTTTGAAGGATCCTAGAAAGTATGCTGAACTTGGAGCTAGAATTCCAAAAGGTGTTCTTCTTGTTGGACCTCCAGGTACAGGTAAAACGTTGCTTGCTCGTGCAACAGCAGGGGAAGCTGGAGTACCTTTCTTCTCCATTAGTGGATCCGACTTCGTTGAAATGTTTGTTGGGGTAGGAGCTTCGCGCGTACGTGATTTATTTGAAACCGCAAAGAAAAATGCTCCTTGTATTATCTTTATTGATGAAATTGATGCAGTGGGTCGTCAACGTGGTGCAGGTCTTGGTGGTGGACACGATGAACGTGAACAGACACTGAATCAGTTACTTGTTGAAATGGATGGATTTGGTGGAAACGAAGGAATCATTATGATTGCGGCGACAAACCGTGCAGATATTTTGGATCCAGCTCTTCTTCGTCCAGGTCGTTTTGACCGTCAAATCAGGGTGGATCGTCCAGATGTAGTAGGCCGTGAAGCTGTATTAAAGGTTCACGCACGTAACAAGCCATTTGAAGAACATGTTAATTTAAAGGCGATTGCACAACGAACACCAGGCTTCTCTGGTGCGGATTTGGAAAATCTCTTAAATGAAGCAGCACTTGTAGCGGCTCGTCGAGATAAAAAGAAAATCGATATGACTGATATTGATGAAGCAACAGACCGGGTTATTGCAGGACCTGCTAAAAAGAGCCGAGTTATTTCTGCAAAGGAAAGAAATATTGTGGCCTTCCATGAAGCGGGCCATACAGTTATTGGTTTAATACTTGATGAAGCAGAAATTGTTCAAAAAGTAACCATTGTTCCTCGTGGTCAAGCTGGTGGATATGCCGTCATGCTTCCTAAAGAAGATCGTTACTTCATGACTAAGCCGGAACTCCTTGATAAAATTGTTGGTCTTCTTGGTGGACGTGTCTCTGAAGAAATTGTTTTCGGTGAAGTGAGTACCGGTGCAAGTAATGACTTCCAACGTGCGACAGGTATTGCTCGCCGAATGGTAACGGAGTTTGGGATGAGTGATAAACTTGGACCGCTACAATTTGGTCAGCAACAAGGTAGTCAAGTATTCTTAGGAAGAGACTTCAATAATGATCAAAACTATTCAGATGCGATTGCGTATGAGATTGATTTAGAGATCCAACGCATTGTTAAAGAGTGTTACGAAAAGGCAAGAAGAGTTCTTACCGAACATCGTGATAAGCTTGACATCATTGCAAATACTTTACTTAAAGTGGAAACATTAGATGCAGAACAAATTAAACATCTAGTTGACCATGGAACGCTTCCTGAAAGAAAGATTGCTTCAACAACGATTGATGCTTCTACTAAGGATGTAAAAGTAAACATCATGAAAAAGGGTGAGGATCCGATCGAGGGTACAAATCCAATTGCTGAGAAACATTCTAGCAATGACGAGATCGCAAACGCTCCTAAAGATAATCCTGACAATCGATTATAATACTTTCATTACGTTTAAAAAGGGTGCTCATTAAAAAAGAGCACCCTTTTTTTTTCTAAGCAGTGAGTATACTTTGATTAAACATTGACTATTTTGTTATATGCAGGGGTATCAATTCTTCTCATTATACGGTTGAATCGCATTTGTGTTATGATATTTGCAGTGAAAAAGACTCTTTAAAGAAAAAGTGGTGAAGGATAATGATTTTTGTATTTGACGTTGGGAATACAAATACGGTTTTAGGAGTATACGATGGTGAAGAATTAACACACCATTGGAGAATTGAAACGAATCGGAATAAAACAAATGATGAATATGGGATGCTGATCAAATCACTATTTGATTTTGCGGATTTGTCCTTATCCGATATAAGTGGCATTATTATTTCCTCAGTTGTACCTCCGATCATGTTTGCTTTGGAAAAGATGTGTATAAGATATTTTAATTTAAAACCATTAGTCGTCGGTCCTGGGATAAAAACAGGCTTGGATATAAAATATGATAATCCGAAAGAGGTCGGGGCTGATCGAATTGTTAATGCTGTTGCAGCGATTCATAAATATGGGAGTCCATTGATTATTGTTGATTTTGGAACAGCTACAACTTATTGTTACATAACCGAAGATAAACAATATTTAGGAGGAGCGATTGCTCCGGGAATTGGAATTTCAACAGAAGCGCTTTATACAAGAGCAGCTAAACTTCCTAGAATAGAGATCGTTCGCCCAGAAGGCGTAGTGGGGAGAAATACAGTATCTGCTATGCAATCAGGAATTCTGTATGGGTATGTCGGTCAGGTAGAAGGGATTGTCAACAGAATGAAAAATGAAAGTAAACAAACCCCTACTGTCATTGCAACGGGCGGACTTGCTAGCCTCATAGCTCAAGAATCATCCGTGATCGATATTGTGGACCCCTTTTTAACATTAAAGGGCTTGCAGCTCATTTATAAACGAAATATGGAGAATATAAATCATAATTAACAAATTGAAATAGGAAGGAGAAAAGGTATGGAAGATTATTTAGTGAAAGCACTTGCTTTCAATGGACAAGTACGTGCATATGCTGTTCGTAGTACAAAACTTGTAGGTGAAGCACAGAGACGCCATTATACATGGCCAACTGCCTCCGCTGCCTTAGGGAGAGCAATGACTGCAACTGTCATGATGGGGGCCATGTTAACGGGTGATGATAAATTGACAGTTAAAATTGAAGGTGATGGACCTCTTGGACATATTTTGGTGGATGGTAATGCGAAAGGAGAAGTGAGAGGGTATGTATTAAATCCTCAAACTCATTTTGATTTAAATGAGCATGGGAAGTTGGATGTTCGAAGAGCAGTTGGAACAACGGGAACATTAACTGTAGTAAAGGATATTGGCATGCGTGACTTTTTCACAGGCCAAATTCCGATTGTTTCAGGAGAATTGGGTGAAGACTTTACCTATTACTTTTCTACATCTGAACAAGTGCCTTCTTCAGTTGGTGTTGGGGTGCTTGTTAATCCTGATAATTCCATTCTCGCTGCGGGAGGCTTCATTATTCAATTAATGCCAGGAACAGATGATGAAACGATTACAAAAATAGAAAATCACCTAAAAGTAATGCCGCCTATTTCAAAACAAATTGAGAAGGGTTTGACTCCGGAAGAATTATTAGAGGAAATTTTAGGCGATGAGCCCATTAAATTTCTTGAAACGATGCCTGTATCTTTTACATGTACATGTTCAAAGGAGCGGTTTGGGGCTGCCATGGTCAGCTTAGGTGCAGATGAAATACAAGATATGATTGAAACAGATGGACAAGCTGAAGTTCATTGTCACTTCTGCAATGAAAAATTTATTTTTACAAAAGAGGAATTAGAAGAATTAAAAAAGGACGCTAAGAAATAATATTTTCAAAGTCTGCTAATAAAAGTTACTTTTTTCCTATTCAAATGATTGACAATTTGCAAAAGTATTGTTAAATTTATTTTAAACCAATAAAAATACTCGGAATAGGGAAGGGTGCTTAATATTATGGCAAAAATTGCAAATTCAATAGTAGAGTTAATCGGTCAAACTCCAGTAGTTAAACTGAATCATATCGTTGATGAAAACAGTGCAGATGTATATCTGAAACTAGAATATATGAATCCAGGAAGTAGTGTAAAGGATCGTATTGCTCTTGCGATGGTAGAAGCTGCTGAGAAAAGTGGGCAATTAAAAGCAGGCGATACCATTATCGAACCTACAAGTGGAAATACTGGAATTGGCTTAGCGTGGGTAGCAGCAGCAAAAGGTTACAAAGCAATTCTTGTTATGCCTGAAACAATGAGTTTAGAACGTCGTAATCTTCTTCGTGCATATGGCGCACAACTTGTATTAACTCCGGGACCTGAAGGAATGAAGGGTGCTATCGGTAAAGCGGAAGAACTTGCAAATAAACACGGCTATTTTATGCCACAACAATTTGAAAATGATGCAAACCCTGAAATCCATAGAGAAACAACAGGAAAAGAACTTGTTGAACAATTTGGGGATCAATTAGATGCGTTTATTTCTGGAATCGGTACAGGTGGAACGATTACAGGTGCTGGTGAAGTGCTTAAAGAAACATTTAAAGATATTAAAATTTATGCAGTAGAACCTGCTGACTCACCGGTTCTTTCTGGTGGAAAGCCTGGTCCCCATAAGATTCAAGGGATTGGAGCAGGATTTGTTCCAGGTGTATTAAACACTGAAATCTATGATGAGATCATTAAAGTAACAAATGAACAGTCATTCGAAACGGCTCGTCGTGTGGGAAGTGAAGAAGGAATCTTAGCTGGTATTTCTGCAGGAGCTGCTGTTTATGCAGCATTAAAAGTTGCCAAAGAACTTGGTAAAGGGAAAAAAGTAGTAGCTATTATCCCGGATAATGGTGAAAGATACTTAAGTACTGCGTTATATCAATTTGATGGTGAATAATTGGAATTAAAAAGAGGCTAACTCTAAGTTAGCCTCTTTTTGCACTGTTAAGAAAGTATAAAATTGCAACGCTGGAGAAGTTCGGGCGTAGGCGGCAATTTTTAGGAAAACAGTATAAGTGCAACTACGCCTCTGTCTTCGCCTGGCAGGCTCACCAATCGGCGAGTTTTCCTTATTGGATATCGCTAATAATATTGCGTAAAGCATTTTTGAACAAATTTTCCTTTTTCAATCATTTATTATATTATTGATGAATGTGAAAGAATTATAAGCGAGAAGAAAGAAAAGATGATTATTACATAACTTTAACGAGGTGTTTATAATGTCAGATAAGACGATACAATGTGGGTCTTATACGCTTGATTATGGAAAAAAAACATTAATTATGGGGGTTTTGAATGTAACGCCTGATTCTTTCTCCGATGGGGGTAAGTATAATACAATTGATAATGCTGTTAGACGTGCAACGGAAATGGTCGAACAAGGAGTTGATATTATTGATATTGGCGGAGAATCAACTCGACCAGGTTACACACCTATTTCAGTTGAAGAAGAGCTTAGTCGATTAATTCCTATAATTGAAGCGATTACAAAGTCTGTTCCTGTTCCATTATCGATTGATACGTTTAAAGCAGAAACAGCTAAGGAAACGATTAAAGCGGGTGCTCATATTATCAATGACATATGGGGTGCAAAGGCTGATCCTAATATGGGTAAAGTTGCTGCTGAATTAAAAGTCCCTATTATTCTGCAACACAATCGTGATAATAATCAGTATCAATCCTTTTTTCGCGATTGCTTAAATGATATTTACGAGAGTATTTCCATTGTAAAGAAGGCTGGAGTTAAGGATGAACAGATTATTTTGGACCCGGGAATTGGATTTGCAAAGGACTTATCTAAAGACCTTGAAATGATGCGAAATCTTGATACATTTGTTGCTCTTGGTTATCCAGTTTTATTGGGACCATCACGTAAAAGGATGATTGGGGGAGTGCTTGATCTCCCGGTTAATGAACGGTTGGAAGGGACAGGTGCAGCCGTTTGTTTTGGGATCCAAAAGGGATGTCAGATTTTTCGCGTTCATGATGTGAAAGAAATAAGCCGAATGGCTAAAATGATGGATGCGATGATGGGGAAGGTTGATTATGTTGGATAAAATTTATGTAAATAAGATGGAGTTCTATGGTTATCATGGTGTTTTGCCGGAGGAGAACACTTTAGGTCAACGATTTAGGGTTGATTTAATCGTTGAAACAGACTTGAAACAAGCTGGTTTGACAGATAAACTCGAGGAATCGATTAGTTATGTAGATCTTTATCAGGTTTGTAAAAGGATCGTAGAAGGGACACCTTTCAAACTAATTGAAGCGGTTGCTGAACAAATCGCCAATCAAACATTAGAGCAATTTGATAAAGTGAACTCTGTAACAGTAAAAGTAGTTAAACCAGATCCTCCAATTCCAGGCCACTTCCAATCTGTAGCAGTGGAAATTATAAGGAGACGGAAATAAAATGAATCATACAGCTTTTCTTTCCTTAGGATCCAATATGGGGAATCGAATTGAATTTTTAGAAGAAGCTTTAAAAAAATTAGGAGACAATTATCCAATAAAGGTGGTAAATGTTTCATCTATTTATGAAACAGTTCCTGTGGGGTATGAGGATCAAGACTTGTTTTTAAATATGGTAGCACAAATAAATACGGACCTATCACCTATTGAATTATTGGATGCCTGTCAGAAAATAGAAATAGAACTTGGTAGAAAAAGGGAAATTAGATGGGGGCCCAGAACAATAGATCTTGACATTCTATTGTATAATGATGAAAATATGAAAATGGATAGGCTTGTTATACCACATCCCCGTATGCATGAAAGGTCATTTGTGACTATTCCACTATTGGAAATCTGCCCCAATATTATGTTGCCAGCATTGGGTATGCCGCTTAGTGAAATAGCTGGGCAGTTAACGGATAGAGAAGGAGTTCGGATATGGAAGCAGAAAAATGGGGAAGACGTATTCGCGCTTTTCGCAAATTAAAGGGCTTTACACAGGAAGGATTTGCAAAAAGACTAGGTATATCTGTTTCCGCATTAGGAGAGATCGAAAGAGGAAATCGAATGCCGACAGATGATTTAATTGAACAAATCGTGATTGTGCTTAATATAAGTAAAAATGAATTAGATCCATTTAAATAGAATGATTCTTTTTAGAACAAAGGGGGGAGTATTAGTATGTTAAAGATTGGTGATATCACAATGAAAAATCCAGTTGTTTTAGCACCAATGGCCGGAGTGTGTAATTCCGCTTTTCGCTTAACAGTAAAGGAATTTGGTGCAGGCCTTGTATGCGCTGAGATGGTAAGTGATAAAGGGATTGTAAATAAAAACGAAAAGACATTGAACATGTTATACATGGATGAACGTGAAAAACCACTTAGCTTGCAAATTTTTGGTGGAGAAAAAGAATCTCTTGTACAAGCGGCTAAATTTGTTGAAGAAAATACGAATGCAGATATTATTGATATCAATATGGGTTGCCCTGTCCCAAAAATTACAAAAGTGGATGCAGGTGCTAAGTGGCTTCTTGACCCGAATAAAATTTATGAAATGGTATCGGCAGTTGTGGATGCTGTTGACAAACCGGTGACTGTAAAAATGCGTATGGGTTGGGACCCGGATCATATATATGCAGTCCAAAATGCACAAGCTGTTGAACGTGCAGGAGGGAAGGCTGTCGCACTACATGGTCGTACTCGTGTACAAATGTATGAGGGTAAATCAAATTGGGATATTATTCGACAAGTTAAGCAGTCAGTGAATATTCCTGTTATTGGTAATGGAGATGTACAGACTCCTCAAGATGCAAAGCGTATGCTCGAAGAAACAGGTTGTGATGGAGTTATGATTGGTCGCGCAGCGCTTGGAAACCCATGGATGATTTATCGAACAGTTAAGTATTTGGAATCAGGTGAGCTGATGGGTGAACCATCTGTCCGTGAAAAAATGGACGTTTGTATCCTTCACTTAGACAGATTAATTGACCTAAAGAATGAACGGATAGCTGTAAAAGAAATGCGTAAACATGCAGCTTGGTATTTAAAGGGGATCCGAGGTCACGCTCAGGCGCGTAATGAAGTCAATGAGTGTGAAACTAGAATAGATCTTGTTAACATATTAAATGGTTTAGTGAGAAATAATGAGGAAATTGAAAACCAAGTTCAAGTAGGTTAATCATTTTTTACAATTGTTTTGTTATAGGAATAATGGAGCTGTCAACCATCTAATTGGCAGCTCCATTATTCTATCCTTTTGATTGACTTTTTAGATATCATTTTTATCATAGATACCGTTTGTGTAAAATGTTATTATACTTGTATGAGAAAGATCAAATCAATTAGGTAGTATACATACAGTGATTTAAAATTAGGAGATGAAAAAAATGAGTCATGAAGAAACAAATGAACAGTTTCAAGTGAGAAAAGAAAAATTAGACTTATTACGTTCAAAAGGTCTTGACCCATTTGGTAAGCGCTTTGAACGCTCTCATTTGGCTTCGGATATTGTTGAAAAGTATGGAGAATTCGAAAACGAAGACCTTGAAGGTAAAGACATAGCTGTTACAATTGCTGGTCGTATCATGACAAAGCGTGGAAAGGGAAAAGCCGGTTTTGCCCATGTTCAGGATCTAGGTGGCCAAATTCAAATCTATGTGCGCCAAGATTCAGTTGGACCAGAGCAATATGAGGTATTTAACATTGCTGATTTAGGAGATATTGTTGGAATTACTGGTCATGTATTTAGAACAAAAGTCGGTGAAATATCTGTTAAAGCAGAGAAGTTCGAGTTGCTTTCAAAAGCATTGCGTCCTCTTCCTGATAAATTTCACGGACTGAAAGATGTCGAACAGCGCTATCGCCAACGCTATTTGGATCTAATTATGAATGATGAAAGTAAACAAACCTTTATAGCAAGAAGTAAAATTATCCGTTCTATGCGTAATTATTTAGATAGTCATGGATATTTAGAAGTAGAAACTCCAATGTTACACTCAATTCCTGGTGGTGCCGCAGCACGTCCATTCATTACTCATCACAATGCTTTGGATGCAGATCTATATATCCGGATAGCGATTGAACTCCATTTGAAACGATTAATTGTAGGTGGGCTTGAAAAAGTTTATGAAATTGGACGAGTTTTCCGTAATGAAGGAGTTTCTACTCGCCATAATCCTGAGTTTACGATGATCGAGCTTTATGAAGCATATGCAGATTACAAGGATATTATGGCATTGACTGAAAATCTAGTAGCTCATATTGCCCAAGAAATTTTGGGAACGACAAAGATTCAATACGGAGAATATGAAGTGGACTTAACACCACAATGGAAGAGACTTCATATGGTTGATGCGATTAAAGAATATACGGGTGCAGATTTCTGGAAAGAGATGAGCATTGAGGAAGCAAGAGCATTAGCAAAAGAACACGGAATTGAAATTAAGGAACATATGGACTTCGGTCATATTGTTAATGAGTTTTTTGAACAACGTGTTGAAGAAAAGTTAATTCAACCTACTTTTATATATGGGCATCCCGTTGAAATTTCTCCGCTTGCCAAGAAAAATGCAGAGGATCCTCGTTTTACGGATCGTTTTGAGTTGTTTATTGTTGCCCGTGAGCATGCAAATGCCTTTACGGAATTAAATGACCCAATCGATCAGCGTGAACGATTTGAAGCTCAATTAAAAGAACGCGAGCATGGAAATGATGAAGCACATTTGATGGATGATGATTTCATCGAAGCGTTAGAATATGGTTTACCACCTACTGGTGGCCTTGGAATTGGTATTGATCGACTAGTCATGCTGTTAACGAATTCACCTTCTATTCGTGATGTATTGTTATTCCCGTTAATGCGTCAGCGTTAATTGATTTATTTCGGACCATTTTCCTTTTAAAAGCCTTTAACTAGGTTATTAATTGGGAAATGGTTTTATTTATTAGAAAAGCTTGTGTTGAGATTACACTAATTACATGGAACGATTAGAGAATACGAGTTTCTCTATAGAAGCTTCGTAATCGTAAAGCTAAGAAGATTCAAATGAAAATAATATTAATTACAAAAACAT
>C688J18823_10000267_pt1 | contig 29757 bp, 29 predicted proteins | sample HopSoiMetagenom1_FD_18823 | JGI IMG/M metagenome (IMG submission 18823) | reverse complement strand
CCCGCGTCACTTCGGCTGTGAAGACGCCGAGCTGCTGAATCATTGTGTTGACGAGATTCGCGGATCGCAGGAACTCGCCTTCGAGTGGCCGCCCATCGACGTCCATTCGCACCGTTTGCGTGAGATCTCCCTGCGCAACCGCCGCGATGGCCCGGGTCACTTCGGCGGTCGGTCGAAGCAGATCCTCGACCAAGGTATTGACCGAGACTTCCATCTCGCCCCATGCGCCTCTCGTGCCGTGGAAGCGAGCTCGCTCACGCGTCTTCCCCTCTTTACCAACAGACTGTCCCAGGCGCTTCAATTCTTGCGCCATGTGCTGATTCGCTGCCGCGATGTCGTTGAAAGTGTCGGCCACTTTCCCCGCTAGCCCCACCCACGTCCCAGGCAGCCGTACGGTGAAGTCACCGTCTCTCATGCTCTGCAAACTCGCCAGCATTACCGAGAGATCGACCGGTTCACCTGCCGATTTCGACTTTCCGTTACGCCCAGCGACTGGCGCGAAGGATTGAGGTAGAGTTTCTGGAACTTCATTTACCACGGATCTCTTCATGACATTGTTCTCAGTGATATCGGAGTCGGTGGGATCTGTTTTCTGGGCAGGGCACGGCCTCAAACGCCGCCGCCAAGGAGGGAAGCAGCCTCCATCACCGAATGAAAGGGACGCCCATCCCCCTCCGATTCAATGTTTCCGCTGATATTGCAACATGACCATCCCCCTGGCGCCCTAAGGTATTTCCTGTAGAGCCTTGGCCACATCCCTGATTTTGTGGCACTGAGTAAAGAACGTACTGTAGTGGCATTCGCCAAGAAGCGACCTAGCCTGGTAAAGGCAACTTGGCAGCTCTCCATGGCCGGGCCACGCGGACCGTCAACTTCCAAACGTGTTAGCAGCAATGCGAGGACCCTTTGGTACGCAAGAACACTGCGGTATTCGGCATTTATCCCTCGTTAACAAGTGTCGAAATCGCGGTAGATGAACTGAAGGCGGCTGGCTTCCGAAATACCGACATTTCAGTTCTGTTTCCTGAAAGTACAGGAACCCACGACTTCGCTCACGAGAAGAACACCAAGGCTCCCGAAGGGGCGACCGCCGGCGCAGGAACAGGAGCTGTTCTTGGCGGCGCGCTCGGATGGCTGATCGGGATTGGCGCCCTGGCTCTGCCAGGTGTCGGACCATTTGTCGCCGCCGGACCCATCATGGTTGCACTGGCTGGGGCGGGCGTAGGCGGAACTGTGGGCGGGATCGCCGGCGCACTGATTGGAATGGGCATCCCGGAATACGAGGCGAAGAGATACGAAGGCCAGGTTAAGAATGGCGGAATCCTGCTCTCTGTCCATTCGGAAACGTCGCATGGCACCAGGCGCGCGAAGGAAACCTTGAGACGGACCGGCGCTCAAGACATTGCCTCGACCAGCGAAGCCAAAGCAGACGAGACCTCCAAAGAGTATCAGCTGCGTCGTGCCGGATAGCACTAACCAAACAATCACTCGTCGAAAGGAAGGACTCGCACATGGATTTTCAACGCGGTTCCGAAAACAAAGGCTCGTTTCTCACCGACATAACCGAAATCCGGCGCCGGGCACGACAGCACATCGAAAATGGCGCTGTAACCGAAGGGTACAAAGGCGACAGACAGGTCGTGCTGCGGTTGCTCAATGAAGCCTTGGCGACTGAGATCGTTTGCGTGCTCCGATACAAACGCCACCACTACATGGCGAAGGGCATTCATTCCCAGGCCGTGTCAGACGAGTTCCTCGAACACGCAAAAGAAGAGCAGGAACACGCCGACATGATTGCTGAACGAATCACTCAGCTTGATGGGGACCCGAACTTTAATCCTGAAGGGCTGGCCACGCGCAGTCACTCCGAATACGTAGCTGGAGATTCACTTCTCGATATGATCCGCGAAGACCTGGTCGCCGAACGTATCGCGATCGAGTCTTACTCCGAGATCATTCGCTATCTCGCTAATAATGACCCAACGAGCAGGCGCATGATGGAGGAGATTCTCGCGAAGGAAGAACAGCACGCGGAAGAAATGAAGACCTTGCTCGAGACAATTACCCGCGAAGAAACCACCGAAGAGCGTCGGGCAAGCTAGCCCTTCTCAGTCCTTCGCAAGAATAGTTTTGGGGCAAGATAAAACCAGGGGCGCCTGCCGTTATGCGGCGCACGCCCCTTCTGGGTTCAAAACTTCTGCGCGGTAAAGCTCGTGCTCAGACCGTCCTTCTGCCCATGACGAAGTGCAAAATCAAGGAAATCACCGCGAAGATCAGAAGCAAGTGGATCAGGCCGCCTGCCACGTGAAACACCGTGAAACCACAAATCCATGCGATCAGCAGAATCACGAACAAGATTGTCCAGATACTCATTTCTCTCTCCTACCTCGAAGTTTCACTCCCGTGCAGTTGCGTCGTTGAGGCATCGATTCCTCCCGCACAACTGAGTTCAACAGTACGGCAAACGCAATGAGCAGTCAGTAACGCGAATCTCGTATCGTTCGAGGGATATATCTGTAGGGGTAAACGAATATGATGCATGCGTAAAGAACTGCATGAAGAAGTAAGCCGCATCTTTGGAGAAAGCAGTACTCTTGGACTGGCACTCGCAACTAACAATGTGCCTCTCGGGTTTGTAGCCGAAACGGGACGCGGCATTTCTTTGGATCTCAACGCGCAACCGGGACTAGCGAACGGCAGTTTGCGTCAAACCTTCATATGAGACTTCTGAGACTTCCAACTCACAGACATTTTCATCGCTATCTTCTCGCAGTCGCGTATCTCCTCCTCATACTGCCGATCTCGCATGCGTATTCCGTCCTTTCGCATGAACAGGTCATAGATCTTGTCTGGAAAGACAATCTGCAGCCGATGATCTTGCATCGGTTTCCGGCCGCTACGGAAGATGATCTAAAACGGGCTCATGCCTTCGCTTATGGCGGTTCTCTCGTTCAGGATATGGGCTATTACCCCTTCGGAAACACGTACTTCAGCGATCTCACCCATTACGTCCGCAGCGGAGACTTCGTCGAGAATCTCCTTAAGGAGGCGACGACCGTTGAAGAATATGCTTTCGCATTGGGTGCGCTCGCTCACTACTCCTCCGACAACAAGGGGCATCCGACCATAAACCGCGCCGTCGCCTTGGAGTTCCCCAACCTCAGGAAGAAGTACGGGAACGAAGTGACGTACGATGAGAATCCTAAGGCACACATTCGCACCGAGTTCGGCTTCGACGTAACCCAGGTCGCGAAGAATCGCTACACCTCGGACCGCTATCACGATTTCATCGGCTTCGAAATTTCCAAGCCCGTTTTGGAGAGAGCCTTTCAGGACACCTATGGGATCCCGTTGTCGGACGTTATCGCTAACGAGGATCTAGCAATTGGAACTTTCCGCCGTGCCATCAGCAAAATGCTGCCGGAGATGACCCGCGTTGCCCTGCTCGCGCGCAAGAAGGAACTCGTCGCCGAAACCCCAAATTTCAACGCCCGAAAATTCCGTTACTATCTCTCGCGAACCAACTATCAGCGGGAGTGGGGCAAAGGCTACAGGAGGCCGGGATTCGGAACTCGCGTACTCGCGTTCTTCTTAAAATTTGTGCCCAAGGTCGGCCCGTTCAAGGCCCTCGACTTCAAGATCCCGAGTCAAAAGACGGAGGATCTTTACATCGCCAGCATGAATCTCACGATTGAAGATTACAAGAAGCTCCTGAAGGACTCCCAAAGCAAAGACCTTCATCTGCCCAATACGGACTTCGACACCGGCAGAATAACCCGTGCGGGCGAATATCGATTGACGGACAATTCATACGGACATCTCCTTGATGATTTAGCTAAGGCCAACTTCGTGCAACTCAGTCCTCAGCTTCAGCAGGAAATGTTGTTCTTCTACCGCGACCCCGCCGCACCACTGTCGACGAAGCGCAATCAAGTCGCCTGGACGCGCATCCAGAACGAACTCCAGCGGCTGAAAGCAGTAGTTCCTTCCAATGCGCCGCAACTGCAAATCTCTGAAACGCCGGAGTAGAACACCATTACTGCCGGGTGGCAGCCATAACCGGAACCGCCTGGCTGCCTCCGCCCCTGAAAAAACACTCCGTGCACGCGCTGGGTATATTCAGGAGTTCCGGCCAAAAGAAATACCCGCCACATCTCATGCTGATGCGGCGGGCAGTCTCCATCGTTTACTCGATCATCCCTGGTCGCCGGAATGCAGCACCCTGAAAGTATTACCGCCATTGGACCACACGAGCAGCAGCGCATCTTGTCCGTTCGGAACACTCGAGAGCTGCTCTTTTACCTCGCTCGCGTTTTGCACCTTGTGACGGTTCACTTCAAGAATGATGTCACCCTGTTGCAGACCGGCATTGTCCGCCGGGCTGCCAGGCTGCACCTGCTCAATCACAGCGCCGTGCACATTGCCTGGCGCCTGCAATTGCTCGCGCATTTCCGCGGTCAAATTGCCGAGCCCAATTCCCCAGCGCGCCTTTCCTCCGTTGTCGGGCGAGCTTCCCTTCGCCTCGGCTGAATGACTGCCCAACTCCTCCAACGTCACCGGGATGTTCATAGTCTTGCCATTACGCAACACGGTGAGATTGATCTTCGTCCCGGGCTGCTTCTGTCCCACAACGACCTGTAGTTCACCGGCATCCGTCACCTTCTGACCTTCGATTTCCGTGATGACATCACCGATTTCGAGTCCGGCCTTGCCACCGGGCGAATCTGCATCGACCTGCGTCACCACTGCGCCCGATGCAGTCGAGTCGCCGAAGAACTTGGCGTTTTCCGGAGTCACGTCAGAGATACCGATTCCGATCCGGCCATGGCTCACCTTGCCGTCGCGAATCAGAGTTTGCACCGTCGGCTTTACAATCTGCGTCGGAATCGCGAAGCCCATTCCCGAGAACGTGCCCGACGGTGAGAACAGGAATGTATTGATGCCGATAATCTGTCCGCGAGCATCGACCAGCGGACCGCCCGAGTTTCCGGGATTGATCGCGGCGTCCGTCTGGATAAATTCACCCGGCTTGCTGGGATTCGTCGGATCCGGGTTCGCCCGGTTCACCGCGCTAATGATTCCCCGCGTGACTGTGAACCGGAATCCATACGGATTTCCGAATGCCAGTACGCTCTGTCCCGGACGCACTTGGGTCGAGTCACCCCACGGTGCGCTGGGAAGATCCTTCGCGTCCACTTTGAGGACAGCTACATCCGTCAGGGAATCTGCGCCAACCAGCTTCGCTTTCATCACGCGGCGGTTGCTGGTGGTCACTCGAATGTCTACCGCACCATCCACCACGTGATTGTTGGTGACGATGTACCCGTCAGGCGAAATCACCACGCCGCTACCCATGCCATGCTCAATCTGCGGCTGGCGCTGCTGCATGTGCGGGCCGAAAAATTGTCCGAAGGGACTGTTCTTCCCAAAGAACTGCTGCATGTTGTTGTCATCGGGTCCTTGATTTTCCGCCATTCCCGGCTTTGTGCGCGACGTGACGGTCACATTGACCACTGCGGGAGTAACCCGGGCGGCCAGGGTTTCCATCGCCTTGTCGAGTTCCAACAGCGCCCCAACACTGTTCGCGTCCAACGGAACTGCTACACCCGGCGCATCGGCTGCCCTCGCCGATGACGGTTTCACACATTCATAGGTTGCAAACGAGCCTGCCAATGCGACTGCCAATACGGGTACTGCGAATCGGCGAGCCCACGATTTTCTAGCTTGATTGATCCAGTTTCTTCCATTCATTGTTGTCCTTGACCTCGTTGAGATTTCATGCAACTAATTCATTAGTTAATAAACCTGAACCTCTGCCTGCGTCACGAATACCTCTTGGCTTATGTTTGCTTTCGAGGAGCTGTACCGCTGGCAGAAACTACGTAGTGCAGAACGGTCACCCGCCACATCTGCACCCTGTAAAGACCGTCATCACTGCTGTGGTCCGATCCCTGTACGAACAGCACCACAGTTTCCTGCAACGGAGCCGTGGAGCGATTCCAACTGGCCAGGTGCATCATCGGATCTCGCGTTGGTTTCACGACCTGCGGCCGCGCGGCTCTCCGATTAGTAGAGCTATGCCGCTGGACCGGCTCAGTCGGGCTTTTAGACTGCTTCGGCCGTGTGGATTTCGCCAATTCACTGGGATAGAAAGCGGCTTTGTGCACATAGCTGGCATCCGCAGCTGCCGGCACGACGGGACCCGTGCTATCGGCTATCTGAGCTGCCGAGTCACTTTCAAACGCGATCAGCCGCTGAAATCTGGACGCACCAATCGAGAACACAATCGCGAAGCCCGCAACCAGCGATACTGCGGGCTTCCAGGTACGCGTGCCTCTAGGCCGATTTCCATCGAGAATCTGCGCCACTCTGTCCGAGGTTTGACGAACCTTGCCCAGAGCAGCCTGGGCCAGCGCGATGCTCCTTCGCAAAAAGCTGCGCTCTGCCAGATGAGCCAGGCACTCGGCATAAGAACGCGGGCTTTCTGTTTCTGCGAGCACCGCGTCATCGCATGCGATCTCGCGCTCCAGCGCAACGTTCTTCTCGATCCACCACACCGCCGGATGAAAGAAGAACAGCGCCTTCACCACCTGCTGAACGAGATTGGTCCAGTCGTCCCCTCGCCGCAGGTGTGCGACCTCATGGATCAGAACTAGCCTGAGTTCGGACGTGGTGAGTTCTTGGAGAACCCAGCTGGGCAGAACGACCATCGGTCTTGTGAGACCGATTGCGGTAGGAACACGCACCTGCTCAGAAGTGCACAGTTTCAGTGCCCGATTCTCTCCTCCAACCTGCAAGATATTTTGCACTGCCGGATCCAGAGTGCTGACGTCCACGGGATCGCAGCTTCGCTTCAGCGAACGCAGCCGCAAGAGCGCCCGCGCAATTCCCATCAGAAACCACGCCGCGAGCAGCGCCCACGCCACAAACAAGTACACCGCCCAAGAGTCCGGCACCGTGATGGCAGGATGAATGAGATGCGGAGCCGAACCCGCAATCTGCGATGACCACACCCCGGTCACCACCGGAGCGAGCGCAATCGCGATCAGCGCCGAAAACCAGATCGCGAATCGCGTGCCTGCGTTTTGTCGCGGCACAATCCGCAACAAAACGGCCACGAATCCGAAGATCACAATCCCCTCCGCCAGTGACTCGACAATCCGCAGAGCCGAGTACTGAGCGATCGTGTGCAGGTCGAGAGCTGCCAGTATCAAGCCTTACTCCTTCCCAGCAGCTCACGCACTCGCTCCAATTCCGCCGGATCGATGCTTTTTTCTTCCAGGATATTCAAAACCAGCAACTCGTCGGAGTTTCCGAAAAACCTCTTCACCAGATGCTTCACCTCAAACCTTGACGCATCCTTACGATCCAGCTGCGGGGTATAGACGTGAGCCCGCTTATCCTTGGCGTGCTTCACATACCCCTTCTTCTCGAGGATGCGGATGATCGTCAGAACGGAGTTGTAGGCCAACGCTGGCTCCGGCGGAAGCGCCTGCAGTACCTCATGCACCGTCGCCGGGCCCCTATCCCAAAGGACGTCCATGATGCGCAACTCGGCTTCCGTCAGGGTTGCGGATCTGCTGCGGGCCAAGGTTCCTCCTTATTGCTTAGTTGATTAGACGCGCCACGCGTCCAAAGGTTAACTAATTTCTTAGTTGCACGCCAGACGCGCCGAGTTGCCCGACCGCCCCACGGCGCTGCGGCCCTGAACACCATCACGTGACGGGAGTCACGGAAACGATTCAGCCGGAACGGGAACATGGGTGTTTGCTCGCAGACGCTCAGATCAGGTCTGCTCTGAGGCACAATCGTGCAATTCCCCAAACCCGCGAGGCTTCGTCTCTACTCCCAAATCGCCTTCTTCGCCCTCTTCCTTTTCTTACTGGTGCGAACGGAATTTCGCGGTTCTTTTTCCTCCTCCGCGAGCGAAATCCGCCTGCCCTATCCGGTGGGCCTATACTTCCGGCTCGATCCTCTGATCGCACTTTGTAACGCGCTTTCCAGTCACGCCCTCTACAAAGGCCTGCTCACGAGCCTGATCATCCTGATCCCAACTCTATTTCTCGGGCGCTTCTTCTGCGGATGGATTTGCCCGCTGGGCTCCCTCAACCATTTCCTCGGAAGCCTGAAGTCCGAACGCAAACGCGGCAAGCTACTTCTCGAATCCAACCGCTACAAACGCTGGCAGAACACGAAATATTACGTCCTTATCGCCGTTCTTGTCGGTGCATTGCTGGGAACGGGCATCGTAGGCTGGCTCGATCCATTCTCGTTTCTCGTGCGCTCGATCGGCCTGTCAATCCTCCCCAGCACCAACTATGGCCTGCAAGCAGCAATCAGAACTCTGGAACAGAATCACTTCGCACCACTCCAGATGGTCGGCGGAATACTGCACCTTGTTCTCGGATCCCTGTTGCTCAATTTCAAACAGCCATACTTCCGGCAGGGGGTCTGGCTGGGCCTCATCTTTATCTTCGTTCTTGCCCTGAACTTCCGCGTCACCCGCTTCTGGTGTCGCGCGGTATGTCCTCTCGGAGCCTTGCTCGGCCTCGTCTCGCGATGGTCCGTTCTCGGTCTGGTGAAGCATCCCGAGCACTGCAACGACTGCAACCGTTGCCTGCTTCGCTGCCAGGGAGGCGACGACCCGCTCGGCGGCGTGCCCTGGCATCAAGCCGAATGTCATCTCTGCCTGAATTGCGTGGACGAGTGTCCGGAAAAAGGTCTCGAGTTCAAGCTTTTTCCCGCCCAGAAGGCGGCCGCCACCAACCTGCAGCGCCGCAAACTTCTCACCGGACTCGCGAGTGGAGTCGCACTCGTCCCCATTCTTCGCGCCACTCCGGGCTTCTCCGCCGAAAGGAATGAACGACTTCTGCGTCCGCCCGGGTCGGTCGATGAAGAATTCTTCCTCTCGCGGTGCATCCGCTGCGGCGAATGCATGAAGGTGTGCCCGAACAATGCGCTTCAGCCCGCGCTCAACGAAGCCGGTCTCGAAGGTCTCTGGACCCCGATTCTCGTGCCTCGTGCCGGTTACTGCGAGACGAGCTGCGTGTTGTGCTCTCAGGTTTGTCCAACCGGAGCTATCTGGGAAATCACTGCCAAAGAAAAAGGATGGTCCGTCGATCTCGCCAGCGCCACCAAGCCGGTTCGACTCGGCACTGCGTTTTACGATCGTGGCCGCTGTCTGCCTTGGTCTATGGCGACGGACTGCATCGTGTGCGAGGAATGGTGCCCGACATCGCCGAAGGCGATCTACTTCCGCCCGGCAGAAGTGTTCGATGCTGCGGGAAATTCCAAGGAACTGAAGCAGCCCTACGTGGATCCGTCACATTGCGTAGGCTGCGGTGCGTGCGAGCATGCCTGTCCCGTGCAGGATCGCCCCGCGGTTTACGTCACCAGCGTCGGCGAGAGCCGGTCCCGAAGCAACCAGATCCTGCTCAATCGCAGAAAAGTGTAACCAAGAGAGAGCTCCTATATGCCCGACGAAAACGCCTTCACCCGCCGTGATGCCCTTCTGAAATTGCTTCGCGTCGCCGGCGCCGGCGCTGGCACTGCAGGTCTCGCATTGTGGCTCAACCACAGAAGCGCTCGACCGGAAATTGCACTAGCACTCGCAGCCAAGCGCGGACACACCGTCGCAGCCAATGCGACCTTGCCCGAGATGGCCATCATCCAGGGAGGAGATCCCGCCCTGCTCGCCCGCCACGCAGTCGAAGAGCTGGGAGGAATGCGACGCTTCGTTTCACGCGGAGATGTAGTCCTCGTCAAGCCCAACATTGGATGGGACCGCACTCCGGAGCAGGCTGCCAACACCAACCCTGACATTGTTGCCGAGATCGTCCGCCAGTCGCTGAACGCTGGAGCCAAGCGCGTCATCGTTGCCGACGTCAGTTGCAACGAACCTCGTCGCTGCTTTCAACGCTCCGGTATCGCCGAAGCTGCGCAAAAAGCCGGGGCTGAATTGATCCTGCCCGATCCATCCCGCTTCAAAGAAGTCGACCTCCAGGGAGAGGTCTTGCGTGCATGGCAGGTCTTCGATCCCTTCTTGAATGCCGACAAGATCATCAACATTCCCATCGCCAAACATCACGCGCTGACCGGCACGACTCTAGGCATGAAGAACTGGTACGGCATCCTCGGAGGTCAGCGGAACCAACTGCACCAGAAAATTCACGAAAGCCTGGTTGACCTCGCAGATTTCATTCGCCCAACTCTGACCATCGTCGACTCGTATCGGATCCTGTTACGCAACGGTCCCACGGGAGGGAATCTGGACGATGTGCTGTTGAAGAAGACTGTTCTCGCTTCAACCGATCCCGTCGCAGTCGACGCCTACGTGGCGAAGGCCTACTGGAACCTTGAAGTGGATGCTCTCCCATATTTGAAGATGGCCGCGAATCGTGGCCTCGGAACCTGCGAATTCGAGAAGGTCCGGACCATCGCGAAACAGCTCGCCTGAAAACTGTATTCGCACACTCCCCAAAAAATATGACCGGGCTGTTGGCAGTCAACAGCCCGGCCGGGGAAGCGGCGTTGGCCGGCGGGTACAGGCGCCGACTACGCCGTGAGCGGAGTACCTTCCCTCACTGGTACGTCAAGTTCAGCTTATCGACGTAGACCGAGTAATCATCCTGACGGTAGTTGCCGTCCATCTGGTAGTTGACCGTCACTCCATACCAGCCCGGCGCGGAGAACGGAGCGTAGGTCCAATTCAACGTGTGCGTCTCTCCGTTCAGCGTGATCGACTTATAGACCAGCTGATTGCTGGAATTGCGTGACACCTGGAGCACAAGATGGTTCCACTGGTTGTCCATCGGATAGCAAGGGATCCCGGTGGTTACCCATTTGAATTTCGTGTTATCCCAGATTTCCCATTCGTTGCTCACCATGCGACATTCATGACCCCAGGTGAAGCCCATGTTGTCAAAGAACTCGTTCACGTCGAACTCCAAAGCCTGTGCAGCTTCCAGATTGCTTCCGTAGAAGTAAACGTCGTAGGTGAAATCGTGCAGCGTCGGAATGAGCGTGTGCTTGGTGTCGGGCAGTCCTTGCGACGAAAAGTCTCCAATCAGGTGGTTGTACCAGAGCACGTCGGAATAGGCCATGGTGCCGCCGATCTTGAACTGAGTGGCCTTGCCTGAAACACTCGGCGAGCTAACGTTCTGGTACATCGCCCATGTCGTACCGGGACCACTGGGAGTGCAGTTCGAGCAATCCTGGTAAGTCGGAGGCTGCTGAGCGGCGCTGATCCAGCCCCCACTCTTCTGAATGTCGTAGAAGGTCTGGCCCGAGGACGTCACTGTGATCGTGATGGGAGTGGTCGCCGCGCCGCCGCACTTATCCCACTCCTGAACTGTGGTCTTGTATGTGCCCGGGCTGAGCGTCAGATTCGTGTTGAGGCTGGCCCCGCTCGCGACGTACGCCAATTTAGAAGGAGCGGTGTAGATTCCCATGGAGGCAACGCCCAGCGAGCAACTGGTCGTAGCCGTCGCGACGTACTTGACGGAGCTGCCAACCGAGCTGTTGTTGGCCGGCGAAGTCACATACACGCCCGTCGCGCCACCAGATTTCACGGTGATCTTTACGGTCGAAGTGCTTGCACCGCCGCACTTGTCCCACTCTTGGACAACCACGTTGTAAGTTCCAGGATTGAAATTAAGGCTGGTATTAAGGCTTGCTCCGTTCACTGTGTACGCTAGCTGGTAAGGCGCAGGGTAAATTCCCATCGAAGCCACGCCTTTGGAGCACGTGGAACTCGTAGCCGTAGCGTTGAACTTTACCGACGTCCCGACTGTGCTTCCATGGCTGGGACTCGTGACTGTGACATTGGCAAACGCCAATGCCGTCACAAAGACGAACAGAACCGATGTGAGGCGGGCACACTTCTTCATCTGGCAGTTTTCTCCGGTTGGAATTTATTTCGAGTCGGGCAAGTCACTCGATTCAAAGGGCTGCACCGGCTTGCAGGACACCCCGGAATTGTGCTGGGCCACAAACACGCCTGAACTTTTGTCAGCGCGTGAGCGGATTTCGTGGGCGGAGTGGCTTCAATGTATACAGGGGACGCTGCAGAGTCAAAGACAAAACCCTGTACGCGGGCTGTCTGCCCAATCAGGAGTATTAATACCCTCGAGGATGACGGAACTACGCTTACACCGGCCCGCCCGAGGACGTCGCCAGTCTATCCTCAAGCAGAACGACAACGTGCGCGATCGCTGCATTGTCGAGATTCAATCCTTCGGGAGTCTTGGCTTTCAGCCCCACGCAGTCAGGACCAACGCCGAGCAGTTCTGCAACGCACGCGCGAATCCCTGCCGCGTGCGGCCCGATCTTCGGCGCCGCTAGGATCAAACTGGCGTCCACATTCCCAACTGAATATCCGGCCTCACGCACCCGTTTCAATGCTTCACGCAGGAAAATCACCGAGTCGGCGCCCTTCCACTTCGGATCGGACGGCGGAAACAGCGCCCCAATATCGGGCGCAGCAATCGCCCCCAGCAGCGCGTCGGTAATGGCGTGCAACAACACGTCACCATCGGAGTGTCCGCCGAGACCTTTGTCATGAGCGAGGGTAACCCCGCCAATCTTCAGCGGAATCCCGGGACGGAATTCATGGGAATCAAATCCATAACCGATGCGAGTCGTTGGTCGTCGGTCTTTGGTCGTTGGCATTCGATCGGAATCAGTTCCTGAGATAGAACTCCGCAAGTTCCATATCTGCAGGCGTTGTGATCTTCAGATTTTTCGGCGACCCCATCACCACCGCAACCTCATGTCCCGAGCGCTCCGCGAGCGATGCCTCATCGGTTCCCATGAACCCGTCCGCGGTCGCTTCGTCGAAGACTTTCTTGATCACGTCGTAGCGAAATCCCTGCGGCGTCTGCGCCAGCACCACACCTGCTCGTGGAATGGTCGCTTTGATGATTGCTCCTTCTGCCGTGCGCTCCACCTGCTTCACCGTATCGACCGCGGGCAACCCGGCGATCGCGGCCCCATACTTCTTGGCAGCCTCGACTACCTCGCGGATAACCTCAGCCGTCACCAGTGGCCGCACAGCGTCATGCACCAGCACGATATCATCCGCGGCCGCCGAGATCGCATTCAGCGCGTGCTCCACCGATTGCTGGCGGTGCTCGCCGCCAGTCACAATCTCGATCTTCTTTCTGAGCACATCCTTCGCTTCTTGATTGAGCCTCTCGCGGAAGCCCTCAATTTCATTCTCGCGAAGCGCAATCCAGATTTCGCTGACCTCATCCACCACCGCGAACTTGCGTAAGGTGTGAATCAGAATAGGAGTCCCCGCAAGATCAGTGAACTGCTTCGAAGGTGGTGCCTTCTTGCCCTTCGAGTCCATCGCGCCATGTACAGGCGCCATGCGCGTCCCAAGTCCAGCGGCCGGAATAATGACAATCACCTTCATGGCGGGCTGCAAGTATACGAGTGTGACCGCGACAACTTCAATGAGGGAACACGAGCACGCGCGGCCTGCCGCCTAGGACAAAGGTCCTCTGCGGTCTCTGCGTGCTCCGCGGCAAATACGCGGACTGCCCTAAGATGCCCCGTGTTTTGTATCCACAACAGCGGATGCCGGCACGGCCGGCGCTGCAGGTGCCGCCACAGCCACCGCGCCCGAAGCCACAGGCACCGCCCCGGACGGCTGGCGTGCGTACAAGGCGCGCTCATCCCACTTGCCGAAGATCATCTTTCCCGCCGTGGTCTGCAACACCGATGTGACCGAGACATCGATCGTCTTGCCGATCATCTTGCGAGCATTATCGACCACTACCATCGTGCCGTCGTCCAGGTACGCCACCCCTTGGTTGTATTCCTTCCCTTCTTTCAGGATGAATACGCGCATGGTTTCACCCGGCAGCACGATCGGCTTCAGCGAGTTGGCAAGTTCGTTGATGTTCAGCACCTCGACTCCCTGCAGTTGCGCCACCTTATTCAGGTTGAAGTCGTTGGTGACGATCTTGCCCTCATAAACTTTGGCGAGTTCGATCAGCTTCAGATCCACTTCCCGAACCGCCGGAAAGTCATCTTCCACAATTTGGATGTGAAGGTTCGCGACCTTCTGCAAGCGCTGCAGAATGTCGAGGCCCCGGCGCCCTCGGTTTCGTTTCAGCGAATCCGCGGAGTCCGCCACAAGTTGCAACTCCCGCAGCACGAACTGCGGCGTGACGATCACTCCATCCAGAAAGCCGGTCTCAGCGATGTCAGCGATACGGCCATCGATGATCACGCTGGTATCCAGAATCTTGTAGCTTTTCTTGCCTTGCTTCTCGCCGCCAAAAATACCCCCCAACGCCGACAGATTCAGCAGATCGCCCTTGTTGGCGCCGACGATCAGCCCAACGTAGGCCATCAGCAACATGACCAGGATCTGGAGGAAGCTCTGGGTGTGCCCCTCAGGAATGCTGCTGCGGATCACCAGCGCGAACAGGTACGCGCCACAGATCCCGAGGATGCTCCCGATGGCCGCTCCTATCAGCCGCTTAAGACTGACCGCCCGCAGCTTCCATTCGAACAAAACAATGGCTGCGCCGATCAATACGCCTATTCCGGCGTCTTTGACCGGGGAGAGTCCAAAAGGATTGATTGCAAAGCAAGTGGCCGCTACAACGATTACAAAAAGAAGACGTACAAAGATAAGATCCACGGTAACCCCCCGCGGATGCAACGCTCCCTAGGTATCTGGATTGTGCACCCGTGCCAGTTCCCGCCGCCCCAGCGGAACCCGGCCTTACGCATGCGGAGCGCATGAATTAGGGGATGAATGCACGCCCCGTTCCAACCGTGAAGGGCTCGGCTGGAGAAGTGTAAACTTACGACAAGAGTATATACCCCGAGCTACAGGCCTGCGTAGATGCCGCCTTTTCGCCTACTCCTAAACCCCGCCCGTAAAATTTCGTTGCGGCCCACACTCTGAAACGGAGCTGCGCCCACCCCAAGCACCCGCCTCTCGTCATTCCGACGGTCCGCAGCGAAACCGCCCGAAAGCCCCATTCCGCGTTGTCATTCCGACCGTCCGCAGCGAAGCGCCCGAAAGCCCTTAAGTTTTGTCATTCCGAGCGTCCGCAGCCGCGCACAGCGCGGAGAGGACACGAGGAATCTGCTGCAGCTTTTAAACCTCTGAACCATTTGAAACTGGACCCAGACATGCTCCTCGCGCCACTTCAGACTCCATCACCCCTGCTAAACTTTCCTCATGAAAGCGCTCGTTCTTTCCAGCCTCTCCGGACCCGACGCACTTCACATCCAGAATTCTTCCGATCCGGCTCCGAAGCCCGGGCAGACGCTCGTCAACGTCAAGGCCGGCGGACTCAATTTTGCTGACCTGATGACCACCCGCGGAGGCTACCCGGGCGCTCCACCTCCACCCTTGGTCGTTGGCCGCGAATTCTCCGGCGTAGAAGAAAATTCCAGAAAGCGCGTCATGGGATACACCCAGTGGGGCGCCTTCGCCGAGAAGACGGCCGCGTACTCCCAGATGTTGTGGCCCGTCCCCGACCACTGGAGCGACGAACAAGCCGCCGCCTTCCCCGTCAATTACTTCACCGCCTATCTCGGATACTGGCAGGCTGGAATGACCCAGCCTCCCGCCGCAGGCCTCAGCCACCGCGTCCTCATCCACGCCGTTGCTGGAGGCGTGGGCACCGCCGCCGTTCAGATTGGCAAACTGCTCGGCGTCGAGATGTACGGAACCTCCTCTTCCGACGAAAAGCTCTCCCGCGTCAAAGGCCTCGGACTTCAACACGGCATAAATTACAAGCGCGAAGATTACGAGGAAGCCATCAAAAACCTTACGCGCGGCGAAGGCGTCGATGCCGTCTTCGAAATGCTCGGCGGAGACCATACCGCCAAAAGCCTGCGCTGCCTCCGCGACTTCGGACGCGTCATTCAGTACGGCACCGCCACCGGCAAATCTCCCAAGCTTGACATCCGCGCCATGTACGCGAAATCAGGCATCGTGCAAGGTCTCTGGCTGACCTATCTCTCCCAGAAAACGGAAATTATGCAACCCGCCTGGCAGCAGTTGTCCGGATGGATCGCCCAAAAGAAGCTGACCCCACAAATCGGCCACGTGTTCCCGTTCGATAAAGCAGTCGACGGATATAAGCTATTAGAGGACGGCAAGAACTACGGCAAAGTAGTCCTGACGATTCCGTAACGCCGGCATCCTGCCGGCTGTCGCGAGGGCATCTCGCCCTCGATTAATGCCAAGGGATCTATGAAAAAGAAATCCAGAGTCACCCTTTACGAAAAGCCCACCTGAAGCACCTGCCGCGAGGTCAAGCGTGTCTTGACCAAACAGGGCGTCGAATTCGAAACCATCAACTACCTCGAACATCCACTTTCGGCGGATGAACTGAAAGATCTCCTCCGCCGTGCAGGGCTGAAGCCGCATGAAGCGATCCGCACCAAAGAACCCGCCTATCAGAAATTTGTGGCCGGGAAGAACCTCTCGGACGCCGAATTGTTGAAGGTGATGGCGGCGCATCCGGAGTTGCTCCAAAGGCCCATCGTGGTGAGGGACAAGAAAGCTGTGCTTGCCAGGCCCGTAGAGAACCTTGCGAATTTAGGCATCCAGCATCGGTCTCAAGACTAGGTCTCGGCAGCGCGCGGCTCCAAAACTCGGGATGCCTCACTCTTGTGCCGGGATCTTTACGGGACACGGTGAGAATTCTGACGTCATTTCCTGCCGCCGCCGCGCGCCTTCGCTGCGTCACTCCTCGAACACCCACCCCTCGCTGACCAGGAAATTCGTGATCGAACACAGCGCAATCGCGATCGCATTCGCGACCAGATAATTCATATGCCCTTCCCCAACCATGACTCTCATCAGCGCAAGATTTCCCAGGATCGAAACCGCTCCAGTCGTCAGATTGAATCGCAAGAACCTGGGAATTGAACGCCGCCACGACGATTCCACCCGATCAGCCCAGGTGAATTGCTCGTGCCACACAAAGTTGTGGACCACCGCAGCCTCGACTGCAATCGCCGTAGCCAGCATGTAGTCGAAGTCCAAAACTCCGCGAAGGAAGAACAGCGCCGCGAATTGCACCCCAATTCCTATGCCGCCTACGAAGTTAAACTTCCACCAGCGCAGCAGCGTCGTGGGTGCTGACTTCGGGAAATTATGGGGGGCCCTCATTGTCGGATCCTCTCTTCCCGGTACAGCCGCATCGTGTTCTGCATGGTGAAGACAACGACCATCATTCCCATGCCAGCCAGCCCAATCGCCCCGCCGACATCGAACAGCCGATACACTCCCCCGAGAAAGTGAACCATCGGCTTCCAGAACAAAGCCACATTCCCGATCGCCAGCAGAATTCGCAGCTCCGTCGGCCCAAACCGCCAGAATGACAGTCGGAACTCTCCCAAAGCATGCGTCGCCAGATACGACTGAATCGACAGCATCAGGAATGCGATCAGAAGTCCAATCGCAATCCCCGTATGCATGTACCCCGACAGCGCCAGCCCTCCCATCAGCGCGAGCGCCCCAAAGCTGTCCACCATATGATCGACATAAAACCCGTATCGCGGACGCTGCCTCTGCCGCACTCGCGCCAGAGTCCCATCTAGCGAGTCGCCCAGCCAGTTCAGCGCCAGGCATCCAATCACCCCGAGCAGCGCATACCGGTTTCGCGCCGCCAGTGCATAGCAGACCCCGGCTCCCACTTGCGCCGCCAGCCCCAGAATGGTCAGATGATCGGGTCCGACCGCCTCGGGAGTACGAACGGCTAGCCACAGCAGCGCCCGCTTCTCCCCCGGCGCCACCCAGCTCTCCTGCACTCGATGCATCTCAGCAAAGGGACGCTTGCGGCGCATCTCCAGCAGCACTCCTGGATTCACCTGCTCACAAAATTCCGTCATCACCTGAACTCCAGCACCGGTCATACCTGCCTCCCAACGCTTGCCTTTCAAGGAACGCAGTATGTTTCGCGAACCAATCTCGCGCGAAAGTACCCCGGGCACAATGCACCCGGGATAAAACAATGCTCAATGTGCAAGTAATTGAAGAGAATGAAGAAAAGGGACTATCTCAAGCCGGAATGAATCTGCAGTGAAGCCTCTGTGACCCTCTGTGTCCCCTGTGTTGAGTGATTTTGACGTTCCCTACCGCTGTAGCAAGTCCACCGGCGCCGTCACATCATGCACCCGGAAATACTTCGCCAGAGCCGGATACTTCCTCGCCACGGCCTCATACATGGCATAAGCCACATTGCGATAAGAGACGTGCCCCGCGGGCGTGGTCCGCAGCTCCGATATATAAACTGCCTCAGCAAAATCCATCTTGAACAGTGCGCGCTTCCGGAACGCCAGCGGGATCGCATACTGCGAATTCTCCTCCGCCTCGGGGGTCCCTCGCCCCGCGATCTTCTCGACGGCCGTCTGCACCCGCCGCATGGCCGACTCAAAGCGTCCACGTACGCCGGCATCTTCCATGTCAAGCAGCATCTCGTGCCCATGCTGGGTGGTGAATCCCTGCATCACCTGGATACACCGCCGGTGCCGGTGCATGTCCCGGAACCCGCCCGTATCCATCAGGATGTCAAACCGGAACTGCTGTCCCGCCCGAAATCCCCGCAACATCTCGTCATGCTTCCCGCGGTACCGCAGCCCCAAATCGATGATCTCCCTCCGCCGCCGCTCCCCGGCCACCTGCACCGCCTGCCGGATCTGTCGATATGAATAATGGCAGTGCTCATACAGCAGCGTCGTCGCAATCTCCACCTCGAGTGGCTCCTCATCGAGCAGATCGACAATCGCCTTCGACGCCGCCAGCGGCTCTTTACCCATCAATTCCCGGGCAGCCTGCCGCAACTCTCGCCGCGTCTCCATCTCATACGGATTCGGATCCGCATACTTCACCAGCGTCGGCGCGACTTTCACTTCTCTCAGCAACTCCTGCTCCGCCCGTGCTCCCAGTTCCGGACTCACTTCACGGATCTGTGCCACCAGATCCTGCAGCGACTCCGCGTTCACGTTGTAAGCCGCCCCCGTCGCCGCCTTCTTCAGCGCCTCACCCAGCGTCCGCACCTCTTTATGTGTATGCGACAGCAGATGTGCCACCTGCGTCTCCAGCGTCCGCGCATTCACAATCTCGCCCAACGAGGTATTCGTCGCAAGCGGCAGCAGGTATCGCGTGATATCGAACGCCCGTGCCTTCAGCGTGCGCTCATACGCCTCCTGCTTCATATCCGCTGGTTTCAGCGTGATGTTGATCAGGTGTTGCGTCATGTGCGCCGACAACGCTTCATACTCGGCGAACAGAAAGTCCATCGTCTCGCGATACAGCCCCCGCGCCTCATCATCCCCGCCAAAATCCGGCGTGTAATATCCGCTTTTCCGGAAATCCTGATACCGCGTCGAACGCTCCTGCCCATCCCACCGCTGCTCGTCAGCCAACTCAATCGCCGCCAGGATCGACAGTCGCTCGATCGCCAGTGCAATGTGCGCCAGATCGGCGATCGACCTGTGCCCGTACTGGAAGTAAAACGTGTTAAGGAACTTCTCGGCTTTCTGCGTGCTGATCTCGCGCAGCGACTCCTTCATCGACAATGCCGACCGCGAATACTTCGCCATCGCGTACGCCTGAATCTCTGGTTCCACCCCAAACACGGCAAACACTTCTGTAGAAGGTTCGCCGACTGTGGAGCGGGCGCTTTCGCCCGCGTCGGCCTCCTTCCCCACCGCGGTCCCCCGCACCGGCGACCGATGTCCCGCATTCTTCTCGGCAGAGTTCTTGTCAGATGGATCCGGCATGATGAGCACATTCGTCGCAGTCTGGGACATAGGAGTGCCCGAATGTTACGCGTCGTTCTTGTGGATTAGCAACGTGATTCGCAGGAAGGAATTCACTGGATGCTCTGCCGCCACTGCCGTAGATAGTCCTTAATCTTCTGCGCTTCGTTCTCGAACTTAACCGCCGCATCTACCAACTCGCCAAGCTTCTCGGGATTCTTGGCTCCGGCGATCTCCACCTCACGCCGCAGTTGCGCCGCAATCTTCAGCAGCTCCTGCATCGCCTGCTCCGCCTTCTTGATTTCATCAATAGTGCGTTCCATAAACTCACGATGATCTCACGTCTAACAATAATCCTGATCTCATCCTCCTCCTCTAAACTAGATCCGTGCACCCACTGCTTCAGTCCACCGAACATCGTCCCTGGCCTCTGCCCCCCGGCCACTGGATCATGAAGCAGACCTGGCACGACCTCCTCTTCGCCCACTGGCCGCTTTCGCCTGATCAACTCAGGCCGCTCGTCCCGCACGAACTCCCGCTCGATACATTCGACAACCAGTGCTGGGTCGGAGTCGTTCCCTTCCGCATGAGTGGAATCCGCGCTCACTGGCTTCCACCTGTTCCCGGGCTTTCCAGCCTTCCCGAACTCAACGTCCGCACCTACGTTACCTACAAAGGAAAGCCCGGCGTCTACTTCTTCAGCCTTGATGCTGCAAGCCGCGCCGCTGTCTGGGGCGCGCGCACCCTCTTCCACCTCCCGTACTTCTATGCCGAAATGAAATCGTCCGCGCCCGGCGACACCGTCAACTACTCGTCAACGCGCCGGAATTCTCATGCTGAATTCAAGGGCAGTTACCGGCCCGTTAGCGCAGTTCGCGGGAAGACGCCGCTCGAATATTTCCTCGCCGAACGCTACTGCCTCTACACCGTGCATCTGGACAAGGTCTATCGCTGCGACATTCATCATCTGCCCTGGCCCTTGCAAGACGCGGAAACCAAAATCGAGCGCAACACGGTAGCAGCCGCGGCGCAAATCACATTGCCCGACTTTCCTCCGCTGCTCCACTTCGCCAAGCGCCTCGACGTCCTGATCTGGCCGCTTCGTAACGCGGACGAATCAGCTCCCCGCGTATAATTCGACGTTTGATTCGTGCAAATATGTTCCCGCACACTGCAAGGCGCACGTGGCGCACTGATAATCGCCACATGCAACCGTGGAAGAGCGGCCCCAAAAGGGCCGCGAAGCGCAGCTAAATTTTCGGGGCTTTAGCCCCCGTGAAGCTCTGGAGACACTCATGTCCCTTTCAGGACGCATAGCCTTCGTCACCGGCGCCTCGCAAGGCATCGGACGCACCTGCGCCCTCCGTCTCGCCAAAGATGGCGCCAGCCTCGCGGTCGCAGCCCGTAATCAGGACAAGCTCAACGAGCTCGTAGCCGAAATCACCGCCGCTGGAGGCAAAGCCGCCGCCTTCCCGCTCGATGTCGCCGACGAAGACCAAGTCAAATCCACCGTGAAATCCGCTATCGCCCAACTCGGCAAGGTCGACATCCTCGTTAACAACGCCGGCATCACCCGCGACCAACTCGTCATGCGGATGAAGCGCGCCGATTGGGACGCCGTCCTCCAAACGAACCTGACCTCCGCGTATCTCCTCACCCAGCAGGTCATCAGTTCCATGCTCAAGCAGCGCTGGGGACGCATCATCAACATCACCAGCGTCTTCGGCCAGATGGGCCAGGCCGGACAAGCCAACTACGCCGCCTCCAAAGCCGGACTCATCGGACTCACCATGGCCATCGCCCGCGAAGTCGGCTCCCGCAACATTACTTGTAACGCCGTCGCCCCCGGCTACATCGAAACCGCTATGACCGCCGTCCTCAGCGACGACCTCAAGCAGACCGCGATCAAACAAATTCCGTTAGGCCACGTAGGCACTCCCGAAGACGTCGCAAGTGCCGTAGCTTTCCTCGCCTCCGATGATGCGTCCTACATCACAGGCCACACGCTAAGCGTCAACGGCGGAATGCTGATGGGATAAGGCCAACGCCTGACTCGACGATGGTAAAGAAGAGCATGGAATCTATTGACAATTCCTCTGTGATCTCCGTGTCCTCTGTGGTGAAAGGTTTGTCCTTCGCTCAAGCCAAATCTCCAGCCCAAATCACCCACGCCCGCGAACTCTTCCTCGAATACGCGCAGTCTCTCGGCTTTAGCCTCTGCTTCCAAAGCTTCGACGTAGAACTTGCAAATCTCCCCGGAGACTACTCCCCGCCCGACGGCCGTCTCCTCCTCGCCGAATCCCAAGGTCAACTGGCCGGTTGCGTCGCGCTCCACAAACTCGAGCCCGGCATCTGCGAAATGAAACGCCTCTACCTCCGCCCGCAATTTCGCGGAAAGAGACTCGGCCTCGCTCTTGCCCACCGCATCCTCGCCGAAGCCCGCCAGATCGGCTACCAACGCATTCGTCTCGACACAGTCGAACCCGTCATGAAAGATGCAGTCGCCATCTACCGCAGACTCGGCTTCCGAGAAATCGACCCGTACTGCAAAAATCCCATGGCCGGCGCGCTCTACATGGAACTCCTGTTGTAATCCCGTAGCACTTCGTACAAAATATCCGCCCGGACTTCGAAAGAATCTCTCCATGAACAAAGCCCTCCTCCTCGCCACGATCGCGATCCTCTCAGCAGCCTCCCTCTTCGCAGCCGAAAGCAAGAGCGTCACTTACAAGAGCGGAGACGAAACCGTCAGCGGCGTTCTCTACACGCCGCAGGGAAAAGGCCCATTCCCGGCTCTGATCGTGATCCACGAATGGTGGGGACTCAACGACTGGGTGAAAGATCAAGCCTCCAAACTCGCGGATCAAGGCTACGAAGCGCTCGCCGTTGACCTCTATCGCGGCAAGGTCGCGACCAATCCAGACGAAGCGCACCAGATCATGCGCGGAGTTCCCGAAGACCGCGCCAAGCGCGATCTCCACGCCGCCTTCGAATTTCTCGCCTCGCAACCAACCGTCAAGAAAGACCGCATCGGCGCCATCGGATGGTGCATGGGCGGAGGCTATGCCCTCGACGTCGCCCTGCAGGAGCCCACGCTCGCCGCCGACGTTATCAACTACGGCCACCTCGCCACCGACCCCGATGCGCTGAAGAAGATCAATGCACCAATCCTGGGTCTATTCGGCGGACAGGACAAGGGCATCACTCCCGAAGATGTTCACAAATTCGAGCAGGCGATGAAACAGCTCGGCAAGAAGATCGAAATCAAAATCTACGACGACGCCGGACACGCCTTCGAAAATCCAAACAACAAGCAAGGCTACCGCGAAGCCGATGCGGCCGATGCGTGGAAGCGCACTGTGGATTTTCTTTCCAGCACGCTGAAGAAATAAGCGCGGCGAGTCTCACTACACATCCACGGAAAGCCCCGCCCAGTCTGTGTTTCAGGTCACAATCATTCGTTGCACGACGTGAAAACAACGCTAAAGTTTTGTTTTTCCGCATGCACTTCTCAGATGGCACGAACGTCCGCCGCATAGCACCAATTTCCACTTGCCAGAAGTTACCGCTCTGGTTACTATGACGCATCCTGAAATGCTCCCTACGATGAATATCGGCGAGACGATCCGCAACTACCGGCTCCAAAAAGGTATGTCCCAGGGCGATATCGAAAAGCGCACGGGACTGTTGCGCTGCTATTTGTCACGCGTCGAAAACGGTCACACTATTCCTTCTCTCGACACGCTCTCCAAGATTGCCGGCGCCATGGAGCTGCCGCTTTCACAATTCTTCTCCGAGCCCGGTCACAGCAACGGCTCCAAAGGACTTCCCCAGCTGTCCGACGACGAAGTCCGCTTCCTCAGCCAGATCCGCCGCTACTCCACCAGCCTCAACGACAGCGACCGCAAGCTCGTCCTCGCCATGGTTAAGAAGATGGCGTCGAACGCAAGTAAATAAAGTTTTCCATTCCTACAGTCTCATCACCCATCTTCACGCAGTACTCATCACACCTTCACAAAGGACTCATCGCTTTGATATGTCACCCTGAACGCCGCGTCTTGACATGTCATCCTGAAGGCCGCGTCTTTGCGGGCTTCAGGATCTCTGCATTTGCCTGAAGTTCCACACTCCCCCACTCAGAACAACGCAGTGACCCCGGTCACTGACGGCCCTTCGTTCGCCTGCTAACCTCTCTCTCCGCCGTTTCCTTCCAGCAAATCCGCGCGAGAGGAGTCTCCCATGGCGAAGCAAGCCAAGTTGGATCTCTTTAAGAAATTCCGTTCCGAATACATCATGCCGAAGCAACCTGTGTTCATCATGGTCGGACCCGCAAAGTATCTGACCATATTCGGCCACGGTGCCCCCGGTGGAGAGCACTTTGGGCAGCACGTCTCCGCGCTCTATTCGGTCGCGTACACCTTGAAGATGACAGAGAAGCGCGCCGGCTACGACTACAAAGTCTGCCATCTCGAAGGACAGTGGTGGGCCGAAGATGGCTCCGACTTCCGCACGCATCAGCCCCAGGAGTGGGACTGGCGCCTCATGATCCGTGTCCCCGAATTTCTTACGCAAAAAGAACTCGATGCGGCCATCAAAGCGGTCCTGGTGAAAGGCAAAGCCCCGCTCGCCGGTGAAATCAAGCTCGAGGACATCGCCGAAGGACGCTGCGTTCAGATGCTCCACGTCGGCCCGTACGCCGACGAACATCCCTCCGTCGAAAAGATGCAACACTTCGCTGAAGGACAAGGCTTGCACCTGCGCGGCCCACACCACGAGATCTATGTTTCAGATCCCAACCGCGTTCCCAAAGAACGCCTGCGCACAATCCTCAGATATCCCGTGGAATGATCAAGTGCAGGGGCTGGACCCTGGCGTCCAGCCCCTGTCCCTGCACTTACTTTCGTACCATGCCCCTTGGTGCCCGATGGATACCTCGCCCCACGTGTCTTCCATCACTAAACTGTGCTTGGAGACACCTGTGACCACCGACGAGGAACTCACAATTCTCGAATCGCAACTGCGCCGGCTGAAGATCGAGTATGAGATCTTCTTCAGTAATCCGACCAAGCGCCCGCCCACCGATATCGAGTGGAAGGTGCTCAGTCTCCTGCGCAAGTTCTCCGACGGCGGCCGCATGAATTTTTCCCAGCGCTATCGCTACAACGAATTGGCGCAGCGCTATGCCATCTACAGTGATCTCTGGCGGAAGAAATCCCGCATTCGCGAAGAGGGCTATCGCCGCCCCCAGGACGCCCTCCTCTCCGTGCAGGGAGTTCGCGTCGCCGAAGACGAACACAAAGCCGCGCACCATCCCGTATACGGAGTGGCTCATGCGGCCGCCGCAGCAGCCGGCGCAGATGCCGCAGTCTCCGCCCCTCACTTCACGCTGCACAACGTAGATCAAGCCGAACGCGAGCAGGTCGAACGCCTCTACAACAGCCTGGTCGCCGCCAAAAAGAAAGCCGGAGAAAACGTCAGCGGTAACCTCGATTCCTTCACCACTTTCGTCCAGAAGAAGACGGAACAGATCAAGAAGCAATACCACTGCCAGGATGTCGAATACACCGTCGAACTAGCCGAAGGCCACGTCAAGCTGAAAGCCAAAGCGAAATCGTAAACTCTGCACTACCGCCTGCAACGCACGAGATTTCCTTCGTGTTCCTTAACTGTCCTTCGTGGTTAAGAATTTCGGGATTACCCACACCGCTTGAGCAACTGATAAAATTTCCAATCGCAATTCTATTTACGGCTAACTTGTACGCATTTGACGTCCGCGAGAAATTACCTTTTTTCTGATCCGTTAATCCGTCGCAAAGAAGTTCTTAAGTAAGGAACCAATGTCATTCAAAATTCAGCGCGCCATTCTCTCTGTCACGGATAAAACTGGACTCGTCGACTTCGCCCGCAAGCTCTCGGCTGTCGGCATCGAACTCGTCTCCACCGGAGGCACCGCCAAACTCCTTCGCGACTCCGGCATCAGCGTCAAAGACATCTCCGACCTCACCGGATTCCCCGAAATGCTCGACGGACGCGTCAAGACCCTCCACCCCAAAGTTCACGGAGGCATCCTCCATCGCCGCGAAGACCCGAAGCACGTCGCCGCCGTAAAAGAACACGGCATCGCCCCAATCGACATGGTCGTCGTAAATCTCTACGCGTTCGAAAAAACCGCAGCCAAGCCAAATGTGCACTTCGAAGAACTAATCGAGAACATTGATATCGGCGGCCCATCGATGATTCGCTCCGCCGCAAAAAATTTCCAGGATGTCGCCATCATCATCTCGCCCGCCGATTACGACTCCATCGTCTCTGAACTCGAAACCAACTCCGGCGTGCTCTCNAAAGCAACGAAGTGGCGTCTCGCTCAAAAAGCATTCGCCACGACTGCCGCTTACGACTCCGCAATCGCTTCCACACTCGAACGCGTCAGCCCCGATGATTTCGAACTCCACTCAGACCCAACCACATTCCCCAGCACACTCCGCTTCTCGTTCCAAAAAACCCTCGACCTCCGCTACGGAGAGAATCCCCACCAGAAAGCAGCCATGTACTCCGACGGCTCCGGCAAAGGAGTAGCCAACGCCCGCCAACTCCAGGGCAAGGAACTCTCTTACAACAACATCGTTGACCTGCAGGCCGCATGGGACCTGGCCCAGGAATTCGACGAGCCCGTCTGTGCCATCATCAAGCACACGAATCCCTGCGGCACCGCCACCGGCAAAACCTTAGCCGAAGCCTACAAGCGCGCCCTCGAATGCGATCCGGTCTCCGCCTTCGGAGGCGTCATCGGCGTCAACCGCCCAGTCGATCTCGCCGCCGCCGAAGAGATGCACAAGCTCTTCCTCGAAGTCATCGCCGCGCCCTCCTTCGACGAAGACGCCAAAGCGAAATTCGCCTCCAAGAAAAATCTGCGCCTCGTCGAAGTCGTCCCCGCAAATCAGAAATGGGTTCTAAAAAACGTCTCCGGAGGCATGCTCGTTCAAGACAGCGATACCCGCGCTCTCAACGACTCCGACTTGAAAGTCGTTACCAGGCGCCCGCCGAGCCCGGAAGAAACCCGCGCCCTCCTCTTCGCCTGGAAGGTCTGCAAGCACGTGAAGTCCAACGCGATCGTCTACGCCCGCGACGGCCAGACGGTCGGCGTCGGCGCCGGACAAATGTCCCGCGTCGATTCCGCCAAAATCGGCGCGATGAAAGCCCAACTCCCGCTCAAAGGCACAGTCGCCGCCTCCGACGCCTTCTTCCCATTCCCCGACGGTGTCGAAGAAATTGCCACAGCCGGAGCCACCGCCATCATCCAGCCCGGAGGCTCCCAGCGCGACCCCGAAGTCATCGAAGCCGCTGACCGCCTCGGATTGGCCATGCTCTTCACCGGAATCCGCCACTTCCGCCACTAGAAATGGAACTACGTCCCCGAATTCAAAGCGCATCGACAGGAGGAGGTCGAAATTCCGCGGTCTGACTTCTGCAATCTGCAATCACGATCCGGAATCGTCCGTGCACGTGCTCCCACCAGTCCCTGTCCTTCCGGAGTTCCACGCTGCCCCACTTTGTTTTCAACTCCGCACCCTAAAGGGTAGAATAAAAGCACCTTTCCCCCGGCAGCCTTGCATCCAAATAGGCTAAGTTCCGGTTCGCGCAGAGAGCGCAGTCAGGTCCCGATGAATAGAATTCTTCGTCTTCTTCTTATAGTATCGGCCGCAAGTGTTGCCGTGGCCCAGACCGCGCCCTCCTCGGCGCCTAAAGCCGCCCAGCCAGACGCCAAATCCGAGGCCTCTCCTCGCAAGGCGGACAAGGCTGCTGCCTATTACCACTACACTCTCGCGCATATGTATGAGGAGATGGTCACCGCTTATGGCCGCAGCGACTTAGCCGTCAAGGCTACGGAAGAATACCGCCTCGCCATCGAAGCCGACCCGTCTTCCGAGTTCCTCACCTCCGCGCTTGCCGAACTCTACGTCAAGACCGGGCGTATCGCCGATGCCGTCAAAGAAGCGCAGGACATCATCAAGCGCGACCCCAAGAATCTCGAGGCCCACCGACTCCTCGGACGCATTTATCTCCGCTCCCTCGGCGACATGCCCGGCGGCAACGGCTCCGACAACATTCTTAAACTGGCCATTGATCAGTACGAGCAGATTACGAAGCTCGATCCCAGCAGCGTTGACGATCACCTGCTCCTCGGCCGCCTCTACCGCCTCGCTAATGAGTTGCAGAAGGCCGAGAACGAACTCAAGACTGCCATCAAACTTGACCCCAACTCCGAAGAAGCCGTCACCACCCTCGCCATGCTTTACACCGATGAGGGAGACACGGCTCACGCGCTCAAGGTTCTTAGCGCCATTCCCGATTCCGCGCGTTCCGCCAAGCTCTACGCCGCGTTGGGTGCAGCTTACGAGCAGCGCAAAGACTACAAGAACGCCATTGATGCCTATAAGCACGCGATTGTCCTCGACCGCGACAATCTGGACTCCATTCGCGGACTCGCCGAGAACTATCTCAATGACGGGCAGCTCGACAACTCGCTCGAGCAATATAAAGTCATCGCTGATTCCAATCCCGAAGATGCGCAGACCTACATCCGCATCGCCGAGATCTATCGCCGGCAGGGCAAGTACGATCAGGCGCTCGAGAATCTAAAGCGTGCCGACACTCTCGTCCCCGATACCATGGATGTCCCCTACAGCATGGCAGCCGTCTACCAGGCCCAGGGACGCTACGATGAAGCCACGAAGCTCTTGCAGGACTTGCTGAAGAAAACCGAAAAAGCCGAAACCGGAGGCAGCCAGGCCGACCGCAACAATCGCGCCATCTTTATCGAGCGCCTCGGCATGATCTACCGTGAGCAGCAGAACTACACGGCGGCGGTCGATACCTTCCGCAAGATGCTTCTCCTCGGTGACGAGAACGCCCGTAGCGGATATCAGGAAATCATCGACACTTACCGCGAAGCCAAGCAGTGGCCGCAAGCCACTGCGGTCGCGAAAGAAGCGGTGCAGAAGATGCCCGCAGATCACGATCTTCGCATGGTGCTCGACGCGCAACTCGCCGACATGGGACAGATCGATCAATCGGTTGCTGACATCCGCTCCATGGTCAAGGGCGGGCCCGAGGATCGCGACGCCTACGTTCGCCTCGGCATCATCTTCACCCGCGCCAAGCGATGGAACGATGCCCTGGAAGCTCTCGCCAAAGCCGAGCAGCTCTCCACCAAGCCCGATGAGAAAGCTTACGTCTCGTTCCTCCGTGGCGATCTCTATCAGCGACAGAAGATGTTCGATCAGGCCGAAACGGAGTTTCGCAAGGTGCTATCGGCGACGCCTTCGACCGATGCTCAAGCCGCGGCAACCCTGAACTATCTGGGTTATATGAACGCCGACCGTGGCGTAAAGCTTGAAGAGTCCCTGAACCTGATCAAACAGGCGCTTGCTTTCGAGCCGAACAACGCGGCGTACCTCGACTCGCTCGGCTGGACCTACTTCAAGCTGGGCAAGTACGATCTCGCGGAAGAAAACTTGAACAAGGCGGCCGCTCACATGAGCTCCGACCCTACCGTGCAAGAGCACTTGGGTGATCTCTACCAGAAGACCGGACGCCTGAAGCTCGCGGCATCTCACTGGGACCGTGCCGTCCAGGAGTGGAACAAAACGATTCCCGCCGAGCAGGACTCCGACGCCTTCGCCAAAGTCCAGCAAAAGCTGGACGCCGCAAAAGTAAAGCTAGCCAAAGAAGAGTCCCACAAGCAATAAGAACTCAAGGCCACCCAATTCTCAAGGGCACCGAGTACTCGAGGGTGCCCCATTCTAAACTCGCGTTCTTTGCGAGTTTTAGAGTGGGTCTTTGGACTTTGTCCCCTCTGCCGAACGTTGGCAATGACGTGACCAAGTCTGAAGTAGCCCTCGACGGTGCCCCATTCTAAACTCGCGTTCTTTGCGAGTTTAGAGTGGGTCTTTGGACTTTGTGTCCCTCTCTGCCGAACGTTGGGAATGACGTGACCAAAGCTGAAGTAGC
>C688J18823_10000266_pt1 | contig 29921 bp, 23 predicted proteins | sample HopSoiMetagenom1_FD_18823 | JGI IMG/M metagenome (IMG submission 18823) | reverse complement strand
GTGCTCGGGCTCGGCGACCTCTTCACGTGGGCCGCCGCCGACCCGAAGACCAAGGTCGTCACCAGCTACATCGAGACGATGCGCGACGTCGCGGGGATCGGGCGGGGGCTCGACGCGCTGCTCGCCGCGCGCAAGCCCGTCGTGATCTGCGCCCCCCAAGGACGGTCCGAAGCGGCGCTGCGCTCGATCATCGCGCACACGGGCGCGTTGGCGGGCAACACCGGGCTGCGCGACGCGTGGTTGCGCGGCCACGGCGTTGTCCTGGTCGAGGACCCGGTCACGATGTTCGAGACTGCGGTGCTGTTGTCGCACGTCAAGAAGCTGCCTATCGAAGGTGTGGCGGCGGCGCTGCAGTCCGGTGGGGCGTGCACCCTCTTCGCCGAGGCGGCCGGCGCCGCGGACCTGCCGCTCCCCGAGTTCGCGGCACCAACAAAGAGGGCGTTGCGCACGGCGTTGCCGTCGTTCGCGTCGCAGAACAACCCGCTCGACGTGACTGGGCAGGCCGCCGTCGAGACCGACATGTTCGTCGACGCGCTGGGAGCGCTCGCGAAGGATCCGGGCGTCGGGCTCGTGGCGTTCGACGCGTTCCCGCCGCGGCTCGAAGGGGAGACGCCCTGGGCCGACCCGGTGCTGACCAAGGCGATCGAGCTGCAGCGCTCGACCGGTGTCGCGTTCGTGTCGTTGTGCATGAGCCCGCTCGCCTACACGGACGAGGCCAAAGCCTTCACCAAGAAGTGGAAGGCGTTGCCCTTCTTGCAGGGGCACCGCGCGTCTGCGAACGCGATCGCCGCCGTGCTCGAGTACCAGCAGGTGCGGACGCGGGCCGTCCCCACGCTGTCGGCGCACGAGAACCGCGCGAAGGCGCTCCGGGTGTTGCGTCGGGCATCCGGGCCGGTGGACGAGGCGACCGCCGCGGCCGTGCTGGAGCTCTACGGGGTGCGGCGTCCGAACGAAGCCGTGGTCGCCACGCCGGCGAAGGCCGCCGAGGCGGCACTGAAGATCCGCGGCGCGGTCGCGGTGAAAGCGTTGGCGCCGGAGCTTCCGCATAAGGCCAAGCTCGGCGGCGTGCGGCTCGGCCTCCGCGGACCGGCCGAGGTCGAGGTCGCCGCCGCCGAGGTCCTGGCGGCCGCCGGGCGCGCCGGCGCGAAGGCGCCCAAGGTCTTGGTGCAGGAGATGGTGGACGGCCACGAGGTCCTCGTCGGCGCGATCGTCGACGAGCAGTTCGGCGCTACGATCACGATCCGTCCCGGTGGGGCGCTCGCCGAGGCGGGCGCCGCGACATTCGTCGCGGCGCCACTGACCACCGCACAGGCTCGAACCTACGTGGCGTCGCAAGCGGTGCGCTGCGGTCTAGACGCGGACGAGCACGACCTCGGCGCGCTCGCGAAGGCGGTCGCATCGATCGCACGCGCCGCGCATGATCTCCGCGACCGGCTGACGTCGCTCGAGGCCAACCCGCTGCTGGTCCGCCCGCGCGGCGCGGTGGCCGTCGACGCGCTCGCCGAAGCGAAGCCGCCCGCGTGATCTACGGGCTCCTCGCCGCGATCGGCTGGGGCGCGACCGACTTCCTGGCAGCGGTGTCGGGCCGCCGGCTGGGATCGTTGCCCGCGCTCGCCGTCAGCCAGCTGATCGGGATCACCGGTGCGACGGCGTTGTTCGTCGTGAACGGCGATGGGTTCTCGTCGCTCCACGGCCTCGTCGGGTTCTTGCTCGCGAACGGTGTGATCGCGATGATCGCGTACTCGCTGCACTACCGGGCGCTCGAGCTCGGACCGGTCGCGGTGGTATCGCCGGTGGGCGCCGGATACGCCGTGGTCGGCTTCTCCCTCGCGGTGCTGCTTCTGCCCAACGAGCACTCGGGGCCGGTCGCCGTCCTCGGGGGCATCGTCACGATCGGCGGTGTGTTCCTGGTATCGGCCAACCTTCCGGCGCTGCGGGCCGGTCTGCACGAGCGGCCCCCCGGTTTGTGGTGGGCGGTCGGATCGGCGATCGGCTTCGGCGTTGCGGGCTTCATCTTGGGTGTGATCGCGAAGGATTCGAACGACTGGGTCGCGACGTTGTTCACGACCCGCGTGGTGCTGGTCTTCGTGTACCTCCCGCTCTTGTTCGCGCGGCGGAGAACGTTCCACAAGGTCGCCAGCGCAACGACCATCGCGTACGTCGCCGCGGCTGCCGCCGGCGCGTTCGACCTGATGGGGGTGGCGAGCTACTCAGCAGGGGCAACGAAGGGCTACCTGTCGGTGGTGCTCGCCGCGAGCGCCGTCTTCCCCGCGATCGCAGTTGCACTCTCGGTCATTTTCCTCAAGGAGCGGCTCGTGGTGAACCAGTACGTCGGGATCGCGGTCGTCATCGGCGGCCTCCTGCTGCTGGCGCTCGCGGCCTAGTTGCCTGTGACTACCCGATAGCGGGTGCCCCGTACGGATCGCCTCAAGGCGCTCTGGGCGCCAGCCGATATGCGGGCGATGGCTCTTCGCGACGCGCCACCCGACGACGCCCCGATGCCTGCCACGGATCAGCTGACCCAGCTGCCGGGAGGGGCCGAACATCGCCGTCTCAACGACGGCTGGCTCGATCGTTGGGTGTCGGCGGTTTCCGACCTCACGCGCCTCACGAAGACGCACCCGATGATGGACGCGGTGATTGACGAGCAGGTCGGCCGTCGGATCCGCATCGGTGATCGTTGGTTGTCGGATTTCGCCTCGTGTAACTACCTCGGCCTGGACTTCGATCCCGAGGTGATCGACGCGGTCCCCGAGTACATCTCGAAGTGGGGCACGCACCCGTCATGGTCGAGACTGCTCGGCAGCCCCAAGCCGTACATCGAGATTGAGGAGCAGATGACCGAGCTCCTCGGCGCCGAGGACGTGTTGCTCCTCGCGACGATCACCCACATCCACATGTCGGTGATCCCCGTGCTCGCCGGCGAGGGAACGATCTTCTTGGACGCCCGCGCCCATAAGACGATCTTCGACGGCGCGATGCTCGCCGCAGGCCGCGGGGCGAAGGTCGTTCGGTTCCGCCACGACGACGACCAACATCTCTCCGAACTCCTTCGCGAGCACGGCGGGACCCCGCGGATCGTCGCGATGGACGGGGTGAACTCCATGACCGGCAACGCGCCGGACGTGGCGCGGTTCCAGCGCCTGGCCGCCGAGCACGACGCACTCCTGTATATCGATGACGCACACGGGTTCGGCGTGATCGGGGAGCGCTCGCCCGACGAGCTCTGCGACTACGGCCGGCTGGGCAACAGCGTCATGCGCCATCTCGACGTCTCATACGACAACGTCGTGCTCGTCGCCGGGTTCTCGAAGGCATACTCCTCGCTGCTCGCGTTCCTCGCCCTGCCGACCAAGCTGAAGGAAGCGCTCAAGGTGCTCGCGCCGCCGTACCTATTCTCCGGGCCGTCGCCGGTCGCGTCGCTCGCGACGACGCTTGCGGGCCTCGAGGTCAACCGCACGCGCGGCGATATCTACCGCCGGAGCCTCTGGGAGATGACGCACCGGGTCCTCGCCGCGCTGGACAAGCTGGAGATCTGGACCCCGAACCGGTCCGGCTACCCGATCATCGAGATCCCACTCGCCGATCACGCCGAGATCGACGAGGTCGGACGGTTCCTGTTCGAGCACGGCATCTACGTGACGATGGCGGCCTACCCGCTCGTGCCGAAGGACGAGGTCGGATTCCGCGTTCAAGTCACTGCCGCCAACACCGACGAAGAGATCGAGCACCTGATCGACGTGCTGACCCTTGTGCGCGAGCGGTTCCAGCTCCGCGCCAGACCCCTCACCCACTAGGCACGCACCCCCCGAGGGGCGTTGCACAGGAAGGAGAACGGTGCACGACGCCACTCGCTCCAGGTGGGGCCGGAACGTGCCGATGCGTCATGGCGTGAAAGCTCGACTCTGGATCCTGTATGTCGTCGGCGCGCTGGCCACAGTCGGTGGGTACTACGCCTCTGGTCAGACGGTATGGATCTTCCATCTGATCGGGCTGTCGGCCGCGGTCGGCATCATCGCCGGCGTTGCGATCCACAAGCCTGAGCACCGGCTCCCGTGGATCCTGTTCGCCGTCGGGCAGATCCTGTTCGTCACCGGCGATGTCCTTTCGTACAACTACGAGAAGTTCTTCGGTACTGAGCTCCCGTACCCGGCGATCTCCGACGCCCTGTATCTCGCGGTGTATCCGTGCCTTGTCGCGGGCGTGCTCCTGATCGTGCGGCGGCGCAGCGCCGGACGCGACCGTGGCGGGCTGATCGACGCCGCGATGGTCGCGATCGGCATCGGCGTCGTGTCGTGGGTGTTCCTGATCGCGCCGTACGTGCACGACGACACGCTGTCGTGGCTCGAGAAGGCGACGGCGATGGGCTACCCGTTGATGGACATGTTGCTGATGGCCGTCACCGCACGCCTGATAGCCGGTGGCGGCCGCAAGCCTGTCAGCTTCTATCTGCTGGGCGCGGGCGTTGCCGCGTTGTTCGTGACGGACGCCATCTACGGATGGAAGCTGCTGCATGATGGGTACACCCCGGGCAGCGGTCCGCTCGAAGCCGGCTGGGCGCTGTTCTACATCTTGCTGGGCGCCGCGGCGCTGCATCCGTCGATGCGAACGGTTTCGGATCGACAGCCCGACGTCGACGTCCGCGTGAGCATGGCGCGCCTGATGTTCCTCGGCGGCGCATGCTTGCTCGCGCCGGCGACGCAGGCCTTTGCCCAGTGGCGCGGCCAGGACATCGACCTGACTGTCGTGCTGTGGGGGACGATCATCCTGTTCGTACTCGCAGTCGTGCGGATGGGCGGCCTCGTTCGACAGCAGGAGCAGTCCGCGCTGCGGGAACGCGCGCTCCGCGAGGCCGGCTCGGCCCTCGTCACCGCGACCAGCCGTGAACAGATCTTCGACGCCACGATCCAGGCGGCGAGGACGGCGGCCGGGGAGCGATCCGTTCTGCGTCTGCTTACCTTCGCCGGCGACGGCCTGACGGTCGCCGCGGCCAAAGGCGGCGAGCACGTCGTCGGCGTGACGGTGTCGGGCGCAGACCTCGAGGCGTGGAAGCGGTCGCGGCTCGAGGAGGGGGAGTCCTACGTCGTGCCGGTCGAGCACGCCCACCATCGTGCCGAGTTGGGGCTGCCCGAGTCCGACGCGGCGCTGCTCGTCGCCCCGCTTCTGGTCCGCGACGAGCTCCACGCGATGATGATGGTCGCGGTCCCGGGCATCACCGTCGGGCAGGGGATCATGCACACGGTCGAAGCGCTCGCCGCGCAGGCCGCCCTCGCCCTCGAGAGCGCGATGCTCACCCAGGAGTTGCTTCTCAAGCAGAGCGAGGCCCGATTCGCGTCGCTGGTGCGCAACGCGAGCGACATCGTCACCGTGGTCGAGATCGACTCGACGATCACGTACGCGAGCCCGTCGTCCCAGCGGACGCTCGGCTACTCGAGCGGCGACCTTGGCGGCACGCGGTTCGTGGACCTCGTGCACGAGGAGGACAAGACGCGGGCTCTATCGTTCATCTCGGCGACCTCGGACGCCGAGGGGCTGACGGGCATCCTCGAGTTCCGGCTGCGTCGTCGCGACGGCAGCTTCATCTACGCGGAGACGCAGCGGACCAACCTGCTGCACGACGCGAACGTCCATGGGATCGTGCTGACGACCCGCGACGTGAGCGAGCGGCGCGAGTTCGAAGAGCAGCTCTCGCACCAGGCGTTCCACGACTCGCTGACCGGCCTCGCGAACCGCGTGCTGTTCCGCGACCGCGTGACCCACGCGCTGGAGCGCCAGGAGCGCGACCAGCGTCCGGTCTCGGTCTTGTTCATGGACCTCGACGACTTCAAGACGGTCAACGACTCGCTCGGCCACGCGGCCGGTGACGTGCTGCTCGGCGAGGTGGGCGAGCGGATCCGCCAGATCCTCCGGGCCCCCGACACGGCGGCCCGGCTGGGCGGCGACGAGTTCGCCGTGCTGCTCGAGGACGGCGGCGACGGCATCGGGGCCGCCGACGTCGCGGACCGGCTGATCCAATCGCTGGACGCGCCGTTCCACCTCGAGGACAAGGAGGTGTTCGTGCGGGCGAGCATCGGGATCGCGGTGGCGGAGCCCGGCGATCACGAGATCGACGACGTCGAGGCGTTGATGCGCAACGCCGACGTTGCGATGTACATGGCCAAGGAGCGGGGCAAGAACCGCTACCAGATGTTCGAGCCCGAGATGCACGAGACGGCGCTGCGCCGGCTGGAGCTCAAGGCCGACCTCCAGCGGGCGCTCGAACACGGCGAATTCATCCTCAACTACCAGCCGGTGATCGAGCTCGACACCGGCCGGATCTCCGGCGTCGAGGCGTTGATCCGGTGGATCCACCCCGACCGCGGGTTGGTGCCGCCGCTGGACTTCATCCCGCTGGCCGAGGAGACCGGGCTGATCGTGCCGATCGGCCGGTGGGTCATGCGCGAAGCGTGCGCATACGCGGCGAGCCTGCACGAGCGGTTCCCGAGCGACAGCCCGTTGCACATGGCGGTGAACCTGTCGGCGAAGCAGCTCGCGCGCGCGGACATCGTCGACGAGGTCCGCGCCATCATGCAGGAGACCGCGATCGACCCGAGCTCGCTGATCCTCGAGATCACCGAGTCGGTGATGATGGCCGACATGGAGCTGTCGATCGCGCGGCTCGGCGAGTTGAAGGCGCTCGGCGTCCAGATCGCGATCGATGACTTCGGGACCGGGTACTCGTCGCTCAACTACGTCCGCCGCTTCCCGGTCGACATCCTGAAGGTCGACAAGTCGTTCATCGACGGGGTGTCGGAGGGCGGCGAGTCGTCGGCCCTGACCGCCGCCGTGATCGAGCTCGCAGGGATCCTCAACCTGAAGCCCGTCGCCGAGGGGATCGAGCGCCTCGACCAGCTCGAGCGGTTGCTCGAGCTGCACTGCGCGCTCGGCCAGGGCTTCTACTTCGCGAAGCCGCTCGAGAGCGGGACCCTCGAGGAGATGCTCACCGAGCGTCTCTTGATGGAGGCCGAGGCCGGCCTTCGCCCGAACGTGTGATCAGCCGGCCGCGTGCCGGTAGAACGGCTCGGGATCGGCCTCGAGCGGCGTGTTCCCCAAGATCAGGTCGGCGGCCTTCTCCGCGGTCATCATCACCGGCGCGTAGATGTTGCCGTTGGTGACGTAGGGGAACACGCTCGCGTCGACCACACGCAGACCGTCGACGCCGTGGACGCCCATGGTGAGCGGGTCGATCACCGCCATCTCGCCGGCGCCCATCTTCGCCGTGCACGACGGGTGCAAGGCCGTTTCGGCGTCGCGTCGCACCCAGTCGAGGATCTCGTCGTCGGTCGACACGCTGCCCCCCGGTGAGATCTCGCCGCCGTTGAACGGCGCCATCGCCGGCTGGTTCAGGATGTCGCGCGCGACGTGGACGCCCTCGATCCACTCCCGGCGGTCCTGATCGGTCGACAGATAGTTGAACGTCATCGCGGGGTGCACTCGCGGATCGGCGCTCTTCAATTGGAGCGTGCCGCGCGCGTCGGAGTACATCGGGCCGATGTGCACCTGGTAGCCGTGATCGCTCGCCGGCGCCGACCCGTCGTAGCGGATCGCGATCGGCAAGAAGTGGAACATCAGGTTGGGGTACGCGACCTCGTCGTTGCCTCGGACGAACCCGCCGGCCTCGAAGTGGTTGGTCGCGCCCGGTCCCTTCTTGAAGAAGAGCCATTCCGCGCCGACGAACGGGCGGCGCCACATCTTCATGTAGGGCGCGACCGAGACGGGCTGGGTGCACGCGTACTGCACGTACACCTCGAGGTGGTCCTGCAGGTTCTCTCCGACGCCGGGCAGGTCGGCGACGACGTCGATGCCGTGTTCCTTCAGGTGCCGTTCGGGCCCGATGCCCGAGAGCATCAGCGTCTGCGGCGAGTTGATCGCGCCGCCGGAGACCACGACCTCGCCGCCACGAACGCGCTTGGGCGTCCCGTTCCCGATCGTGTACTCCACGCCGACCGCGCGCGTGCCTTCGAACAGGATCTTCGTGACGAAGGCGCGGGTGCGAACCTCGAGGTTCTTGCGGTGCATCACCGGGTGCAGGTACGCGCGCGCCGCCGAGAGGCGCTTGCCGCCGTGCACGTTCCGGTCGAACGGCGCGAAGCCCTCTTGGCGGAAGCCGTTCACGTCGTCCGTCAGGTGATAGCCGGCCTGCTGGCACGCCTCGAAGAACGCCCCGAACAACGGACTGGTCGCAGGACCGCGCTCGAGGACCAGCGGGCCGGAGTGACCGCGCCACGGGTCGTCGCGGTCGGCGGCCAGGCACGTCTCCATCCGCTTGAAGTACGGAAGGCAGTGCGCGTAGTCCCACGTCTCCATGCCGGGATCGGCGCCCCAGCGCTCGTAGTCGAGCGGGTTTCCCCGCTGGAAGATCATCCCGTTGATGCTCGACGAGCCGCCGAGCACCTTCCCGCGCGCGTGATAGATGCGACGGCCGTTCATGAACGGCTCCGGCTCGGACTCGTACTTCCAGTCGTAGAAGCGGCTGCCGATCGGGAAGGCGAGCGCCGCCGGCATGTGGATGAAGAGGTCCCAGGGGTAGTCCGAGCGGCCGGCTTCCAGGACGAGGACGCGATTCGTTTTGTCCGACGACAGGCGGTTGCCGAGGCAGCTGCCGGCCGAGCCGCCACCGATGATCACGAAGTCGAACGTCTCGGTCATCTGCGCCCCCTGGCTCGATACGTCGTCGGCGGTCGGAGTGTGCCACGGCGGTGGCGCGCCCTGCGCGCCGGGCGTTGTCCACTCGGCAACTGCCGTGTTGCGCCTTTCGCGCCGGTGGCCCACCATCGCCCGGTCGGCTCGAGGTGAGGGGGTCACGTGAGCGACGACGAACAGCCCGCGGTGTCGTGCCGCAACGTCTGGAAGATCTACGGCCCCAGCGCCGACAAGATCGTCGGCACCCCCACTGCGGATCTCCCGCGCGGCGAGCTCCTCGAGAAGACCGGCTGTGTGGCCGCCGTGCGCGACGTGTCGTTCGACGTGTCCCAGGGCGAGGTCTTCGTCGTGATGGGGCTCTCCGGCTCCGGCAAGTCGACGCTCGTCCGGATGTTGAACCGGATCCACGACCCGACGGCGGGCGAGGTGCTGCTGGACGGCGACGACATCATGAAGCTCGATGAGGACCGGTTGCGCGAGGTGCGACGCACGAAGATCTCGATGGTCTTCCAACACTTCGGCCTGCTCCCGCACCGGCGCATCGTCGACAACGTCGGGTTCGGGCTCGAGATCCGCGGCATCGACAAGGAAGAGCGCGAGGCCAAGGCGAACGAGGTGCTCGAGACGGTCGGCCTCGGCGGCTGGGGGAACTCCTATCCGGACGAGCTGTCGGGCGGGATGCAGCAGCGCGTCGGGTTGGCGCGCGCGCTTGCGACCGACCCGGAGATCATGCTGTTCGACGAGCCGTTCAGCGCGCTCGATCCGCTGATCCGCCGGGACATGCAGGACGAGGTCATCCGCCTGCAGCGCGACGTGCGCAAGACGATGATCTTCATCACGCACGACCTTGCCGAGGCGCTCAAGCTCGGCGACCGGATCGCGATCATGAAGGACGGCAAGTTCGTCCAGGTCGGCACGCCCGAGGAGGTCGTCGCGCATCCGGCGGACGACTACGTGGCGGACTTCACACGCGACGTTCCGCGCGCACACGTGCTGACGGTGCGTTCGATCATGCGGAGCACGAACGGAGACGGCGAGTACGCCGGGGACGTCGCGGCGTCGACGATCGTGCAGGACCTGCTCGCCAAGGTGGCAGAGGAGCACCGGCCGTTCCGGGTCGTCGACGACGGGCAGCAGGTCGGCGTCGTGGATCGGACCGCCGTGCTCGCCGCGATGATCGAGGATCGCTGATGGCGGTTGTTCGCGACGAGCGATCGCTCCTCGAGGTTCAAGCCGCAGCAGGCACCGCCCGACAAGCCGATCACCCGTGGCGCCGCCGTCTGTTGTGGGCGGCGGCGATCGTGGTCGCCATCGTCGTCGGCCTGCTCGCGTTCCCCAACGGGTTCCCGTCGAGGCTCACCTTTGACGCTGCCACACCACTGAACAACGCGAACAACTGGGTCATCGCGCATCAGCTGACCAACCCCGTGTTCGTGCATGTCCTCAACCCCATCAAGAACACGGTGAACACGGCGGTCGATCAGCTCGTCAAGGGGATGGCGCGCTTGACGTGGATCGGCATGTTGACGTTGGTCGTTGCGGTAGCCGGCTACTTCGCCGGGTGGCGCAAGGCCGTGTTGGCGGCCGTCGGATTCCTCGCGATCGGCGTGCTCGGCTATTGGTCGGAGAACCTCGACACGCTCGCGTTGGTGCTGCTATCCGTGCTCGTCGCGCTGGCGATCGGGATCCCCGTCGGCATCTTGTCCGCGCGCCATCGACGCGTCGAGCAGGTGTTGCGCCCGGTGCTGGATGCGATGCAGACGGTTCCGGCGTTCTCGTATCTGATCATCGTGGTGTTGCTGTTCAGCATCGGTGCCATGAGCGCGATGGTCGCGACGGTGATCTTCGCGCTCCCGCCCGCGATCCGGCTGACGAGTCTCGGGATCCGGCAGGTGCCTTCGGATGCCGTCGAAGCGGGCCTCGCGTTCGGCGTGACGAAGCGGCAGCTCCTTCGAAAGGTGCAGCTTCCGCTCGCCAAGCCGGCGATCATGGTCGGCGTCAACCAGACGATCATGATGGCGCTCGGCATCGTCGTGATCGCCGCGACGATCGGGTACGGCGGTCTGGGTGGGGAAGTGCTCGAGGCGCTCCAGCGACTCCAAGTCGGCCGGGCGCTCGCAGCCGGGCTCGCGCTCGTTGCCGTCGCCATCGTCCTGGACCGGGTCACGTTCGGCTGGAGCGAGGCGGGCCGCTCGCGGCGAGGATCCAGCACCGCTCGGATCTTCGGGTGGACGGTCTCCCGGCGTGTGCTCGCCGTTCTCCTCGGCGTCGCGGTGATCGGCGCGATCTTCGTCGGCCGTCAGGTGCTCCGCCAGCAAGACTTCCCGGATCAGTGGGTGGTCTCGATCGCGCAGCCGGTCGATCACGCTGAGGAGTCGATCACCGGCGCGATCGGGACGTATACCCGGTCCCTTTCCGACGGTGCGACGCGGTGGGGACTCGTCCCCTTGCGCGATCTCCTCCAAGACTTGCCCTGGTGGATGGTCTGCCTCGGCGCCGCGGTCGGCGCGTACGCGGCCGCTCGCCGCGTGCCGCTCGCGATCGCCTCGTTCGTGCTCATCGCCGCGATCGGTTTCATGGGTCAGTGGGAGAACGCGATGGACACCCTGAGCCAGGTGATCATCGGCGTGATCTTCAGTGTCGCCATCGGCATCCCCCTCGGCATCTGGGCGTCGCGCAGCGATCGGGTCCAGCGGGTCATGAAACCGATCCTGGACGGCATGCAGACGCTTCCGCAGTTCGTGTACCTCGTGCCGGTGATCGCGTTGTTCCATGTCGGACGCATCCCCGGCATCATCGCCGCGCTGATCTACGCGCTACCGCCGTGCATCCGGCTCACCGATCTCGGGATCCGGCAGGTGCCGCACGATCGCGTCGAAGCCGCGGTCTCGTTCGGCGCCACGAAGAACCAATTGTTGCGCAAGGTGCAGCTCCCGTTGGCGAAGCCCTCGATCATGCTCGGCGTGAACCAGACCATCATGATGGTGCTGTCCGTCGTCATCATCGCCGGACTCGTGGGCGGCGAAGGCCTCGGGTACCAGGTGATCAACGGGCTGTCGCACGACTTCGGCACGGGCCTCGTGGCGGGCATCTGCATCCTGCTGCTCGCGATCGTGATCGACCGGATCACCCAGGCGATGGGTCAGCCGGCCGGGCGTGCCACGAAGACGCCACATGGGGTCGGTTGGTTCTTCGGACCATCCCGGACGCGTCGCATGGCCGTAGACATAGGCGGAGAAGAGATCCCGGGAGAGATCCCGGCTGGAAAGGGGGAGGCATGAGGTTAGGCAAGCGGGCGTTCCTGTGGAGCGCTCTCGCATCGCTTGCGCTGGTTGCCGCGGCCTGTAGCGACGTTTCGAGCAGCTCGACGGCGGCCGGGGGTGGGACCGTCCCGGACAACTCAGGAACGACGGTCAACTTCTCGATCAGTCCGTGGGACGGCTCAGCGGCCAACGTCGCGGTCGCCGAGTACCTGCTGAAGAACCAGCTGGGCTACTCGGTCGGCGACAAGGACATCGATGAGTACGCGCAGTTCAAGGCGCTTGCGAACGGAGACCTCGACGCGACCCTTGAGGTGTGGCCGTCGGGCCACGCGGCCGACTACAAGAAGTACATCGCGTCGGACAACGGCGTGGTCGACGGTGGTCCGCTCGGGATCACAGGACGGATCGGGTGGTACATCCCGACGTACATGCTGCAGGACCATCCCGAGCTCTCGAGCTGGGAGGGCCTGAAGCAGGACGCGACCTTGTTCAAGACCGCCGACTCCGGCGATGCGGGGCAGATCCTGGACGGTGCGCCAAGCTACGTGACGTATGACCAGACGATCGCCGACAACCTCGGCTTGAACCTCAAGGTCGCGTACGCGGGGTCCGAAGCGGCGGAGCTCACCGAGCTCGACACCGCCTATCAGGACCAGAAGCCGATCCTCATGTACTTCTGGACGCCTCACTGGGCGCACGCGAAGTACGACCTGACGCAGATCAAGCTGCCCGAGGTCTCCGACCAGTGCAAGGAGATCTACTCGACCGGCGAGAACGCGGATCAGTACAACTGCGACTATCCGCCGGACACGCTGTACAAGGCGTTCAACGACCAGTTGGCGACGAAGGCGCCGGCAGCGTTCGCGTTCCTCTCGGCGATGCAGTGGAACGACCAGGCGCAGGACGGCGTTGGCGCCGACATCCACGACGGCATGGACCCGCAGGACGCGGCGAAGAAGTGGGTCGACGCGAACCAGTCGGTATGGCAGCCGTGGGTCGACGCGGGCATGCAAGCCCAGAACGGCAGTCCGGTGGCGAACGCGTCACCGTCACCCGCTGCGTAGGGGGGTACTGCAGCACCTGTCGCGAGGGGGCGGGCCGAAGGCCCGCCCCCTCGTGCGTGCGTAGGCTCAGCGGGATGTCGACCGACGGCGACCCCGACGCGGATCTGCTCGCCGAGCAGATCCGCTACTACGAGGCGCGGGCGCCGATCTACGAACAGCTGTACTTCCGACAGGGCGCCTACGCCGTCGACGACGACGCGTCGACGCGCAACTGGGGGCGCGAGACCGGCGAGCTCGAACGGTTCGTCGGAGCGCTGCCGGCCGCTGGGTCGGTCCTCGAGCTCGCGTGCGGCAACGGGTTATGGACGCGGTTCGTCGCGCCGCGCGCGAAGCGCATGGTCGCCGTGGACTCCTCACCCACGATGCTCGCTCGCAACCGTTCATGGATCGGCGACGAACGCGTGCGCTATGTCGAAGCGGACCTGTTCGCGTGGAACCAGGACGAGCGGTTCGATCTGATCTTCGCCGGGTTCTTCCTGTCCCACATCCCGCCGGACCGATGGCCGTCGTTCTGGCACACGGTGGAAGGGTGGCTGGCGCCCGAGGGCACGATCGCGTTCGTCGACGACTGCTGGGCGCCGGACCGGCCGCGGTCCAGCCAGCGCGTGGAGCACGGCCCCGACCACGCACACATCCGCGAGCTCGACGACCGGGCGTTCACGATCGTGAAGCGGTTCTTCCGGCCGGAGGAGCTCGAGACCGCCTTCGGCGAGATCGGGCTCAGCGCCGAGGTCGGCTCGACCGGCGAGCATTTCCTTTTCGGGACTGCGCGCCCCTGACGTTGTCCGTCGCGCAACGCCGGCGTTGCGTCGGCAACACCGTGCGCCATCATCGGGTGCGTGGCCGACCTGCCCACACGAGCCCAGACGGTGATCGTCGGCGCCGGCATCGTCGGCGCGTCCGCGGCCTATCACCTCGCCGACCTCGGCGTGACCGACGTGCTCGTGCTCGATCAGGGTCCGCTGTTCGCGACCGGCGGGTCGACCTCGCACGCGCCGGGACTCGTGTTCCAGACGAACGGCTCCCGGACGATGTGCCGGATCGCGCAGGACTCCGTCGCCCTGTATGACACGCTCGACGTCGACGGTGAGCCGGTTTGGTACGGCGTCGGGGGCCTCGAGCTCGCGACCACGCCCGAGCGGCTCGCTGAGCTCAAGCGCCGGCAGGGCTACGCCCGGTCATGGGGGATCGAGGGCACGGAGCTGCTGTCGCCCGCCGAGTGCGCCGAGCGGTCGCCGCTCCTCGACCCGTCGACGGTGCTCGGCGGCTACTGGATCCCGAGCGACGGCGCCGGCAAGGGCGTCAAGATCGTGGAGGCGCTGGCGCGGCGCGCGCAGGCGGCCGGCGTCCGCTTCGAGGGCGGCGTCACCGTCACCGGATTCGATACTGAGGGCGGCCGTATCCATGCCGTCGAGACGGCGCGGGGCCGCATCGAGTGCGAGCGCGTGTTGCTGTGCGCGGGCTTATGGGGACCGACGATCGGCGCGATGGCCGGCGTGCCGATCCCGCTCGTCGCGGTGCAGCACCAGCTCGTCTGGACGGACCCGGTGCCGGAGCTCGCGAGCCTTGACGGCGACACCTGGGCGCAGCAGCCGATCGTGCGTCACCAGGATCTTTCGCTGTACTTCCGGCAGCGCGACGACCACTTCGGCGTCGGGAACTATCGGCACGAGCCGATCGTCACGCCGCAGGCTGGTATCCGGACGCCCGGTCAGGCCATGCAGCCGTCGCTGATGCCGTTCACGCCCGAGGACTTCGACCTCTGCGAGGCGGAGACCGGCCGCCTGTTCCCCGCCCTGCGCGGGCGGATGCGGCCGAGCGACCCGGCGCGCTCGCTCAACGGGATGTTCTCGTTCACGCCGGACGCGGGCTCGGTGGTGGGCGAGAGCGCCGCGGTGCGCAACGTCTGGGTATGCGAGGCGGTGTGGGTCACGCACGCCGCGGGCATGGCCCGCCAAGCCGTCGAGTGGATGGTCCAGGGCGAGCCGACCTACGACCTCGCGGAGGCCGACGCGAACCGCTTCTACCCATTCCAGACGACGGCGCCGTACGTCGTGGAGCGCGGGAAGCAGCAGTACCGCGAGGTCTACGACATCCTGCATCCGCGTCAGCAGCCGTCGAAGCCTCGCAACCTGCGGCTGACGCCGTTCTACCGGCAGCATGCCGAGCTCGGGGCGTCGTTCATCACGGGCGCAGGCTGGGAGCGGCCGCAATGGTTCGATGCGAACCGCGACCTGGTCGGTGGCGTGACGCACGAGTGGGCGCGCCGGTCCGGATGGGCGGCGCGCGGGTGGTCACCGACCGAGGGCGCGGAGCATCTCGCCGTCCGGGCGAACGCGGGCTTGTTCGACCTCACCGCGTACGTGAAGCTGCGCGTGCAGGGTCCCGACGCACTCGCCTTCCTCGAGCGTGTGTGCGCGAACCGGATCGACCGGCCGGTGGGCACCGTGGTGTACACGGCCATGCTCACGCGCCGCGGCAGCATCCGCTGCGACCTGACCGTCACGCGGCACGCGGACGACGTCTTCCTGGTCGTCACGGGCGGCGGCTCGGGGATGCACGACCTCGCGTGGCTCCGCGCGCAGGTCCGTGACGGCGAACGCGTCCGGATCTTCGACGGCTCCAGCCGTTCGTTCGTGCTGGGGCTGTTCGGGCCGAAGGCGCGCGACGTGCTCGCTGCCGCTAGCGCCGCCGACGTCGGGAACGAGGCGATCCCGTACATGACCGGGCGTGAGATCGAGATCGGCGAGGTGCCGGTCTTCGCGCAGCGGATCAGCTACGTCGGCGAGCTGGGCTGGGAGCTCTACGGCCCGTTCGAGATGGGCGGGCGCGTGTGGGACCTGCTGTGGGAGGCGGGTCGCGAGCACGGCCTGATCGCCGCCGGCCTCGGCGCGTTCGATTCGCTGCGACTCGAGAAGGGGTATCGCCTCTGGGGTCAGGACATCGGAATGGAGTACGACCCGATCTCGGCCGGGCTCGGCTTCGCCGTGAAGTGGGACAAGGACTTCCAGGGCAGGGAGGCGCTCGAACGGATCCGCGACGACGGCCCGCCGAAGCGCCTGAGCGCGATGACGCTCGACGATCCGCGCGCGGTGGTGCTCGGCAAGGAGCCGATCTGGCGCGGCGACGGCGTCGTGAGCTACGTCACGAGCGCGAACTACGGCTTCTCGATCGGCAAGGGGATCGTCTACGGCTACCTGCCGTCGGCGATCGCGCAGGAAGGCACGCCGGTCGAGGTGGAGTACTTCGGCGAGCGGATCGCGGCGACGGTCGCGGCAGACCCGCTGTTCGATCCCAAGGGCGCACGCCTCAAAGGCTGAACCAGACGGCTGAGATGAAGGGCTGGAACGATGAGTGACCAAGAGATCGTGTTGGCCGAGCTCCCCGATGAGGAGCTCGTCAAGCAGATGCACGACGACCTCTACGACGGGCTCGCCGAGGAGATCGCCGAAGGAACGCAGATCCTCCTCGATCGCGACTGGGCCGCCGATCGAGTGCTGAATGATGCGCTCGTCGAGGGCATGCGGATCGTCGGGATCGATTTCCGCGACGGGATCTTGTTCGTGCCCGAGGTCCTGCTCGCGGCGAACGCGATGAAGGCGGGCATGGAGCTGCTGCGGCCGCTGCTCGCCGAGACCGGCGCACAACGGATCGGCAAGGTCGTGATCGGGACGGTCAAGGGCGACATCCACGACATCGGCAAGAACCTGGTCGCGATGATGCTCGAGGGCGCCGGCTTCGATGTGGTCGACCTCGGGATCAACAACCCGGTCGAGGACTACCTCGCCGCGCTCGAGGAGCACCAGCCCGACATCCTCGGGATGAGCGCGCTGCTGACGACGACGATGCCGTATATGAAGGTCGTGATCGAGGAACTCGCGGCCAAAGGTCTGCGCGACAAGTACATCGTGATGGTCGGCGGGGCGCCGCTCAATGAGGAGTTCGGCAAGGCCGTCGGCGCGGACGCCTATTGCCGCGACGCGGCGGTGGCCGCAGAGACCGCGCAGGCGCTGGTCATGGCCAAGCGCGCGATGGCCTCGACGTCATAACGCGTCGTCGAGGATCTGCCCGATCGTTCGGCGGGCAAGCTCGACGAACAGCGGGTTGGTATCCCGGTAGTACGGGATGATCATCGCCGCCTGGTGCAGCGCGATGCCCCGGCCGCGCGCCCACGCGGCGTTGTCGGGTCGGAGCGCCTCTTTGAAGGCCGTGCGCCCGGTCGGGCCGAAGACGGCCCACGCGGCGATGAGGTCGGTCGCCGGGTCGCCCACGCCGATGTACCCGTAGTCGATCACGGCGACGACGTATCCGCGATCGACGAGGACGTTCGGTCGGAGGAGGTCGCCGTGGATCCACGCGGGGTCGCCGTCCCAGACCGGCGTTCGGAGCGCTTCTTCCCATACGGTCATCGCCGCCGCGCGATCGATGAGGCTTCCCGAGTTCTCGATCGCCGCCCGCGTGTCCTCGTCGAGCTCGGCCAGCGGGTCGCGGCCGCCCTGCGGCGCCGACGGCGTGACCTCGAGCGCGCGCAGTTCGTGCACGTACTGGGCGAGCGTTCGCGCGGCAGCGGTTTGGTCGTCGACGAGTTCGTCGTCGTACGGCGCTCCCTCGATCCACCGGTAGACGGACCACACCAACGGATACACGTCGTTCGGGGTCCCCTTGAAAACGGGTTCGGGGAGGCGTACGCAGGTGATGCGGCTCGCGAGCCAGGGGATCCATCGCCATTCCCGCTCGATCCCTTCGGCCCAGTGATCCTGCAGCGGCAAGCGGGCGACGAGGTCGTCTCCGATGCGGAACAGTGCGTTCACCGTCCCGGTCGAGACGACCGGTGTGATCGCGAGGCCGGCCAGGTGCGGCTGTTGCTCGGCGAGCAGTCCGCGGACGACGTCGACGTCGACGTCGATCTGGTCCTCATGCATCTTCACGGCCGCAGGGTAGGCCGCTAGGCCGTGCCGTCGTCGACGGCGAGCGTTGCTACGACACCGCCCTCTTGGCCGAACTCGTCGTCATAGACGTCCACGACGGGCGCCGTGCCGCCGGTCGGAAGGGTGATCGCGTCGCCGGCGTCGATCCGTTCGCGGTCGTCCTCGACGATGCCGATCTCGCCGCCGGCCATGTCGATCAAGCGGTACGTGGGAATCGAGCCGAGCTTACCGAAGCAGACGGAGGGCCACCCGCTGCACAACTCGGTTGCCGTTTGCGCAACGTATCGTTCTCCAAGCGAGCGGGCTCCCTCATCATCGAAGGCGCGATGCATACTCCCGCCACGCTGGCCCGGCTTGGGCCGACCGTCGCCTGAGGAGGGTTCCGTGGCAGACCTGACCGTGATCAAGTGGCGCGATATCCCGATGCAGATCGTCGTCCGCGATGACGCCGGAGGGTCGGCGCGCCGACTGCTGCCCGATCGGTTCCAAGAAGCGGTGGACGCGGCCGCGATGGTGGCCGGCCTCATCGGCTCCGACGACTACACCGAGCAGATGATGATGGATCGAACGCAGGTCGGAGACGACCTCGAGGCGGAAGCGACGGTGGCCGAGCAGGCCGTCCTTGCTGATTGGAGCGAGGACCAGCTGAAGGTCGCCATCCGCGCGGGTGGGTACCGAGGCGGCGAGGACGTCGCGGGTCAGACCGACGCCGTGAGGCCGTCGAGCGAGGAGTAACCGTTGGTCGACACCGTTGTTTCGTCCGCCACGCGAGAGCACGTCATCGGCTCCGGACGCCCGTTCACCATCATCGGCGAGCGGATCAACCCCACCGGGCGGAAGAAGCTCGCCGCCGAGATGGCGGCCGGCGATTTCTCCACCGTGATCGCCGACGTCGACGCGCAGATACGGGCCGGCGCCCAGATGCTCGACGTGAACGCCGGCATCCCGCTCGCCGATGAGCCGGGCATCCTTGCCGAAACGGTAAAGCTCGTGCAATCGCTCACCGATCTGCCGTTGTCGATCGACTCGTCGATCGTTGCCGCGCTCGAGGCCGGCCTCGCCGCCTATCAGGGCAAGCCGCTCGTGAACTCCGTTACGGGCGAGGACGACCGGCTCGAGGCGGTGCTTCCGCTCGTCGCCAAGCACGGTGCGGCGGTCGTCGCGATCACGAACGACGAGACCGGCATCAGCGAGGATCCGGACGTTCGGTTCGCGATCGCGGAGAAGATCGTGCACGCGGCCGCCGACCACGGCATCGAGACGCACGACGTGGTCGTCGACCCGCTCGTGATGCCGATCGGCGCGATGCGTACGGCCGGCCAGCAGGTCTTCCGGCTCGTTCGCCGCCTCCACGACGAGCTCGGCGTGAACACCACCTGCGGCGCATCGAACGTGTCGTTCGGGCTGCCGAACCGCAACGGCATCAACGGCGCGTTCCTGTCGATGGCGATCGCCTGCGGGATGACAAGCGCGATCACGTCCCCGCTGCACGACGAGGTGAAGCAAGCGACGATGGCTGCGGACGTCCTGATGGGCAACGACGCGCACGCGGAGGCGTGGATCCGGCGGTACGCGGACCGCGCGGCCACCGGCAACGCCGAGGGTGGGGGCCGTCGCCGCGGCGGCCGCGCCGCGCGGGTCGGCCAGCAGAGCGAAGGATGAGCGCGCCGGCGCACACGATCGTCTTCACGCCCTCGGGCCGCCGCGGCGAGGTGCCCGACGGCGCGAGCGTGCTGGACGCGGCGCGCGCGTTTGGCGTCGATCTCGACTCGGTGTGCGGCGGGCGCGGCATCTGTGGCCGGTGTCAGGTCGTTCCGATGGACGGCTCCTTCCCGAAACACGGACTCACCAGCGCTCCCGATCACCTGATCCCGTTCACCGAGCCGGAGGAGCGGTACCGCGAGCGGGACGGGCTCGCGGCCGAGCGGCGGCTTGGGTGCCACGCGAAGATCTGCGGCGATCTGGTCGTCGACGTGCCGCCCGAGTCGCAGATCCACCGCCAGGTCGTGCGGAAGGAGGCCGACGCGCATCCGATCGATGTCGATCCGATCGTGCGGCTGCACTACGTGGAGGTCGACGAGCCGACGCTCGCGACGGCCGGCGGCGACCTCGAGCGGTTGCTTGCGGCTCTGGCGCGAGACTGGGACCTCGACGATCTCGCCTTCGATCCGGTGGTGCTTCCGGGGTTGCAGCAGACCCTCCGCGCGGGCGCATGGACGGCGACCGTCGCCGTGCGTGACGGCTCGTTGATCACGGCGGTGTTCCCCGGGTTCCACGACGTCGCGCTTGGTGTCGCATTCGACGTCGGGTCCACGACCGTCGCCGGCCACCTCTGCGATCTGCACACGGGCGACGTGCTAGCGAGCGCCGGCGCGATGAACCCGCAGATCCGGTTCGGCGAGGACCTGATGAGCCGGGTGAGTTACGTGATGATGCACCAGGGCGGCGACGCAGAGCTGACGGCGGCCGTCCACGGGTGCCTCGACCGATTGGTGGGCGACCTCTGCGAGCAGGCCGACGCCTCGCGCGACGACGTACTGGAGCTCGTCGTGGTCGGGAACCCGATCATGCACCACCTCGTCTTCGGGTTCGACCCGACGGAGCTCGGCGGCGCCCCGTTCGCGCCCATCACCGATCGCGCGCTCACCGTTCCCGCTCGCGACGTCGGCGTGCACGCCAACCCGGGCGCGCGTGTGTACTCCCTGCCGTTGATCGCCGGCCACGTCGGCGCCGACACCGCCGGGGTGATCTTGTCGGAGGCGCCCCACGAACAGGACGTCGTGAATCTCCTGGTCGACGTCGGCACGAACGCCGAGATCGTGCTCGGGAACCGCGACCGGCTGCTCGCCGCCTCGAGCCCCACCGGCCCCGCCTTCGAGGGCGCGCAGATCTCGTGCGGTCAGCGCGCCGCGCCCGGCGCGATCGAACGCGTCCGCATCGACCGTGAGACGCTCGAGCTTCGCTTCCGCACCGTCGGAAGCGCTCGATGGTCCGACGAGCCCGGCGCCCCCACGCCGACCGGCGTCTGCGGCTCGGGCATCATCGAGCTGGTCGCCGAGCTGTACCTCGCCCGGATCCTGACGACCGACGGCGTGATCGATCCGGCAGCGAAACAGCGCTCCGAGCGCGTGATCGACGATGGACGCACGTGCGCCTACGTCGTCCACGACGCCGAGCCGCGGCTCGTGCTCACCCAGAACGACGTCCGCCAGATCCAGCTGGCGAAGGGCGCCCTCTACGCCGGCTGTCGCCTGCTGATGGATCACTACGGGATCGATCACGTCGACCGGATCCGGCTGGCCGGTGCGTTCGGCGCCCACATCGATCCCGTTCACGCGATGGTGCTCGGCCTGGTTCCCGACTGCGAGCCCGAGCACGTCACCAGCGCGGGCAACGCCGCCGGCACCGGCGCGCGCATCGCCCTGCTCAACCGCGCGGCTCGCGACGAGATCGAGGACGTCGTCCGCCGCGTCGAGAAGATCGAGACGGCGACCGAGCCGCGGTTCCAGGAACACTTCGTCGGCGCCATGGGGATCCCGCATGCGACCGATCCGTTCCCGCGGCTCGGCGCGCACGTTCCGCTTCCTGAACGCGCGGCCGCCGAAGCACCCCGCCGACGCCGCACCCGAGAGAGGAGCACCTCATGAGCGAGACCCAGGCCCGCGGACGCCGGGGCGGCGGCCGGGAAGCGCGCCGCGCCGCCCGCCTGCACGAGGTCGCCGAGAAGGTGCCGTTCATCACGCGAACGCTCACGCCCTTCGAGATCTTGGATGAGGAAGGCCTCGCGACGATCGAGCACAACGCCGACACGATCCTCGAGACCGTCGGCATCGATTTCCGCGAGGCGCCCGACGCACACAAGCTGCTGGCCGAGGCCGGATGCGACGTCGAGGGCGAGCGCGTCCGGTTTCCGCGCGGGCTCGCTCGCCAGCTGGTTCAGGCGACCGCTCCCAAAGAGTTCGATCAGTACTCACGGAGCCCCGCGACGACCGTGCACCTCGGCGGCGCGGCGACGGTGCTGGCACCGGCCTACGGCTCGCCCTTCGTGCGCGATCTCGACGGCGGCCGCCGGTACGGCACGATCGAGGACTTCCGCAACTTCGTGAAGCTCGCGTACATGACGCCGTTCCTGCACCACTCGGGGGGAACGGTGTGCGAGCCGGTCGACCTGCCGGTCAACAAGCGGCACTACGACATGGTCTACGCGCACATGCGCTACTCGGACAAGCCGTTCATGGGCTCGGTCACCCATCCGCTCCGGGCGCGTGACAGCGTGGACATGGCCCGGATCCTGTTCGGCGCCGACGCGCTCGAAGAGCGCCCGTACATCCTGAGCCTGATCAACGCGAACAGTCCGCTCGTGTGGGATTCGACGATGCTCGGCGCCGCCCGCGCCTACGCCGAGGCGAACCAGGCCGTGATCATGACGCCATTCATCCTTGCCGGCGCGATGTCGCCGGCGACGGCCGCCGGCGCGGCGACGCAGACGCTGGCCGAAGCGATGGCCGGCATGGCCTACGTGCAGCTCGTCCGCCCCGGCGCCCCGGTCGTGTTCGGCTCGTTCGCCTCATCGATGTCGATGCAGTCGGGTGCGCCGACGTTCGGTACGCCCGAGCCCGCGCTCGTCCTCTACGCGCTCGCGGCGTGCGCCCGCCGGCTCGGCGTCCCATTCCGAAGCGGTGGGTCGCTCACGGCGAGCAAGATCGCCGACGCGCAGGCAGCGTACGAGAGCGCGAACACCCTGCAGCCGACGATCCTCGGCGGCGTCAACTTCGTGCTCCACGCCGCCGGCTGGCTCGAGGGAGGCCTCGCGATGGGGTACGAGAAGTTCGTGCTCGACCTCGATCAATGCGGCCAGATGCACGCGTTCGCCAAGGGCATGGACCTCTCGGAGAACGGCCAGGCCCTCGAGCCGATCATCGAGAACGGCCCGGGCCAGCATTTCCTCGGCGCGGCGCACACCCTCGCCAACTTCGAGACCGCGTTCTACCGGTCGAGCGTCGCGGACAACAACTCGTTCGAGCAGTGGGAGCTCGACGGCTCGCTCGACGCCAACATGCGGGCGAACGCGATCTGGAAGCGGATGCTCAACGAGTACGAGGAGCCCCCGGTCGACGAGGCCAAGGATGCAGAGCTCCGCGAGTGGATCGACCGCAAGAAGGCGAGCTTCCCCGACTCGAACGCGTGATGGAGCCGGACACGATCCCGACCGCTAGGACAACGGCAGCCGTGCCGCCCACGCTGCGTTCTTCAGTAGGGGCAACCCGTACCGGTGCTCGATCGCCGCGAGCAGCGAATAGTGGTTATAGCGAGCGCCGACGACGCGATGTGCGATCCCCGTTCCCGCGACGACGGTGTAGATGTTCCCGCCGCCACCGGTGCTCGAGTCGCCCTCGTCGAACGTGATCACGACGGTCGCCCCCGACTGGATCATCCGCGGGACGTTGTTCCTGAGCCAGTCGTCGCCGCTCGCGATCGAGCAGTTGTGCATGTCATGGCAGAGATCCGGCGTGATGAACGTGACGGTCGCCAGCGGTGCACCGGGCGCATAGCGCTGGACATGCTGGCACGCGGCGTTCTGCTGATAGACGCTCGAGAAGGGAACGGCCGGGTTGTGACGGAGCGCGTACCGGCCGCTCGTCGCGCCGCCGTAACACGTCCATGGCATCCCTTCCTCGTACACGCGCCAGCCGATCCCGCGGTTCTCCAACTGGTTCCACACGGTCGTCACGCCCGAGATCTCGCCGGCGTGGATCGAGTCGCTGCCCGACTTCCCGTTCGTGCTGCCGCTGGCGAGCGCGAGATAGTTCGGCAAGGACGGGTGCGCGACGCCGACATAGTTGGTGAAGTCGATCCCGCGCGCTCGCAGGCTGTTCATGTAGGGGGCCGAGGACGAGTGCACGATGTCAGAGCGTTCATGGTTCTCCATCACGATGATGACGAGCCGTCTCGGCGCGGCGCCGCTCGGTGCGGCGTTGAGCCAACCGACGATCGGGGTGGCCACCGCCATCGCGATGAGCGACGACAGCAAGGTGCGAACGAGCTTCCGGGGTGTGCGAGACATGTGCCGAACCTCCCTGGTCGGTGCCGCGCGTGCGGGCGCGATCAGTCGGGATTGATCGAAGACGTCGTTGTCTACGGGGGACGTACGTCGTTATCCGAAGCTGTGATGGACGGTGCGGCCGAGCTTTGACCGCTACGAACTCGCCGGCCTGTGCCTCATCGAGTGGACATCGTGCGTTGCGTCAAGCTGCACTCTCTCGCGACTCGTCGCCACCCTCCCCGGTCGGCTGTCTCGCGCGAGGTTCGGCAATCTACCCGCAGGTCTGCGACGAGGGCCACTTCTCGGGGAGGAGCGAGAGTTGCCGGCGAAAGCTGGGTAGGCCCCGTCGATCGGTCTCATCGAGAGCTGGAGCCGTGCGGCTCGGAGGCGAAGGAACGTGCGTCGGATCACCCCAGTGCTGATCGTTCTCTCGGTCGCAACGCTGACGTGCGCGGCGTGCAGCTCGACACGATCCGCATCGGCGGACGACGCGCCGTCGGCCACCACCTCATCGGTGAGCGTGTCGGCGCAGCCGTCGGCACCGTCGCACGCTCCGGTGTTCGCCTTCTACTACTTGTGGTGGAGCCTCAAGCATTGGCACGACAAGCTCGGGCCCGGCTACCCGTATGCCGCGAACCCGCTGCCCGTCCCGGCGTCTCTGCCTTCCGACGGATGTCCTCCCAAGAGCGAGTACGCCGGCAACCAGCTCACCGACGTGCCGACGCACCTGTGGTCGCAGGACGATCCCGGTCGGATCCAGGCGGACGAGCAGCAGGCGGCGGGCGCCGGCCTGACCGGGTTCGCGCTGAACTGGATCGGCGGACCGACGTATGACACGCGCTTGGCGGCGGCCTTCCGAGGCGCGAACGCGTTGCGTGCACAGGGCCTTCCGTTCAGCCTCGTTCTGTCGTACAAGTCCTCCGCCACCGTGCTGCCGCTGTCCACGATCCTCGCGGATCTCTCGTACTACCGCGACCACTATGCGTCGGATCCGGCGCAGTACGAACTCAACGGCAAGCCCGTGGTGATCTTGCAAGGCTCGTGGAAGTACGACGATGCCACGCTCGCGGCAGTCGACGCGGCGTTCGGTGACACGTTCCGCATCATCGGCGACGAGACCCCGAGCACGTACACGTCCGACCGTGGCGCGTCGATGTATGGCGTGTCGTATTACTGGTCGACGCAAGACCCGTACCGCAACCCGGCGTCGTTCGGGCAGCTCGAACAGCTCGCGACCGCTGTGCGATCGACGGACCCCAACCCGGATGGCACACAAAAGGTGTGGTGGGCTCCATTCACGCCCGGCTACGACGGCATCCTGCTCGGCGACTCGACGTGCATCCCGCGTCGGGACGGCGACACCATGCGCACGCTGTTCGAGGGTAACAGCGCGTCCCGTCCGGATGCCTGGACCCTGATCTCGTGGAACGAGATCGCCGAGGGTACGTACATCGACCCGATGCAGCGGTACGGCGCGCACTATCTCGACACACTCAGGCAGGTCCTGGGCACACCCCCATCGCCGTAGGCCGCGTTGCGAGCCACGATCCGGTCTCAGGGCAGAAACCGAGCCACGGCGTAGGCGCGTGGCGGCCGTCCTTGGGCCGCACCCACGGCGACGATCTTGCCGTTCGCCTGCAGCGCGATGTCTTGGATCCAGTCGCCCACACGGAACGACTGCACCTTGATCCCGTCGCCCGCGAACGTCGGGTCGAGACTGCCAGCCGTCGTGTACCGCAGCAGCAGGAACTCATCGGGGTACTCGTCGACGGTTGGGGTCGACTGGGTTCGACCGTATCGAGACGTTGCGTCCGAGGTCAAGGCTGGCACGGGCCGGAGTGACCTGACCGGTGGTCGATTCCGGTTCACACCGCTGGGTGCCGATAGGGCATCATGGCCGCCGGTTCTTGGCAAGGGAAACGCGGGATGAGCTGGAAGTTCTGGAACAAGAAGCGGGCTCCGCTGACGGATGATCAACGTGCCGCGCTGCGGCGGCTCGTCTCGTCGGCGAAGTACGAGCTGATCCCGCTCGACTCGATCCTGGCCAAGGCCGATGCGCTGCCGGAGGGCTCCGCGGTCACGGTCACAGCCTCTCCGAGCCACGGTATCGAGGCGACCTTCGACCTGTCCGAGAAGCTCGCCGCTCGCGGCCACGACGTCACCCCGCACCTATCGGCGCACATGATCCGGGATCGGGCGCACCTGCAGGAGCTCCTCGAGCGGGCGCGCGCAGCGTCGATCACCAAGGCGTTCGTCGTGGGGGGAGATGCTCGCGACAAAGGTGAGTTCCACGACGGCGTCGCGCTCTTACAGGCGATCGACGAACTCGGCCATCCGTTCACCGACATCGGCGTCCCGAGCTATCCCGAGGGCCACCCCGACATCGCCGACGATGTGCTGCTCGCGGCGCTCCACGAAAAGCAGAAGACTGCGACGTCGATGACGACACAGATGTGCTTCAACCCCGAGGCGCTGTCGTCGTGGTTGACGCGGATGCGCGCCGCCGGGATCACGTTGCCGGTGCACCTCGGCGTGCCGGGGGTGGCCGAGCTGACCAAGCTGATGGCGATCAGCGCCCGCATCGGCGTGGCCGACTCCGCTCGCTACCTCAAGAAGAACAAGTCGATGGTCGGACACCTGATGCGCGGCGGATCGTTCGGGCCGGACGCTTTCCTCGAAGCGCTGGCGCCGACGCTGATGGACCGCGAGGCGCATGTGGAGGCGCTCCACGTCTTCACGTTCAATCAGGTGGCGAACACCGCGGACTGGCAGCGCCGCATGCTCAACGGGGAACTGACCGCCTGAACAGCCCCTCCATCGACCGATCGGCTCGTCGCGTACACTTGTTCCGTGCCCGATTCCTATGGCAAACGCGCGCGTCGCGATGCGAACGCGAAGAAGCAGGCGGCTCGTCAGGCCCGCCGCGAAGAGCGTGCCCAGCGCAACCGTGACCGCGACGCCGGTCTGATCGAGAAGGGCGTGCCGATCGGTCCCGCCGAGCAGGCTGANTTCCTGCCCGATGCCGAGGAACTCGCGCAGATGGACAAGGAGATCGCCGGCACTGAGTAGCNGGCNCCTTTCCTGGCCTGTCGCAGGCCACTGCTAGCCTCGCGTCGATGCCCGACGCCGCCACGGTCCTCGACGGCTTGAACCCTGCCCAGCGTGAGGCTGCCGAGGCCACCCGAGGGCCTGTCGCCATCCTCGCGGGCGCCGGCACGGGTAAGACCACCACCATCACCCGGCGCATCGCCTGGCAGGTCGCGAGCGGCGCTTTCCAACCGGGCCAGATCTTGGCGGTCACGTTCACGCAGAAGGCGGCGGGCGAGCTCCGCGAGCGGCTCGCCAAACTCGGTGTCGAGGGGGTCGAGGCCCGCACCTTCCACGCCGCGGCGTTGCACCAGCTCGGGGGGCTCTGGGAGCAAGCCAACGGATCCCGGCTGCCCGAGGTGCTCGACCACAAGGCGCGGCTGATCACACCGCTTGCGAACGCGCTGCCACCGCCGCACCGATTCCTTCCTCGTCGTGAGCTCGCCGGCGAGATCGAGTGGGCGAAGAACAGGCTCATCACGCCCGACGACTACGTCGACGCGCTCGTCGAACAAGAGCATGAGCCGCCGATCCCCGTCGAGCTGATGGACGGCGTCTACCGGAACTACGAACGTCGTAAGGAACGCAGCGGCGCCCTCGACTTCGAGGACATGCTGTCCCTCGCGATCCGGATGATCGACGACTATCCGGCCGTCGCCGAACGCATCCGGGATCGGTACCACGCGTTCACCGTCGACGAGTTCCAAGACGTCAACCCGTTGCAGTCGGCGCTGCTCGACCGGTGGCTCGGCGGACGCGACGAGCTCTGCGTCGTCGGCGACGATTACCAAACGATCTTCGGGTTCACCGGCGCCTCGCCGTCCTATCTGTTGGCGTTCCCCGAGAGATTCCCGGGCGCGCGGATCGTTCGGCTCGAGGAGAACTACCGCTCGACCCCCGAGATCCTCACATTGGCGAACCGGTTGGCGCCGTTGCTCGGGGGGTTCGAGAAGCGCTTGCGGGCGAGCCGCCCGAGCGGTCCCGAGCCGCTCACGCGCTCGTTCCCATCGGAGCCCGACGAGGTGTCGTGGGTCGTCGGCCGATGCAAGGAGGTCCACGAACAGGGCGTCGAGTGGGAAGAGATCGCGATCCTTACGCGGATCAACGCCCGAACGGAGCCGTACGAGGAGGCGTTCGCCGCACGTGCCATCCCGTACCAGGTCCGGACGGGGGCGTTCCTGCAGCGGCCGGCGGCGCGCGCGATGCTCGGCCGGTTGCGACGGGGCGGCGGCGCGCCGGTCGTCGAGGCGATCGAGCGGGCGACCGACGCCCTCGGGTTCGATCCCGAGACGACGCCCGACGCCGACGACGAACGCACGCGCCAAGCGGACCTGGAACGCTTCCGATCCCTCGCGCGGGAATTCGCCGAGGCGCACCCCGACGATGCGACGGTGGGCGCGTTCATCGCCGAGCTGCCGTCGCGGTTCTCGGTCGAGGAATCCGGCCGCGGCGTCCAGCTGTTGACCTACCACCGGTCCAAGGGCTTGGAGTTCGACGTCGTGTTCTTGCCGCGCGTGCTCGACGGAGAGATCCCGTACAAGAGCGGCCGCACGGCTGCCGACCCCGAGGAAGAGCGCCGGCTCTTCTACGTGGGCGTGACCAGGGCGCGCCATTGGCTCGCGATGTCATGGCCGATCGACGGGAAGGCAGCGGTCAGTCCCTTCGTCGCCGAGGCCACCGGCGTGAAGTCGAAGGTCGAGAAGGTGCGCCAGCCGAAGCGGGTGCAGACGGGCGATCCGCTGTTCGAACGGCTGCGGGCGTGGCGTCGAGAGCGCGCCGCCACCGACGGGGTCCCGCCGTACGTCATCTTCCACGACAAGACGTTGGTCCTCATCGCCGAGGCCCGGCCGACATCGCCGTCCGCCCTGCGGTCGATCTCCGGCGTTGGCCAGGCCAAGGTCGAGCGGTACGCCGACGACGTGCTCACCGTCATCGCCGGCGGCTGAGACACGCTACGGTTCCGAGATGGAACACGAGGCCAAGCTCGCGCGAGTGGTCATCGGGTTCAGGGGCCTCGGCCTGCTTCGACGGTGGCCGCTCGGCGACGCTGCCGAAGCGGAAGACGAGCTCCGGACGATCGCCGAGATGCTGGCGCACCGCGACGAGCTGCCGTTGGGCGAGGTCTTCCACCTCGAGAGTCTCGACATCGCCGACGGGTACGCAGCGTGGTCCGAGACGTACGACGTCCTCCCAAATCCCCTCATCGACGAGGAGGAGCGAGCCCTTCGACCGCTCCTCGGGGAGTTGCCTCCGGGCGACGCGCTCGACGTCGCGTGTGGAACCGGCCGCGTCACGCAGCTGCTCTCCGAGCTCGGTCACGACGTTGTCGGCGTCGACCCCTCTGAGGCGATGCTCGACCTCGCCCGAGCGAAGGGCTTCGCCGCGACGTTCCGGTCCGGCTCGTTCGAGTCGCTGCCAGTGGCGGACGCATCGGTCGATCTCGTCACATGCACGCTTGCGCTCACGCACGTGACGGACCTCGGTCCACCGTTCGGCGAGTTCGCTCGGGTGCTCCGGCCCGGCGGGACGATCGTGACGACCGACATCCATCCGATCGCAACCGCGCTCGGTGGGGCCGCGCTCTTCCGCCGCGCGGACGGCTCGCGTGCGGTGACGACGAACCACACGCATTGGGTCACCAGCTACGTCCAGGCGATCACCGACGCGGGTCTGACGATCGAACGGTGTCTCGAGCCGGTCGTCGACGAGGGGTTCAAGGTCGGGATGCGCTCCGAGGAGGTCCGCAAGGCCGCCGTCGTCGGGTTGACCGGTCTGCCGCTCCTGCTGATCTGGGTGCTACGCCGAAGCGAGTAGCCGGTCGACGACGTAGTCGGCGAACGACGGCCGGACGAAC
>C688J18823_10000265_pt1 | contig 29958 bp, 14 predicted proteins | sample HopSoiMetagenom1_FD_18823 | JGI IMG/M metagenome (IMG submission 18823) | reverse complement strand
ATAGCGTCAGCAGCAGGGCAGCCGCTACCGTGAAGTGCAGGACCAGCTTTGTCGCGATCGAACGAGCGCTAACCGGGGCGGATAACATAGCCCACCCCACGAATCGTATGAACAAGCTTTGTCGGAAACGGATCGTCTACTTTGGCCCGCAAACGCCTAACAACGACGTCGACCACGTTTGTTTCCGTCTGAAAGTCCACCCCCCAAACGTATCTGACAATCTCAGCTCGGGAAACCACTGTTCCGGGGCTGCGCGCGAGGTAGGCAAGAAGCAGGAATTCCTTCGGAGTAAGGTTTAAGGACGTGCTGCCGCGATTCGCCCGTTGTCGCTGGGTATCAATCTCGAGATCGGCGACGCGCAAATTCTCGCTCAAACCGGAAGGCGAGCGGCGCAATAACGTGCGAACTCGCGCCAGAAGTTCGGCAAACGCGAAGGGTTTTACTAGGTAGTCGTCGGCGCCGAGTTCCAATCCCCGAACCTTCTCCTGTACGCTGTCCCGGGCAGTAAGGAATATGATCGGCCCTTTCCAATCGGCAGCCCTCCATTCCCTAACGACGGTCCATCCATCTTTCTTCGGCAGCATGACGTCGACAATAGCTATGTCGAAAGGAGCCGCCGAAGCCCGATTCAGCGCTTCATCTCCGTCCGACGCGGTTTCGACCTCGAATCCCGCTTCCAGCAATCCTTTGGCGATAAAGGCGGCGGTCTTCTTGTCGTCTTCAACCACCAGGACTCGCATGCTGGATTACGGGAAAAATTGCCTCAATCCGACTGGCCGTAGTCGGGCGATGGCAATAGCACCACGATCGCCGTAAGCATGAAGATGAGGGCCGCTGAAAACAGGCAATAACGGCAAAACGCGTGCAATAAGAACGCCTGCACAACCAGGAGCCAGAGAGTGACGATGAACATCAGTCCGACAAGAATCGCGAAAAGCTTGCCGGCGCGTGTGCTGCCGAAAGCCGCAAACGTGGCGAAGCTAAACGCGCTGAAGTAAGCAATCAGCCCGAAGCCAGCTAACGGAATGCTGCCGACGCGTGAATATTTGCTTCCGAGCACTTTAAAGCAGTCTGATGAGCCGCCGCATACGGCTGTTTCGCCAGTCAGAGATAACACGGTGAGATAGGTCGCTTCGGCAATGCCGGCCAACGTTAAGATCGCCGCGATCGTATAAATGATGGTCTTGGTGCGCCTGGACATCTCGTGGACCTACTTGGCGGCCGGGCTTGCGGCCTTCGCGACCGCATCACGCACGACATTGTGCAGGACAGCAGGATTGAGCGAAGGCGGTGGCACCAGTTCGTTGTTCATGAACAGAGTTGGCGTATTCTCGACGCCGAGAGAAGATCCGCGCTTTTGATCCTGATCGATTCGCGCTTTGACGACCGGACTGTCGAAGTCTTTGGTGAACCTGTCGACATCCAAACCGATCATCCTGGCATAGGTTTGGAATACTTCTCGAGCGTTAGCGACCTTGCTCCAATTTGCCTGTTCTCGGTAAAGCAAATCGTGCATGTCCCAAAATCTATCCTGAAGACCGGCGGCTTCTGCGGCTTGCGCAGCTTCTCGACCGTGAGTGTGGGTGACTAACGGGAAATTTCGAAACACCACCCGAACGGTGTTCCTATTTTCCTCCTCAATCTGTCTTAACGGTCCAGCTAGCATACCGCACGGCGGGCATTGGAAATCTCCGAACTCTTCGATGGTAACGCGCGGATTCGCCGCGCCGCGCATATGGGCTGTTTTGTCTCCCGCCGCATCCAACTTTAAGTCCGCAGAAATGACCATCCGCTTGGGCTGGTGCCGCCGGTATAACACCGTGCCGCTGACAACAGTTGTCGCTGCGACAAGCGCAACGATTATAGAGGGAGCATATTTGTTCATGGACCGGGGCGGGGCTTTTACACCTGCGGCGCCAAGGTAAAAGCACCGCGAGGGCGTCGTCACGCCATTTCCTCTCTGTGCGTATTTTTGAATCGCCGATGGACCTGGTCCGCCCGGTCAAGACCGACCGCCCTATGGCAGTGGGGTAACTGAGTTGTTGCGAATAATCGTCTGGTCGCCGGCATCGATTCGCCCGCTGCAGTTTACATCCATCCGAAACGTATCGGCAGTTGGCACCGACACCGAGTTGTTGCGGGTGACAGTTTGATCGCCTGCGTCCGTTCGTGCAGTTTGATTTACATCACCCAACAAAATCGGCATCGGAATTGATGTATCACCGCTGTCGCGTCCATCGCTCACTCCGATCAGATTGATCATCAGAGTCTGCGCATTGGCCACGCCGGCAAGGTTAATCGTCAGTTCATTGCCGTTGGCCACCCAGCTGGCCAGCGAACCTGTTTTGCCAGGTCCGGGACTAACGATTACGCTGTTTACAGTGATCGGCAGCGCGCTGCCAAATGTGATTACTACCTGATGGTTGTTCTTGTTAGGCCCCTGTCCCTGGCGACACTCAATGTTGTTTTTGCTAAACAAGTTGATATCGAACGTGCCGGCGCTGCCATGCGTTTTCCGGGACACCGCTGAGATTGGACCGATCCCTCCGGAGCAGAAACCATTGCCGGCGACCGTGTAGGTGGCAGCTGGTCGGCCGTTATCTCTTTGGGCCTTAACGAAGGTATGGTCGACCATCGCGGTCGATCGCTCCAGATTTTCGGTTTCTGGAGTATCGCCGGTAAACGTTCGGCCGTTCACTGCTCCCAACAGGTCGCCCGGTGCGGGATTGCCCACCAGCGTTTTAGGAATCACCAGGTTAATCGTGCCATCGGGGTCGAAGTTACTATTCGGCAGAGATCCACGCTCCGTCTCGGTAGGCAGTCCTACCACCAGGCCCACGACGGCAGTCGTTATTGTTCCCCATTCAAACCTTGCGACCGAATTCTCATCGGTTGTCATACCGACATAGAACTGTTGCGCTTTAGGGTCGTAGCCAGTGGCAGCGTAGGAGTTCCAAACGATCCGCCACCTGCTGTTGGGCGGCGGTGTTGCCCCCATGTTGGTCACTTTCATCTGAAACAGAAAATTGGTCGTGCCCGGAGGTTCACCTGCAGCGACATGATCGATGGCCAAAGACGGCGGCGCAGCCCCCTGGCTCTGCTGCTCCGGATGGCCGGGCGGGGTCTTTTGGACAATCAGTTGGGTACACGTATTGCCGAGGTAGGGAGCGGCGACCTCGTTGTTGCCGCAGGATGCGCCGACGCCATTAACAGCAACCACCTTATAATAGTATGTTTTCGTCGTATCAGTGGCGGTTACGTCATCAAAGGTGTTTTGCGTCGGCGCGAGATTGTCGACCAGCAACGTCTCTGCCCCGGCGGCTTCTCCTCGCAACACCTGGAACTTGGTGATTGGCGAAGTGCCTGGATCGGCCTCCGACCAGGAAAGGCGAACGACGCTCGGCCCATCGCGCCGGGCGCTCAGCGAAGGCATCCCCGGCGCTTCTTGCGCGGGCACCGCGGGGTTCGGAGAGCTGATCAGACGGCGGCCGCTCGACTGCCGGGTAATAGTCATCCTATCAGTGTAGGCATTGCCGTTACTGGTGTTCGCCTGGATGCAATGAGCGTCTGCGCATCCGTCGGCAAACCCAACCTGGACCCGGCCCTGCTTGTCCATAGCCATGTCGAAAAAGTCCAGCATGTTGCGCGAGATATCCGCCTGGCCGTGCGCCCAGATTGGGCCACGCTGAACCGGGTCGTTAGGCGTGGCATCAGTCGTTGTCCAGTGGGCGCCACCATCAAAAGTGTGCGCGATGTAAAGGTGCCATACTCCGCTGAAGCCAGGGACCGTCGGATCTCCTCCGACCGTCGAGCCGAAAAATGCGACTGCCGCCCGCCCGCCATCACCCGCTACCGCTGCCGGGTACATGACGTTCTTCAGCCCGTAGACTGCGCCGACATCATAGATGTTGGTCCAGTTCAAGCCGTTGTCGTCGGAAACAGCCACGACCATTTGGGAACCGCCGTTTCCACTGGCCGGTCCGGCGGCGACGAAACTGGACATCGCGAAGTAAACCCTCCCGTTATCATCGATTGATATGGCCGGATCCTGAAAGTTCGGATTGGAAGTGGTCTGCCCAATCGGGCGGATGCTCCAGGTGAGTCCGTTCGTTTCAGAGACAACGACCGCTCCGTTCGCTCCGCAACTGTTGTTAGGCACAAATACCGTGCCGACTTTCCCATTAGCTACGGTCGCCGAAGTGTTAGGCGTCACTTTGAGATGGCCATGCAGTCCGACGCATTGCGTTGTCCACATGTCGACAGGACCTGTCGGCCAGGTCTGACCACCGTCATCACTGCGGAACGCGAATGCCGGCCCGACGAGGTCTTGCGATGCATAGTAAACGGCGTTGGCGTAGCCCGGTTTGGTTGGAGGAAGCGGCGAATGATACGGTCCGCCGCCGATCGTTTGGTGATCTACCCCGGAGCCGAGAGGGGTCGAGCTGCCCTGCCACCCTTGGGCTCCCGGGTTACCCAGGGGGTCCTTGCCATCAGTGTCGGTGAATGAAATTTTGCACGTCGGATTCAGCAGCGTCAGTTGCCCGCAAAATACCCGTCCCGTTATGCGATCGACGAATCCGATCGGGTCGGAATCGACAAACTGGGAAGTGGGAGACTGGCTGCGATAAAACAGCGCATTGCCGCCGACGGGGCAACTGTCATCGAACTTCACAAATACGGTTTGCAAATCAGCCTGGAAAGCGGTGATCCCGTTCACTGGATCTTGCGCTGAATTCCAATTCACGCCCATTGACGGTTCGCCGGCGTCGTTACCGAGGTATTCAACTGTCACTGCGCTCGGGCCTTGGCTGCTGCTGTCCATCATCACCAGTTCTGGAGGCGGCTGAAAGTTCTCGTAGCCAATCTTTCCCCCGGTGTCTTGCACTGCTGGAGCAATCGGGCCGAACTGCGGAGGGGAAGAGCCACCGATTACGGGACTGTTGTCGTAGGTAAAGGTACCATTGTAGTCGAAAGGGGCCATTTGTGGCACTCCATTCGGAGTGGGCGTCTGGCAGATCTGGACCTGATACTCTCCAGCGGGAACGCCGGCGCCAGGTTCCCATATCAAAGCCTCTGACGAAGTGCCGCCGTCTTCCGTGTCTATGAAAACCGGGTTCGGATCGGAACCGTACAGGAGGCTGACGCTGATGTCGTTAGTGGGCACCGTGGCGCTGGTTTGGACAATGATGCGCGTCTGACCAGCGGGTACGGTGAAATGATGTCGCGCCGAGCCGCACGGAAAAGTGTGCGGATCATAAGTACCGCTGAACGGCGCCGGAACCGATGCCGATGGCTGAATAGCGCTCCGTTTGGAGCCGCTGCCAGCGAAGAATCGGCTTCCGGCAAGCGCATTCGAAAACGCAAGCCCAAGGCAGAAGAGGGCAGAGATGAGGAACAAGGTCGCGAGCGCGGCGCGAGCGATAACTGAGTGCGGAGTGAGCTTCATAACATTACGGATTTGTAATTAATCGCGGATGCAGACGCGATTTCTATTACTTCGTTATGCAGCCCACGACCGGGCGCATCGCCGAAGCATTTTGGTGCGTTTTACAGCCGTCCGAGTGCGGCCCGGGCCAACGACTTCGCCTTGGCTAACTTGGTGTCAGTTTGATCCGTCCCGCTAACGGCGACACTGAGAATCCTATCACCTCGCAAAACGTAGAGGACTCCAACCGGCATCCAGTACGCCTCCGCTCCGAAGTCGTTAATTTTTTCCGGTGGAAAGCGCCGTCGCTCTTCGGATTTGTCCCCTTCCTCGGCGTCGCGATCGGGTTCCAGTTCGGAGGCGCGCCCGGTCGTGAACATTCGTTTCCATAGATCGACCGGCGACCGACCGTTCGTGGCGGGATCCTTTTCGATTACCGAAATCTCCACCGCGGGTTGCATATTCTCTTTGAGATAAAAGCATTGCGACACATAAAGCGATTTGTCGGAGCCGCCAGCCCCCTTCGATTGCGTGATCTCACTGCCGTAGATCGCCGCGACTTCATCACCGCGGAGAAGGGCACAAACATCAAACCGGGGCTGGCCCCATTCTTGCCTAACGAGTGGTACCGGTGTGGTTAATTGCGGGGGCGAGGCGGCGGGCTGGACCGGAGCGGCTTTCTGGCCGCAACCTGACGCCGCTAACACGCTTATCCAGCAGCCCAAGGTTATTGACCGTCTGACGATTACTCTGGTGAACGATAACCGGATATCGCAACAACCATTCGCTCCCAATGTGCAACGCGTGGAAATCATCGGCAGAAGAACGTCAGATATTGCAACATTCCGGTGCGCGTGGAAACGTTGCCGTTCATTCTTTCTATGTTGAGCAAACCGTGGGGTTCATTGCCTTATTCGATCGCCTGCTGTGTGATTGCGGCGATTGCCGGCTGCTCGAAACCCGCTAGTCCACACGAGGCGGCATCATCACAGCCGGTTGATCCCTGTTCGCTCCTCACTAACGACGACATTCGATCGGTTCAAGGTGAGGAGATTATTGACAAGAAAGCGAGTGGTAGCACCAGCGGCGAATTCGCAATATCTCAATGCTACTTCACCACGAAAACCCCGGTGAACTCAGTCGTAATCACGGTGACACAGCGAGGTTCGACTCGGGGAGCACGGGGAGTTCGAGAACTGTGGAGAGAAACGTTCAATCCGGGCTCAACCGGCAGGCGCGAGGAAGGCGAACAGGGCCGGGAGGAAGAGCATGAGGCTAAGCCGGAGCGCGTCGAAGGTGTGGCCGACGAAGCTTATTGGGCAGGCAGTCGCTTTGGCGGGGCGTTATACGCTCTAAAAGGCGATTCCTATCAGATCCGAATCAGTGTAGGCGGGGCAGGGGACGCGGCTGCGAAGAAAAAAAAGTGCACTGCATTGGCCGAACTAATTTTGAAAAGGCTTTAGGATCAGCCGACGCCTAAAACAATTACCTTTCCAGCCCGCGGTCGCGAACGGCACGGGGGTAAAAACGGAAAGAGGCTGACGAAGCGTCAGCCTCTCTCAAACGCAGTTGAATGTTTCGGATTACCGGCGGCGCCGCAGGACATTCAAGCCAAACGATCCAAGCGCACCGATGGCTATCAGCGACCAGGTTGCCGGTTCGGGAACTACCGTTATCGAGAATGCTCCCGGTGCAACGGTGTAAACGTCGCCAGTAGAAGCATCCGCAAGGTCGGAGTAGAACTGCCCGGCGTTCGCAATGGTGGACGTCGAGAAATTGTAAGTTCCCGGCGCCGCACCGGCACCGACTGAGAATGTCAGTGTCTGCAAATTGAAGCTATACGGAGCGGTCTGGGTCGGCCCGGAATAACCTAAATCGAAGTTGTTCCGAACGAAGCCGGTAGCGGCCGCGACATTGAGCGTGTCGGGAAACGTCGTTGGACCCGTTGCGTTTAACGGCCCGGTCGGGGAACTACCGGTGATGCTGAACAGACCGGAATTCGCCGAGTTGGTTACGACATACATGTCGTAGGCGAATGTACTCGGCGGCGGTGCCGTTCCGCTTAACGAGAAGTTTACCGTAAACGTTCCGCCGGGGGAGACATTCATCACCGACGGAGTAGCGGTGAAGGTCGTGCCTGACGGTGTAGGTGTGGGGTTCTGGGCGTGAACGAGGCCGGCGCACGCAATCGCCGTGGCTAAGGCTAGAAGGGTCTTCTTCATAGGAGTATGGGTTTTCTTGGAGTTGTTCTAATTATATCAGCTGCGGGTTATTTTTGTCACCAATTCTTCACTAGTTCGGACGTCAAACTGCGGCTGGCTGCTTCCCGTTATCACTTATTTACGGGGGCAGGACCGTGACCGAGCTGTTTCGCACCAGTGTAAAATCCCCGGCGTCGATTCGCCCGGTGCAATTCACGTCCATACGGAAGGTCGACTGCGTCGGGATCGACACCGAGTTGTTCCGAACGAGAGTCTGATCGCCGGCATCGGTGCGCCCGGTCTGGTTCACGTCGCCCAGCAAGACGTCCATCTTGGCGGCCTGATCGGATAAAACTGTGTGGCCGGCATCCTGGACGCCCGCCAGCGTCACAACGAGGTGCTGGGCGTTCGTTACGCCGGTCAGGTTCACTGTCACCTGATTGAGTGCCGGCCCGATTGTTGTGCTGGCGATGTGCCCGGCTCCCTGCGTGACGGTTGCTCCGCCGGGGAACGACAAATTCGGGCCGAACGTGTAAACCAGGCTGAACGCGCCGTTCGCTCCGCCAGTGCGCGGCTCGATGGCTCCCGTGCTGCTGGACAGCGGGATGTCGAACACGCCGGCATTACCATGCGTTTTTCGCGATACCACGCCGGGGGATTGAGCGGCACAAACATTATTGAAGTTAACGACGTAGCTGTTGGCGAAACTGAGGCTGTCCGGCATCTGATCGTACAGCCCGGTTATTCCGACACCGATGTTTGCTGGATCGCTCGACTGGGTCACCCCGGCGACAAAGCCCGCGACCGTGTCCCCCGGACTTAACCCGAGATCGCTGGCTTTGACGATAATGGTGATTTTACCGAGCGGCCCGGCGTAATTGCTGCCCGCTTCTGCTGGCTTCTGTGTTCCCGGCTCAACGAAACGGCCGTCAACCCCGCCGCCGTTGTTAGGGCTCGGCACATACGACTCAAATGTCGGGGTGCTTGGATTAGTCCATGACATGTGGACTGCTGAATAAGTCGTAGTGGCGCCCTTCACAATCTTCAGGGCAACGTAGGTCGCCGATCCGGGCACCCCGGTTGCGGTCGGATTCGGGTCGGTATTGATCGTGAATACCAAACGCGGAACGCCATCGTTCTGGAACGGCTGAGCGAGTTGGAATGACAACAGGTCCGATCCGGGCGGCGCTGGCGTCGATATCAGGCCAACCAAGGTTGCGCTCGTGTCTCCAACCGGATCGGTGAGAATGGTTAGGCCAGGAACGGTGCAGGCGCTCTCCGGTAGTGGCGGAAGAATTGCCACGAGGTCAATCTCGTTGCTCTGGGTACCGGTACCGACGCTGTTGATTGCCTTGACATAGTAGTACAGGTGCTGATCTGCCGGCGGGTTTAAATCGGTGTACTTCGGATCTGGATTCAACGTGGTGAAGATCTTCGTCTCATTGCCCGGAGCGGTGCCTCTCCAGATCTCGTATTTCTGAATATCGGCACCGCCATTGTCCGGAATTTTCCAGCTAAGATGTGAGGCCAGTGGATCGCGGGTGCCCGACAAGCACGCCGGCTTTGGCACCTTTGCGGCGGTGGTGTCGGTTTGGGCGTCGAAAGACGATAACAACGTCTTGCCCCCGCTTTGGCGGGCAACCCGCATGTGGGCGACGAAATCGTTTGGCGCTGCGCCCGCAATACATTCTGGTTTCACGCAGCCGTCGCTGTAGCCGTAGAGGACACGGCCCTTGTCATCGAGGGTGATTTCATTGAAATCGAGCAGGTTCCGCTGGAGTTGGCCGCCGCCCTGTTGCCAAACGCCGGTGGCACTCTGAACTGGATCGTTAGGCGTGGCGTTAACCGTGCTCCAGTTCGCCCCGCCGTCGTAGGTGGTGGCGATGAAAGCGTACCATTTCCCGGGGAAACTCACCGCCTGATAGTCGCCATTAACATTCGTTCCGAGGAACCCAACGGCGGCGCGGCCGGAGCTACCTCCGACTGCCTCAATTTCCACGGCGTTCTTTAGACCGTGAGTGGCGCCAAGGTCGAAATTGTTAGTCCAGGTTACGGTGTTGTCGGCATTGCGATGGCCCTTTACTACTCGGGCGTGCCCTTCCGGTGGATTACCTGCCCCAACCGGCTCGTTGTTCACGTAAGCATAATAAACATTGCTGTCCGAATCGATGGCGATAGATGGGTCAGCACCCTGGGACTGTGAAACTGCGCCAGGTACGATGAACTCTGTCCAGGTCGCACCGCCGTCGGTGCTGAGCGCGCCTCCCTGTTGGCCATTGCATTGATTCACCGGCAGCCAAACGGTCCCATCTGGCGCCACATGAACGTGACCGTGCAGCCCGCCGCAGGCAGTCGTCGTCCCGTTATATGCCAGCGAGCTCGCACCCCAGCTTGTTCCTAGGGTATCGCTTCGATAACAGGCCGCTGGTCCGACGATATCTTGCGAGCAATAATAAACCGCGTGGCCGTGCGTCGCCGGATTGGCCGGATCGCCCAGTCCTCCCGGCGCGTTAAATGGAGCCACATTTGGGTATGGGCCCGATCCAAGTGTTTCGTGATCAGCTCCGCCGTTCGGCGCGCCGACACCGAACTCCGTCCAGCCGGTTGGCTGCGTTAACGAGGGTTCGCCATCGCTGTCGCTATAAGCATATACCGCATTCGCTCCAACGGTGGAATTGGAGGCGAAGGTGCGACCGGTTAGCTGGTCCGTCCACAAAATCGGATCGAGTCCAACGTTTGTGGTATTCGACGAGCGATCTTCCCATAAGGCCTCACAACATTCCGGCAGGGCTGGAGTCAGTTTCTCCGGCGGCGTTAGGCGCCAGATTGGACCCAGGTTCATCACCATGATCCGGCCGGTAGCAGGATTAAACCCGATGTTAAATTCGCCCTGGCTCGAATCAGCAGAAGAACCCGCCGGCGCCTCAAAAATGTGAAATCGCGGAACGCCTGGCGTTGTCGTATCGGGACCCCCAAAATTGGGATTTGGACCAGGGCCGCTTCCCGGCAGCAGCTCAATCTTTACGTGAACTGTCTCGTGAGTTGGCTGGAACGGAACGATCTTGATCGTGTAAGTGGAAGTTCCATCGGTTAGGGGGTTAACGACTGCCACTTCTGGATCACTACCGGCAGTTCCCTGATGATCGGCGGGCATGGTCCCGTCCAGATCTCCTACCGTTCCGTTGTAAACATACAGATCGTAGTCCGATTGGCCGGAACCGGTATCACTCCAGAACATGGTGACTTTAAATGCCGAGTTTGGATGGGCGGCAACGTATCCAGACGGAAGCGTGACGGTCAGCGCATAACTGTCGCAATTAAACGCGGCGTCGCAGCGCGGACCGGTATCCAATTGCCCCAAACCTACTGGCGATTGGTTAGGTGTGTTGAATGGACCCGCATCGTAATTCAGAACAGGTGTCGCCGGCGAGAGAGTGCCACTCGCGGGAGTCGATGCAAAGCTGAATAGGGCCAGACCGGATCCCACTATGGCGATGCCGGCGGCGGTTAAGGCGCGAAGGTTAAAAAAAGCGGATTGGGGATCTGATTTCTTCATGTCGAGTTTGGGGTGGTTCGAGGGTTTGAAGAGAAGGTTCGTAATCCGCCCGAAGAAAGGTCGCATCGACCGAGGGAAAAGTGTCGATCTCCAGTAGGGCGGCGCCCGAGTTTATTACAAGGTTGTAATCGAAACTGCACCCAACCATGCGGTTAGCGGTCACCTAACTAGCCATTGCTAGCCGTCACCTGGCAAAAAATGCCGCGCGCGTTGCTGGCCCTTGCCGCAGCCGCGGTGAACACATTCTATGGCAGCGCTGTTACTGCCGCGTTTCGCACAACGGTTTGATCGCCCGCGTCGATCCGCCCGGAGCAGTTCACATCTTTCAGGAAGGTCGAGCCGGTTGGAACCGACACCGACAGATTTCGGACAAGCGTTTGATCTCCGGCATCAGTTCGGCCAGTCTGATTGACATCGCCGAGCAGAACACTCATCGGCACCGCCGCGTTTCCCGTAGTCGAGCCAAGATTCACGTCAGTCAAAGTAACCGTGATGGTCTGGGCGTTGGAAACGCCTGTTAGGTCAACGGTAACGGTCGAACCATTGACNTTGTTTACCGACGCGGTGCCGGCACCGGACGTCACATACGCTCCACTGACGCTAACAACGGCCGCGGGGAATGTGATTACCATTTGGAACGCGCCATTGGAGCCGCCCGTTCGGCATTCAATCGTCGGCGTGCCGGTTAAGGCCAACGGAAGATCAAACGTTCCGGCTGCTCCGTGCATTTTCCTTGAGACCGCGCTGGTGGGGATGATCGTAGCCGGCGCGATACAGGTCGGGAATGTCGGGTTTGTAAGGGCGACCGGTCCGCTGGTCTGCCGGGCAAAAGTCGCGTGAGTGTTACCGGAACCGTTATCGGCGAACACCACATTTGCCAAACCGTCCGGCCCAATGGCCACCTGGAAGAAATCCGCTAACGAACGGTCACCGCCGGTGGTGAGCTGACACAGCAGACCCTGATTACAAATACCGCCATTATGCATGATGTGATCGCTCACTTGCGAAATCGTGAACACCGGTTCCCGGCCATCGGCGTTAAACGATTGTGCGAACATCGTGTTCCAATGCGTATCCGAAGCTGAGGCAAAATTCGGATCGCCGGGGCGATCAGTGGCGTAGTAGACAATTTCTACTCTGCCGGCATCCCCGGTTGCGATCCATGGCATTAGCGCGGCTCCCGGTCCTTTGCTGACCTGGAACGGTCCATAGAATGAATTGCCATGGTCATGGGAAGAAGCGAACCAGACCATGTATTCGTTAGTCCGTGAGTTGTTCATCGCCCAGGCAACATAGATGTTGCCCGCTTTATCGATTGCTCCCGCGGGAAAATCATTTGAGCAATTTGTCCCGTAAGTTTGCGCCGGGGGCGGTGGAGTCGGCTGGGGACTAGCCGGCGAATCGAAGACCCCGCGAAACACCGCGTGATTCACAAATGGTCCCGGAGGTGCCCCGGTCGCCGCCGGCGCCGGGCCGACCGCTTCCCAAACGTTAGGCATTTTTCCGAACGGCGGATTGGCCCGGTTAGTGTTGATAGTTGAGGCATTAAATATGCCGTAGACCAAATGCGACTGCGGATCGACGAACACCGGACCGGGATTCGTATTCGGGAACGTGCTATTTGGGGGCAAAATCAGCTCTGGGTCGGTGATGCCGGATCCCGGAGGAGACCATGAAGTGTCATTTGTCAGACCGTTAAATCGGATTTCCTCGCTGGCCGCTTCATGGTCCATTTCGTACACCGTTAGATCGCCCGCCGCCGGTACGTTGCGGTCGTACGCGATCCACTGTCGATCGGTCGAAGCGTCCACCTCACCGGCAGCACCGCCCGGACCGGGAGCCGCCCAATTGAATCCGCCGTCGCTGGATTTGGCGACGTTGATAGCGGCCAATTGAGCCAGATCAACAAAATAGAGCAGGTCCGGCCGATCTCCGTTAGGCCGGGGGATTGACAGCACGTCCTCGTCTCCGGCGCTCAGCGGTCGGTCGGCGACCGGATTCACCTTGGCCAGAAAGCTCGCGCCATTATTTACCGATTTTCGCAGCCATGGCTCACCGGGAGCGGTAGCAAAAATGCAATTGTGGGAATCGACTTTGAGGCCCGGTTCACCACCCGGTGAACCCAACGAGATGTTGGGGGAAAACGTGGCAGGCTCCGGCCCAGCCGGCGGAGCATACGCGCTGTTCCCGCTGTTTTGTCTGGCGAACCAGGCGTTTGTTCGGCAGACACTCGGATCGCAGTTATTGACGCTGTCGGCGTACACCACATTCGCCTTCCCTTCCGGATCCAACGCGATCCGGAAATACTCCAGCAAATCGCGGTTTCCCGGCTCGCCATGCGCGGTGCTGGCGGCAGTGCAACCCAGCCCATTCATACAAATTGAATGATTATGCACCGCGTTCGCGCCAACTTTGTTTTGGCTGAAGATCGGATTCGCCGACATGGCGTTTGTGGTTTGAGCAAAGAAGACATGCCAGGATGGCGTGATTACCGGGTTGTTGGCCGTCGCAGGTTGTTGATCCGTGGAAATCTCTTTTGTGCCTAACCAGGCGACGTCGACGACACCGGGGCTGCCGGCCACCACCCAGGCTTCGCATGCGGTGGTGGTGTCGGGATCCACCGTACTGTTGTCGACCTGTACCGGCGGCAGCCAGGTCGGGTTTGCCGATGCCGGATTCGCCGTGCTCATGAGGTAGACATGCGAATTGGTTCGGTAGGGCGTGGTGGCGTCGGCCGGCGTGCTGTTGGTGAACACGAGATGCAGGTTTCCGCCCTTATCGACCGCCAGAATCGGAAACACGCCCCGGTTAGTTGTACCGGCCGGGCCGGTATACGCAGTGGTGATGTTCCATGTCGTGCCGCCGTCAGTCGAGCTCGCCAGTTTGATGACGTTCAGCGCAGCATTCGGGATATAGGCGGTGTAGAGATTCCCATTGTACTGGTCCACTACCAGGTTGCTGGCCACGTTCACCGTGTCCAATGGAGTGGGCGCGGTGATTTCAACCAGTGACGGGAAAGTCTTTCCGGCATCGGTCGATTTGCTGATAAATAAACCGATGCTTCCGGGTGGCCTGGTCAGCGCAGTCGTGGCGAACGTCATGTAAACCGTCTGTGGTCCGTAGGCCGCGACCCACTGGCGATCGTCAGAAACGACGTTGGCCGCTACCGGGTTGACCTGCCACGCTTGATTGGTCTCGGTTCCGCCCGTACCGCCATCGTAGGAACTGGACATGGTGATGTTGCCCAGCCACAGGCTCGACACGTAGAGATAGCCGCCGCTCGACACATCGATTTGATCGTCGCCCCCACCCAATGCGGCGCATTGCACTAACGGTGGATTGCAGTGGTCCTGGGCTCCGTCCGGCTGACCGAGATATGTGAAACTCGCTCCCTTGTCAGTCGACTTCCAAAGATCCGTCCCTCCGGGAATTCCCTGAATGGCAGTGGCGTAGATGTTGCCGAACAAGTCGACCGCGACTTCCGGTTCGGCGTCAGCCTGAAAAAATGCAGGGCTAGCCGGATGACCAGTCAGTTCAAGAGGACCGGTGAAGGAAAAATTCCCGGCGGAGTAAGATCCAGCCCGGCCGACGACATTCGCCGCCGGGGTCGATGAGTCGCCAAGCGAGGTCCGCCAGGGTTTGCCCACGGCGTCGGAAAAGAATAACGAGCCGAGAAGCAAACCAAGACCGGCAAGGAGAAATGGAAGTGAACGCCATTTGTGCGCGAGAATATATTTCATGAAGGGCTCCGGTTTAACTAACTCACTTTGGTTCGTGTCCGCCGCAGTGGGTGAGCGTGAACCTCCTCAGGAAAAGTTCGAACACATTACAGCGGCGTCATCTTTGGTGGTCAGTGCGTAACTAGCCGACGCCGGCAGCATCGCTGCTGCTCCGTTGCTCGGTAACGAAATGCCTCGGGTTTGTCGGTTTATGTCGATCGGCGCTGCAACACGAATTGCACTAACCGATTATTGATTCCTATGGCAACGCAGTCACCGAGTGGTTCCGCACCACCGTCTGGTCGCCGGCATCAATTCGTCCGGAGCAGTTTACGTCCCGTCGGAACGTTGCGTCCGTGGGTATCGAGACTGCGGAGTTTCGAACTAGCGTTTGATCCCCCGAATCGACTCGCCCGGTAGCGTTGACATCTCCAACTAGCAGCCCCCATTGCGGACCGACGACATTTCCCGATGCGCCGGTGGAGCTCACTACTCCATTTAGTCCGACCTGGTAATATTGGGCGTCTGTTAGCCCAGACAATGTGACGGTGCATTGATAATTACTTGGTCCGGATGTGGCAGTTCCTTGAGTAGCGGTGCCGCAACTCGTCACCGGTAATGGGAACGTGAAGACCAATTGGACATCGCCGGTGCGACACTCAATCCCGCGATTGCCGGTTAGCGGCAAATCAATGTCGTAATCGGTGCCACCGTGCGATTTTCGCGAGACCACGCTAACGGGTGATGGCGCTGCGGTACAGAAGTCATTTCCTACAACCGTGTAATCCTGCCGGCCGCCGGCATAGTCCGTCGCCAAAACGCCCGACGGGTTCTGAGCGGTGTCTTCGCGAACCGAAATGCCGAGCAAGACATCGCCGCTGAGGATGCCGAATTGCGCCTTATCAATGACCAACCACACGCTGCCGTCGGGTTGGATACCGCTGGAAGGATCAAGCGGACCCGCCACCTGCCAGCTTCGACATTCGTCCAGTCCTTCAGTTCCACACGCCGGATCGATCTGCCCATTCTGGTAGAACTCCACGTTGCCGGTCTGAAGATTCAGGCGGTAGCTTAGGCCTCCACGTGGTGGATCAAAGAAGACGTAGAATTCCGAGTTGCCCTGCGGAACAAGATCCGGTCGCGCATTATTGATCACGAACACGAGCTTGCCGGGTATGTTATGCGGTTCGGCGATTGAGAAGCTGGCGATATCGTTGTTAGGGTAAGCAGCGCCTTCGCCGACTCGATCCTGGTAGACCTGGCCCGGCAGGCTACAGGACAGCTGCGGCTGAGGAGCATTCTCACCGACCGCGGGGGAAAACACATTGCTGGAAGCGCTCTCACCCTGGCTGTTCAAAGCGGTTACGCGATAACTGTATGTCCGGTTGAGAACCGCTGAGTCGACCACCTGGCGCACGGAGGTGGCTGACGCAATTTGTGTTTCGGGCGCGTTCCCGATCTTTCGATAAACATTGTAACCGGCCACGGGCAGGCCCGTGCCGTCCGGTTCAGGCCATTTGAGGACCACGTTCTGCGCGGTGCGATATCCTCCAAGCAACGGAGCCGCCGGCTTAGCTGGCTCCATCGGATCGAACGCGCTCAACATCCGTCGTCCGCCGGATTGGCGCACGATACCGGCGAGTTTGGCGAAACTGTTTGGACCTCCGTTGTTTACGCAAGCGCCGGCGCAACCGATGGAGTTACTCGCAACGACGCGCCCTTGCGTGTCGATTTGGCAGTCAATGAAGTCGTAATGGTTGCGGCCATCGCCCCCGTTCGCGATCCCGCCAAACGCGCCCTGGATCGGATTGTGCGGCGTGGTGTTCGCCACGAACCACGTGTTCCCGCCATCGTAGGTGGTGGCGATGTAGAGATACCAGACGCCGGGGAAGTTCATGCTCTGGTAATCGGTCATCGGTCCGTTGTACGGTGAGCCGAAGAACGCGACAGCGGCGCGCCCGTTGTCGCCTGCAGCGGCGGCGGGGAAGACGGAGTAATTGACTCCGCCTAACGCGCCTACGTCTACGCTTGGAGAAAAGTGTTCACCCTTGTCAGGAGAAACGGCCACATGCATGTGATTCGTGTTCAGGTCCTGATATGCCAGATAGATGTTGCCGCTCTGGTCAATTGCCACTGACGGATCTCCTTTGCTCGTTAGTCCTCCAGTGCTGTCCGGGACCGCGCGAATCGTCCAATGTTGGCCAGCATCTTCGGACACCACGACGTTAACCAGACCATTACCCAGCACCGGTGTGTCCAGACCGCAGCCTTTGTTGGGCACATAGACCGTTCCGTCCGGCGCCACCTTCGGATGTCCATGCAGGCCGACACAGCGGGTGACGGCTGAGTCATAGATCGGCACAATCGGACCGTACGAAAGGCCGCCATTGTCGCTCCGCGCGCAAAACGCGGTCGCGACGTCTTGCGAACAATAGTAAATGGCGTTCGGATAAGCCGGATGAGGGATGAGCGAACCGGCGCCCGTAGCCGGATATGGACCGACTCCCATACCCTGGTGATCGACGCCGGTGCCAAGACCACCGCTAATTGCCGGCTGCCATGTCTCCCCATTGTCATCACTGATGTCGGTTAGGCTCTGTCCTCCAGCGAGCTGTGTGGCCCATAATCGGCCGGTCGCCGGATCACTCAGGAAGATGGGATCGGTGGTGGCTTTGTTGCTGATGCCGGTCAGCGCATCCTTGAATTCCCAACTGACGTTGGCTGGCGATGTGGAATCATCGAACCGCACCCGCAGGATTTCGTAAAGCGCCTGATAAAACAGGTCGCCACCTTTGTTTGCGTTTATCTTTGTGTTGATGCCGATAGTTGGTTCACCCGCAATCAGACCCAGGCTGGAGGAGGGCTGACCATTTGCATCCGTTGGGATAAACTCCTGGAACCGCGGCGCGATTCCGCTGGCGTTACCTGCCGGCTGGACGGTGCCATTTCCCGTCGTAGCCGGCGCGATCGAAATTGTGCCGGTGAAACTCTGACCTGCGGGCAACGTCGTGCTGACCTGGACGACGAATTCGCCGTTAACTGCCGCGGCTGGCGAGATTTCCACCTGCTGAAAATTGGTAGCACTATTGGTTGAGGAGCCCAGAGGTGTGCCAGTGGGGAAGCTGGTTGTGCCGGCCCAGTTCTGCGCATCCCACACGTAAAGGTCGAACTCCGCCGCCGGCGTCGACCAGTCGATCCGCACAAACAGATGCTGATCTGGATGCGCCTGGACATAGCCGGCCGGTAACGATACGTGCAACCGATATACGTCGCACGGCACGAGTACGTCGGAAGGGTCGGGATCGCATTCTCCTGCGATGCTGTTTCCAAAGGCGTTAGGCTGGAAGAATGGACCCGCAGTGTAATGCAGTGGGCCATTCGTTTCGGTCAGGGTTGCCTCGGATGGTGTTGAGGCAAGACTTAGAAAACTCAAACCAATTGCGGCCAAACATAAGCAGACAGCGAGAAATATGCGCGGGTGGAATAGGCCGGCTTCAGAATTTGATTTTGTTTTCATGGAGTAGATGGAACAGAACGGAGGCGGTCGCTCCGGAGAATTGCTTTCGACTTAACTCGAAACGAAGCCCGCGAGTGGATGCCGATCCCCGCGATAATTTCTCAAGTTTCTGCGCCGTCGTGCTGCGACGATTCCGCTGATATTGGCCTGGCTCGTCTCGCCTAACTATCACGCGCAGAGCGTTAACCACGCATTACTACACGTCGAAAACCGGGAATCGGGTAGTCGCAAGTGGACAACTCCGCGAAGGCACAAAAATCCGCCGCCGAGCGCAAGCACGGGTTTTCCCGCGGCGGCGGCCAGTCAATGCCGAACCCACTCGCGACTGCACAAACGACTATGGCAAGCTGTACGGAATTGTGCGACACGGTTCGGGCCGGCATCGATTCGTCGCGTAGTTTCGACGGCATCGGAATGCCAAATCGCACTACGTCGGACCGACACTCGAAGGTGTCGGTGATTTCATGCTGGCCGCCTGCGCGAACTGCGGCCGATCCGAACCACTTGTTCGGATCGGCCCGCGGTTACGCTACTGCACAACTGTTACTGAGTGATTGCGCACGACTGTCTGGTCGCCGGCATCAATCCGACCGGAGCAATTCACGTCCATCCGGAAGGTTTGTTGCGTCGGCGTCGACACCGAATTATTCCGCACCACGGTTTGGTCACCAGAATCAGTTCGGCCGCTGTGATTCACGTCTCCTACCAGCACATCCATGCGTGCGCTGGCACCATTCACCACCTCGTTAGCGGCGGTCTTGACGCCATCGAGATTAACCACCAGATGCTGTGCATTGGCGACATTGGTTACATTCACTGTGACCTGATTCGACAGCGGCCCGACCGTTGCCGTCGGAACGTCGGCGGTGCCTTGTCCAATGCTCGGGGTGCCGACTACGGCAATATCGCGATTAAACGTGTAGATGAGTTGGTAACTGTTGTTCGCCCCAGGGGTCCGACACTCTATTCCAGGTGTGGTTCCGGTTAATGGCAGTCCAATATCAAATGTGCCGGCGCTGCCATGCGTCCTGCGCGAAACTACATTGGCAAGGCCGAACGGCTGCTGAACCAGAATCACCTGGTGTGCTGTGTTAGAGCTTACTTTTCCGCGAGTATCAGTCACCACCAGTTTCACGTCGAACAAACCGGGATTGGCGAATTGATGGTTGATGACGGGTGTTGATTGCACCACGTCGTCCTCGCCTTCACCAAAGTTGAACGTGTAGGTCGCGATTTGATCGATCGCGTCCGGGTCAACGGAGCTGCTGCCGTCGAACTGCACGGCGAGCGGCACCAGGCCCTGGTTTGTGCTCGCGCCCAATCCGGCCAGCGGCGCGGTGTTTGGCAAGCAAAGATTCGCTGAACGTAGGTTATACGTGCCCAGTCCGGTGGTGTCAGGAATGGTTTCGTTAGTCCCACCCGCACCCGGTACCGGCGACGGCGGCGCCGCCCGAACGCTTGCCAGATTGATATTGATGGCCTGCCCTGGCTGCAAGTCACCGCACGTGCCGCTGCAGATCGCGTGCGACTTGATATCTGACTTGTTAATAATCAGCGTGATCGTTCCGTCCGCGGTGTAATTACTCGCGGCGTCCAGGTTTCCGACTGTCGTGAAGAAGCGCGCCGGAACTTGCGCTCCTTGCGGGGTAAACGACCCAGTCGTGCCGTAGGTGAATGTGGGCGTGCCGCCATCCGACGTGATCATCGACACGAACCAGTCTTCCTGCGGACCGATAACCATAGAATCAGGCGGACCGTAGCCAGGTATGTTAAACCGAACCGACCAGCGGAACGCTGGCGTTAACGGGCCGGATAGATCAGCGATTTTCAATGTGAACACAATTTTGCCGGGCAGATCCTGCGGTTCGGACATCGACAATGAAGTGACGTCGTGTTGAGCCACGGTGTCGTTTTCATCGCCGGCCGGATCGGTCAGAACCTGAACTCCGGGCACGGAGCAGGCGCCGGTTGGTTCTGCCCGCGGCCCGACGGTAAGCGAAACAATGTTGCTCGCCGGACCCTCGCCGACCGCCGAATTCACCGCCTTGATCGTGTAGATATAGGTAGCGACAGCGGGATCGGTGCTTCGGTCGTTAAACGAAGTCTTCGTTCCGGCAGCGTGGCCAACCAGCACCTCGTTACCAGGCGCGGTGCCGCGATAAATGTTATACGACGTGATCGGCGAACCGCCGTTATCCGGCGCGCGCCAGGTCAGATAAGACGCCATGTCATCGCGCCGACCCGATAGGCAGGCTGCCTGCGGCAGTACGGGTTCAGCCGGATTCGGATCAAATTGGGCCAGCAATCCTTTGCCGCCGGATTGCCGGGCGATGCTGGCCTTTGCAGTGAATGAATTCGGAGCTCCGGTGACGCACTGATCGATGCATCCGTCCGCGTAGCCGTAGAGCACGCGTCCTTTTTCGTCTATCGTGATTTCGTTGAAGTCGAGCAGATTACGCAACGGGCTGCTTCCGCCTTCGTTCCAAATTCCCGCCTCACGTTGCACTGGATCACCGGGCGTCGCGTTCACTGTCATCCAGCTATTCCCACCATCATAGGTGTGGGCCATGAACACGTACCAGCTCCCCTTGAAATCGTCGGCCTCGTGGTTGCCGGGTTCGGTCGTTCCGACGAAACCCACCGCAGCGCGATCAGGATCGCCTGCCACGGCCTCAATAAACACGGTGTTGTGCAAGCCTTGAGCAGCGCCGATGTCGCGGTTGTTAGACCAGGTTAGTCCTTTGTCGTGGCTGACCGCAACATGGGCGTGGAGACCATCATCAGTTCCTTCAATCCAGGCGAAGTAGAGCGTTCCATCGCTGGCGATGGCAACGGAGGGATCCAGAATTACCGGTGCAGGTCCGGCGGCGAATCCCACACCCTGGACGGGGCGAACCTGCCAGGTTGTTCCGGCATCCTCGGAAACGACGACCGACTGGACGCCGCTGCATCCACGATTGGGCACATACACGGTTCCATCAGGAGCGACTTTGACGTGGCCGTGAATGCCACCGCAACCGTCAGTGACGGCGTTGTAAATCGCAGTCGCGCGCCCGAAATTCAAACCGCCATCATCGCTACGCGAGCAGAAGGCCGTTACCCCCGCTTGCGAGCAATAGTAAACTGCGTCGCCTTTGTTTAGCGGATTCGCTAACGGCAACAGCGCGGGATATGGCCCGGCACCGACCGTCTGGTGATCGTAGCTGCCGTCCGGTGGATTGATCTGCGCCGGTGTCCAGGTTGCACCATCGTCGTCCGTGTAAGCCATAAAACTGTTGATTCCCGCAAATACAAGCTGCGGCCCGGCCGGCGGAGGCACGCTATCGAGCTGTGACACAAACGTGCGACCGGTCCGCTGATCGGTGAACAGGATTGGATCGAGCGACCGGGTTTTGGTCACGACATAGGAAACATCTTTCCAGTCCGCTTCACAGGCTCCGGTTTCGGGGAAGGTAGCGCTCAGCGTCTGCAGCCCCGAGATGTACATCGCCTTATGCGTCGTTAGGTTGTAGCCGATGGAAGGTTCGCCCGCTGTCTCGCCGATTCCGGACGGTGGCTGATAGTTATAGTAGCGCGGCCGGATTCCACTGGCTTCTGGAGCCGGAGTCGGCGTCGGCGGAGGGGCCGCCGGTGTGACTAGCGAAATTTTCCCGGTAAATGCCTGGCCCGTGCTGATGAACGGCGCGACCCGCACAAAATACTGGTGCGGCCCCGCTGGGATCAGTGACATGGGAACCGTAATCACTTCGGGGTTGTCACCGCCGTTCACGGCGTGCGCCGGGTAAGGTCCGTTGTCCGGATTATTCACCAGCCAGGTATCGAGGTCCTGCTGACCGCTGGGATCGTTCCACGAGATTTCTATCCTGACCGTATCCGTGGGGTGGGTATCTTTGTAGCTCTGCGGGATGTCAATCGTTAGGCCGAAATCTTCGCAGGGATTGGTCGAGTCGCAGACAACNGGTCCGGCCGCATTGTCGCTGGAGTTCGTTGGAATCAGAAAGGGCCCGCCAGTGAACGTGACGTCACCGCTGCCGGGCGTTAACGTGCCGTTAGTCGGAGTTGTAGCGAAGCTGACTAACGCCAACAGACTGGCAGTTGCGGTCAGTGCGGCGGCGATGAGCGTTCGCGGATGCAGGAAGCCTGATTGATTCGTGGGGTTTGTCTTCATGGGTAGACTTTGGATGTAACCGTGTGTTGTGGGGCTTGAGTGGAAGCCGCCGAGGGGTCGGCGAACTCAGGGATTGAGTCGGACGGCAGCCGATAAATGGATGCCTCGGACCAGGATTTTCTATAGAGTTAGGAATTAGTCGCCGCCGGAAAACTGCCGGCTGACAACTGGGGTCTCCTTCTGGGGGGTTAAGGTTGAACTGCGACTAACGGGAGATACGAAAGCTAAGGAAACTGAGCCGTCAAATTTTTTATGCAAAATTCGTAAACTGTTGCGCCTGATAAGGCTTCTCCCCAGTTTCCCGATATCAAGCCAGAACGTTACTGAGTGGTTGCGCGCAACCGTCAGATCCCCTGCATCGATTCGTCGGCGAGACGACCTCGGCCGGTTGAGCCGGACGGCAGATCGATCGGCCGTCCGGCTATTTGAAAACCGACTGCTTACGGAATCGTGGTGACCGAGTTGTTACGGACGACCGTCTGGTCGCCCGCATCAATTCGCCCGGAGCAGTTCACATCCATTCGGAATGTCTGCTGATTCGGAGTGGCGACCGAATTGTTTCGAACCTGCGTCTGATCACCGGCGTCGGTGCGCGCATTGGCACTCACATCTCCGACGAGGACATCCATTCGACCAGCTACCGGTCCAAAGGTGTTGCCCGACGTGTCGCGGACATTGCTCAAGGTGACGACGAGGTGTTGCGCATTGGCGACATTCTCCAAGTTTACCACCACCTGGTTCGGATTCGACGCGACGCTCGGGTTCGAGCCGCCGGCCGCAGCCGGCGCCTGTGAAGCGTTGCCGTTAATGCTGACGCTTCCAGCGCTCGCAACCGGGCGATCGAAGGTGAAGATCATCTGATAACTACCATTGGATCCCGGAGTTCGGCATTCGACTCCGGCCGAGCCATTTAGTGGCAACGGAATGTCGAATGTCCCGGCGGCGCCATGGGTTTTTCGTGATACCACTCCCGGGGCCGGGAGCGTTGCCGAAACCGCGGCTTCCGCGTTGATGAAGCCAAAGCCGTCGAGAGGCGAGTAGCCGTGCCCGATGTTGTTGGCTAACCGGCCGCTGAACGGATACGTATTCGCGCCGTCGACGATCGTTCCATTGAATGTCATCCCCGGCTTGACCGTCGGTGTGTCGGCATATTCCGGCAGCAGCACGCCGCTGCCTAACATATCGGCGGAATTATCCTGACGACCGCTCAGCACCGCTATGGTTTGACCCTGGGGAACTGTTGCGTCCTGCCACTGCAAGCGCCCGTTGTTGAAACGAAATACTTTTCCGGTGGTGAAATCCTGTTTGCCGGCCGTCGTTCCAGGGAAGGTAAAGTTGAGAGTCCATTCGTGCGCAGTCGTGTTTCCCGGGGACGGATTGGAAGGGAACGGCGCCGGATTACTGCGCGTGTGCGTGACATCTCCGGCTGCCAGTCCGGTTGAGCTGCCAAACAGGAAGGTGGAAGTCCATACCATTCCTGGCGTGTAGCTGTAGTTCGCCGGATTCAGGAAATCCTGCGGCAGGTTCCCGGTGGGATTGGACTTATTATTACCACCGGTCGGATTACCGCCGGTATCCGGAGTAGCCTCGGGATTGAAATTCAATGTTGCCAGTCGGCCAGGACCATTATACGCAACGGTGAACACGTTCGGATCGTTCGCCCCCGTTCCAGTATTGCTGCTGTTGTCGCTGCGAGCGGAGATCGAAACCGTGCCGCCGTTAGTCGCGCTGGCGGCTCCCGTTGCGACGTAAGGATCCAGATCGTGTGGAAACGCGCTTAGCTGAAGCAATGTTTTCACTTGCTGAGGCGTGAGGCTTCCCGGGCCGCCGTGCGCCTGAAGAACCAACGCCGATAGAGCGGCCGCGTGCGGTGATGCCGCGCTTGTTCCGTAGAAGTTTGGATTGGTATCCGGGTCAAACTGCGAATCCACCACCGCCGGTACCGGTCCGATCGGAAAGAAGGTGTTGTTAGACCCGTCAGCCGCGGCAATATCCGGTTTCAGCCGAACTTCCGGAGTTGTTAGCCTGTTGCTGTTCGCATCGAAATACATCGTTACCGGTCCGGGCGAAGTGAAATCTTCCGGGATGTTTGGCCGGAACACGTCGTAAGCGGCTACGCTGTTTGCACCCGCGGCGGTGCTGTGCCCGTAGGTAACCGGAGTCAGAATGTCGCCATACTCAGCCGGTCCAACTCCTGAGAGTCCGTTCCCGAACCAAACGTATTTCAACTGATTCGCGGCATTTGCTGGAGCCGTTGTGTTCGATCGTGAGATGACCATTTGAACCTGGGAAAAGCCATCGTTGTTGAAACTTGGGACCAGGATCTCGTAAGGCCGATTATCGATAAACGAGTTTGTGCCCAGTGCGGAAATGAAGTTTCCGGACGTGTCGAAAAATAGAACGTTAAAGTCCTGGGTAATACCCGAGAGGTTGCTCGCAGTCTGGACCAGGACGCTATACGGGCCGTGAGTATAGGCTGGCGGCGTGGCCGCGAATGGGTGCACGTGCACGGTATAATTGCCGGTGGTCGGAGCGTAAAAGAAGACGACTTCATCCGTGCCTGTATCCTGGTCGACCAGGGTGTTGCCGTTTTGATCGCGGATGGCGACGATGGCGTCGAAATTATCCGCGGGCGTCGCAGGCGTGGATTTGACGGTCACGACATAAAGGTGGCCGGCCTGAAATTGGAACGGGCCGAAATCCTGCTCGGAACCGCCAACGCTGTTGCCGCTGCCAGTGAACAGTGTGCCGGTGATGTTAGGCGCTGAGGTATCGTAGGGATCGTTCCACTGCAAGATGAATGCGCCGGCGTCATTCGCGGTATTGATCGTTTGAGCGACGTCCTGTCCGTTAGGATTGAAGTTGTGGAATCCGCCGGCGTAAAGAGCTGGATCCACATTTGCCAGGTTGATATTCGTGCCATTCAAAGCTGTATTGCCGGCCGACGCTGTAAGTTTGTCGTGGTTAGGCCCGCTGGCATCAGGCACTGGCCGATAGACCGAGGCGTAGCCGTCGGTTCCCCAGTTATTCGCCGCAGACGAGCAATAGGTTTTGCCGGCATTAACCACGTCGATCACACCCTGGGCCACGATGCCGTCCTGGAACATTGGTTCGTCGATATACGACACGTCGTCGCACACCACATCACCTGCGAAACCTTGCTGCACGTCGCTTGAATAGGTGTAACCCGGCAGTCCACCGAGTGCGCGAATGTTGTTGGCGAAACCCACTTCGCCGCTGTCGGCAGTAGCGAACCCGATCCGGGCCTTCGGCGCCACGTCATGAACGATCTGGCACATTGCCCGACCCTCGTCCGTGTCCCGGGTCGGATCATTATCATCCTGGAGGACGACTACCGGTTGCGAGTTCACGGTGTTGCCCGTTCCGGGTAAATCGCCGCTGGCGACGTCCTCCGGTGCCTTCGTGAACGAACCTTCCTCGCCGCCGTCATTATAGCTGTCCGACATCACGCCGATCGACATTCCGGTCCCATCCAAATTTTTACTCGCGGGCAGCGCGGAATTGTACATCGCGTTGATCCGGTTCACCCGATGCTGGTGAATGCCATGCTCGGTTGTGAGGCCGACGCTGTGGATCGGACGCAATTGAAGAATAACTGATCCAACTCCGTCGACCTGGGCTAGCGCTGGAACATCGCTGATCGAGACATAGCCTTCGATCACACCGTGGCCAATGTATTTTGTGTCGACCGCAGTGACCGAGAGCAAGGGGAACCTGGCTTGCAGCGTCGAACGGAGTGTCGCCACATCGACGCGGCCGTTAGGCATAATATCAACCAGATATTTTCCGGTTATCGATTGCACCACGGCGCCGGAGGAATAATTACTCGCCAGTTTCGCCACCGACGCCTTGTAAGTGTCGAAGGTCTGGGTTGCGACCGCAGTGGTCGCCGTCTTGGCGGCTGATTTCTTTGCCGCCGCAGACGTGGAGGTAACAGCGCCGGACTGCGCTGGAGCAGAAGTGATAATTCCGCGTTGGATCAGGTCGTTTTCTACCAGTTTGTCCAGGCCGTTAGCCAGATTTTGTGGAACCGGCCTGCTCATTGCCGACAATGAGCAGGTGAGAATGATTGCGATGAGCAACAGGATGCGGTGAGATGGGGTGTAACTGTTCATGTTGTTAGGGTTAAGTCGACGCGGGTAGCGGGGGTTGGCGTTGATGTAATTTCCTATTCGGAGCATCGGCCCAATCCGGTCCTGTTAGCGCGTGAACTTGTCGAGAATCCGATATGGATGGTCGACTAAGTCACGTGAGCAAAAGCTCGGCGACAAAACTGGGGGGTTGCTCTTCGGTTAACGGGTAAAGTTAACAGGAATGATGAACAGGAACGCGGGCGATGCGTCAACTACTTTCTTACCGCAAAAACGAAATTTGTCTCTGCACCGTTTCCGCCGCGACCGCTGTTAGGGCCTACCACGCGGCCAAAACCCAACCCCGCAGCAATGCCCAAATACCTTGCTGATGGGTGTTTCGCGGCCTTGGTGTCTTGATTTTGTCGACGACCCTGGCCAATGGCGTGCGGGATTTATTCGGCAAAATCTCCATTAGCTCGCTGGGCGGCGTCACTCGGCGGAACTGGATGTGCGGACGTCCCGATCGGCTGATTCGTGCTCGATTGCGGTTGAACTCCGCTCGCGCGTTTACCAGCACTGGCGCATACGTTTCGGGCGCCGACTCAGGTGCATCCGGCTCATCCACTTTGCATCGCCGTTTTGGCTTCAGCGGACTGAACGCAGTCCGTGCGATATGGCTGGTAGAGATGTGCGCTTCAGAATTCATGTGTCCCCTTAATTTCCTTTAGTTCGGGACGCGGACCGTTGATGGGCGTATGCGGCCGGTTATTACATGGAATTTGCTGCTCCTGTGGCGCTTCAGGTTCCGTTGCGTTGGACACAGCCGGGTGGTAGCGTCGCGCGCCCCGGATGAGCCAGAATTACAAAGACACTCTTAATCTGCCGCGGACCGATTTTCCGATGAAGGCGAACCTGTCGCAGCGGGAGCCGGAAATACTGAAAACGTGGGAGGAAACGCGCGTTTACGAGCAGATTCAAAAAGCGCGAGTCGGCAAAGAGTTGTTCGTGCTGCATGACGGACCGCCGTTCGCCAACGGCGATGTGCACATGGGGACAGCGCTCAACAAGATCCTCAAAGATTTTGTAGTGAAGTCCCAAAGCATGCTGGGTAAGCGGGCGCCTTATGTGCCGGGCTGGGACTGTCACGGTCTGCCCATTGAATACAAGGTCGTGAAAGAATCACGTGGTTTGTCGCCGTTAGAGGTACGGCGAAAATCCGAAGCCTTCGCGCGCAAATACATCGATCTTCAGCGAACCCAATTCAAGCGGTTAGGCGTTTTGGGTGATTGGGAGAACCCCTACCTGACGATGAATCCGCAGTATGAGGCGGTTATTCTCCGCGTGTTCGCCGAATTTGTGGACAAAGGATTGGTCTACCAGTCGCAGAAACCGGTGTTCTGGAGCACTGGAGCGCAAACCGCGCTGGCCGAAGCAGAAGTGGAATACCAGGAACGCGATGACACCGCCGTGTTTGTGAAGTTCCCCATCACCACCGGCGAATTGGCCGGTAAGGCGAGCATCGCAATCTGGACGACAACACCGTGGACGTTACCCGCGAACCTCGCAATCGCAGTTGATCCTGACGAGGTTTACGTGGTTCAGGAATTTCAGCGCGCGGGAGAAGGTTCGAGCGCACAATCTGAAATCCTGGTCCTGGCCGACAAATTAGTGCCGCAATTTAGTTCGGCCACAAAGCTGGATCCGACCGGCGAACCACTTCAGACATTTCCGGGTCGCCAGCTAGAGGGCGTGCGCGCTCACCATCCGTTTCTCGACCGCGAGGCAATTGTCATGGCGGCGGACTTCGTCACCATGGACACCGGGACTGGCGCAGTTCACATCGCCCCCGGACACGGCGAAGACGATTACAATCTTGGTCGTGCTCGAAAGCTGCCCATTCTATCACCGGTTGACGACCATGGTCGCCTAACGGACGAAGCGCAGGTTCCGCATCTTACCGGCAAATATGTGTTCGATGCGAACAAGGACATCGTTGAACTGCTCCGCGAGCGAGGCAACCTTTTGGCCGCTCAGACGTTTCACCATTCCTATCCGTACTGCTGGCGCTCGAAGACTCCGATCATTTTCCGGAATGTTGAGCAATTTTTTATCAGCATTGATCGGCTTCGCGACAAAGCCTTGCAAACGATTCACGAACAGGTCCGGTGGGTTCCCGCCTGGGGCGAGAACCGGATTGCCGGCACGGTTGAATCGCGGCCCGACTGGGTTATTTCGCGGCAGCGTAGCTGGGGCGTGCCGCTTCCGGTTTTCTATTCCGTCGAAGGCAAGGCGATCCTCGATGCGAACGCGATTCGCCGGCTAGCCGATCTGGTTGCTCAGCATGGCTCCAATATTTGGTTCGAGCTGAATGACGAAGAACTGGCGCAAAAGGTTGGTCTGCCGGCTGGAACAACTAAACGCAACGACACTATCGACGTGTGGATCGACAGCGGCGTATCACACGAAGCAGTGGTGAAAGAGCGCATGGGCGTTGAACAAGCCGACATGTATTTGGAAGCCACCGATCAGCATCGCGGCTGGTTTCAATCTTCGCTGATGACCAGTGTCGCTCTGAACGAACGTGCGCCTTACAAGGTCTGCGTCACCCATGGTTTTGTGGTCGACGTTGACGGCAAAAAGATCTCGAAGTCCAGCACCTACGATAAACCGATGGATGCAGGCCATTTCGTAAACCGTTACGGGGCGGATCTTGTTAGGCTTTGGGCGAGCAGTATCAACTACACCGATGACGTGCCGTTCTCGGAGGAGATCTTTACCCGGCTCGGAGATACCTATCGTCGGATTCGCAATACCCTGCGGATTTTGCTGGGCAACCTGTACGATTACCCTGCTGCTGATCGTTTGCACGAGGAGGCGCCGGGGTCACCGCCCCCGGCTACAGCAACGTTGGTGGACCGGTGGATATTGGAGCGGCTCGACGAAGTCGTGACAGAGTGTCGCGCAGCCTACGAGGCATTCGAATACCACAAGGTTTACCACATGATTAACCAGTTCTGCGCCGTCGATCTGAGCAGTCTCTATATAGATATAACCAAGGACCGCATGTATTGCGACGCGCCTGACTCCGGCCGGCGCCGCGGCACTCAGGCCGTGATGCACGAGATTTTTGGAGCCTTGTGCCGACTATTGGCCCCTATCACGGTTTTTACTGCCGACGAAGCATGGCGCCATGCCGACGGCGGCGCCTCGGTTCACCTCCAGGAATTTCCGCAGACGCAGAACCGCGGCCGGGAAGCCATTCAAACGGTCGATGAGCT
>C688J18823_10000263_pt1 | contig 29992 bp, 30 predicted proteins | sample HopSoiMetagenom1_FD_18823 | JGI IMG/M metagenome (IMG submission 18823) | reverse complement strand
TCAACGAGCCGGCCAATTAAATAGCTGCCGATCACCGCAGGCACCGTCAGGATTACGAAAAGAGTTGCTTCCGATCCTTTCACGAACCCCATGGCGAAGATCGCGTACAACGCCATGTTGGCGATGATAGTTCCCATTGCATCCTGATAGAGGAATGAAGTCAGGATGAATCGCATCGTACCCGGATACTTCTTGGCTTCCTTCAGGGTGTTTCTAACGTCACCGAACGCATCCTTCCAAGCAATCTTTGTCTTTCCACGTACCACATTGTGATCCCTGCAAAACAGGATTAACGGGATTGAGAACAGCAGGAAAAGCAGAGCCGTTGGTACAAAGGTCGAAACTCGGCCGCCGTGTGTCGTAAAGGGAACCAACCCGCGAAGAACGCTGACTACTTTGTCAGGCACGGCGCCGATGATCGGCATCTGACCCGTGAAAAATGGGAATGTCAGAATTACACCGGTAATGGATCCAACGTATCCCAGCGCGGCCCCCATCCCCGATAGCCGCCCACGATGATCCACCGGAGTGAGCTCGGGCATCATTGCGTTGTAGAATGGCTGCGCACCCTGGTAGGCGTAGTTGGCGAGAGTGAACGCGGCGAGCACGCCGAAGAGAGCCAACCCCTCGTGCGCGAAACTTGATGAAGGTGCGCCGCCACTGACTCCTTCACCAACAAGCGGGAGGCCCAGCTGTCCAAGTGCCGCGACTACTACTGTTGCGATGCAAGCAATCAACGTGAACCCGACCACCCATGGCTTGCGCCGTTGAGTGGCATCGGAAATTGCGCCAAAGATTGGTATGGATACGACGACCATCGCGGATGCAATTCCGTTCACTAGTGCGTAGAGCGTATTCGAATGCCCGAGGTCGGCTACCAGCCACGCCGAGAAGTAGAGCGTGGCGATGTTCATGGAAAACACGGTATTTGCGAAATCGTATAATGCCCAGCTCAACCTTTCGCGGAACGCAGCGAGAGGGGGATTGAGGTCACCAGTGGCCGTCACGTCCAAACCTGGAGTTATTCCGGGCGCGTCCATTGGAGTTGCCGTTGCCGAATACATTTGGGCCCTCGTTTATTCCTGCGCAATTACACTACACCTCTGTTTCGAACACTCAAATACGTACAGTGACGTAGCACTGCAAGCGTACTCTCGACGTTCGAATAGATGCCGGACAAATTACGGCATGACAGGTTACGCGGCTTCTTACTCGTGGATCGCAGTTGCTTGCTTTCTTTTCGGTTGTCGGGATGCTGATCGCAATCGCATCGACTCGACGCGGTCGCTGCCACCAGTATTCCCGGCCTCGCCCGCTGAGAATACGCACTGGAACGGAGATGCTGGCCCAATCATGATCGCTCCCGTAAGTGGCAGCGTAGATAGTACGATGGTGATTCTTCCTTACGCGACCGACAGCACGATCGACTCGCTGCAGAACGTAGCGACACCAATTGCCGGAATGACGTTTGATTTGTTTGGACGCACCGGCAAGGTTGCCGCCAATGTCAGCGCCCTTTCCCTTCCCCTTCCCCAAATCGACACAGCGAAGGATTGCTATTCCTGGCCTGCCGCGAAGCTCCATCTAAACACTGAAATCTGGCAGTTCGGATTTGTCAGTGGTCGCGCACAAGCGATCCCGCTCGATTCGATTGAGAGTTTGTCGAGTCGAGACTCTGCGTCACTCGCCGCCTCTATAACTCAATCAGCTGCAACGTTGCCTGGCACTGTGGACGCGACTTTCAAAGGTCTTCCATTTAGAGTCCGCTCCGCCTACACCTTTCAGCTTGATACAATGGAGGTGGTCGTCGCCGACATAGTGCGCAGTGTCAATGAGGAGGCCAAGCCTCGGGTAGAACACCTGCTGATTTTCGGAGAAAGAGCGCACGGCTCAAATGGAAAATTCGACGTAAGCTATTTCTCCAGGAATGCTGGGGCAGAGGATTCTACGCCGGTGACTGAGGTTCTTGGCGCCATCAAGGTTGGATCGGCAAGACAGCCGATTGTCGTCGTCAACGTCCAGTTCGATGAAGGCGGAAAGTTTGGGTTCATCGAGCGCTCGCCTCTCGGGAAATGGAGCGCAACGTGGAGAAGCGCATATACCGACTGCTAAAAGGCAGTTGGAGAAATTGCCGATCTACAATCCGGTCGGTGCGTTGACGAAGGTAGACGGGAGGCCGTATTTGGTGCCGAGATGGTCTGCCAATGCGCGGACGCCAAGAGTCTCAGTAGCGTAGTGGCCAGCATAGATGATCGCGATGCCCATCTCTTCTGCTTGGACGGCGGTATGATGCGGTCCTTCTCCGACTATCAAGGTATCGATGTCCTTTTTCGCCGCCTCTTTGAGCGTATCACTCGATGCGCCAGTGCCGCTGCACATCGCCCATCGTTTAGTACGGCGTTTTTGCGGTACTGGTGTGAGATGCATCACGCCTGAATATGTGCTGGCAAAATCCTTCGCCTTCTGCGCCAAAGCGACAGTCTCGATGTCGCTCTCTCCACTCACGCCGATAAAAATCCCGCCGTACTCCGCGAACACACTGGTTGGGACCAGCCCCAGCTCTCTTGCGAGCAGGACATTGTTTCCAAGAGTTACATGGCGATCCAGAGGCAGATGAGACGAGTAAACGGCGATATCGTTATCCATTAGCAGCCGTAGCCGCTGATACGATGGGCCGCAGATCTGACCAAAACCGCTCCAAAACATTCCATGGTGAACGATGAGCAGATTTGCCGACGCCTCAATGGTGCCCAGAATCGCTCGAGTTGAAAAGTCTACTGCTGCCGCGATTCCCTTCAGCGGAGATCTGTTCTCAATCTGGAGACCATTGAGCGCAGCCGGATAATCCGGGGTTCCTGTCGTATCAAGCAGGTCATCAGTGTAGGAAACGAGCTCGTGAATCTGTGTCATCTGCCGTTACAGATTTGTGTGGAGAACTCGGCCCTCTACAGGAACCGAAATAGGCTAAGTATCGTGATCACAATGAGTTACAGCTCAGGTTCATAACACTGTTGATTAGTCGGGTACGCCCATTCTGTCCAAAACTCGCTGAAGGTCGTCCGCGGAATAGAACTGGACCGAGAAAGCACCCTTATTATCAGCTCCAACCCTGAGCACAACGTCAGTCTGGAGGTATCTGCGTAGCCGGTCCTCAATCCGTCTTGCTTCGGCAGGCTGTCTGTCGACTGCTCGCGGTCGCCCGGCTTTCTTTCCCTCTCGAGGGCCTGCAACTTCGCGGAGGCGCCGTTCGATCTCCCGCACCGTAAGCCCTTCGGCCACTATTGCATTGGCGAGATCCACAATTTGCTCGGCGTTTTCAAGCCCAAGCAAAACTTTGGCATGTCCCATCGTGAGATGACCTTCCTGCAAGAGCCGTCGAGCTGCGTCCGGCAGCTGAAGGAGGCGCAGCATGTTTGAAATCGTCGTGCGATCTTTGCCAACGGTTTCGGCGATCTGCTGTTGTGTGAGCCCGAACTCGTCAGCGAGCTGATGATAACCTTCGCTCTCTTCTATGGGATTCAGGTCAGCCCGCTGGAGATTCTCGACCAATGCGAGGGTAAGTAGTGTGCGATCATCGATTTCTTTGATAATTGCGGGGATCTCTTTCCAGCCGAGGCTCTTAGCTGCGCGCAAACGCCGCTCGCCTGCTATGAGCTCGAAACCATCCCTTCCCGTCCGTCGGCGCACTGTAATAGGCTGGAGCAGTCCGCTTGCGCGGATGCTTTCCTGAAGCTCAGTTAACTCTTCCGAATTGAACTCCTGGCGAGGCTGAAAAGGATTCCTGGTGATTTGTCCGATTGGAATCGATTTGAGCGCACCATTGTCACTCGACGCGAGTCCGGTCGTGCTTCCGAGCAGGGCTTCGAGGCCCCTACCCAATCGACGGGGAGTCTTCTCAGTTGCCACCGTCATCTCCTTGCTCAGTTCGTTGGATCAGCTCTTTCGCGACGTTCATGTAGGCTTGTGCTCCAACTGAAGCTACGTCGTAAAGGATGATTGGCTTTCCGAAGCTGGGGGCTTCGGCTAAGCGAACATTTCGTGGAACGACGCTTCTGAAAACCTTGGGGCCGAAATACTCCCGCGCGTCATCAGCTACCTGCCGGGAGAGATTGAGTCGAGAGTCGTACATGGTCAGCAAAACGCCATCTATGCCAAGCTTCTCATTGGCGCTGTGCTGAACGCGGTGAACCGTATTGAGGAGTTGAGAGAGTCCTTCCAGAGCGTAGTATTCGCACTGCAAAGGAATCAGCAGAGCATCGGCCGCGACTAGCATGTTGATGGTGATCAGGCCAAGCGATGGCGGGCAGTCGATGATTACGTAGTCGTAGTCCGCCCGCAAGGAGTCGACGGCGGCCTTCATGACAAGGTCGCGCTCAGCTTTGTCCACCAGCTCAACCTCAGCGGCGGCCAGATCTGGCGTCGCGCCTATCACATCCAATTTTTCAAACTGGATGGAAGTTTGACGGGAGGATCGGAAATCGGCATTCCCGACCAAAACGTCATACAACGTTAGAGGAACGTTCTCTTTCTGAAGTCCGACGCCGCTAGTTGCATTGCCCTGTGGATCGGCATCAACCAAGAGCGTCCGCTGTTCGGCGGCAGCCAGGCTTGCAGCGAGATTTACAGCAGTGGTCGTCTTTCCAACGCCACCTTTTTGATTGGCGATTGCGATGATACGCGCCACGAAATTCCGGAGATGGGGACGGCGCGTAATTTATCCAGTCACCGAAGGGGTTTCCACGTGGAACCGGCAAAAGGGTTCCACGTGGAAACTAGAACTAACGGCTGGGGTTGAACCTCCACCGGGTGCTAACGTCCACGGACAGGGTTTCCTGGCCCGGGTTAATCGGTGTGTCTGCCTGTGCTCCGGCGGCAATGCTCTTCATCATCATCATGGGTCGAGGCGGGGGCGGCGCATAGGCTCCGACGCCGATCTCGAGTAGGGCTCCGAGCGTTCCACCGGCGGCTCTTGCTGCGGATTCTGCATCGGCCCGTGCCTTCTCGATCGCTGACCCGATCGCAGCTCTTCGCGCGATGTCGGTATTCGAGGCGTAAAACTCCAGAGACGTGATCATGTTCGCACCATGCGATAAAGCCGCATCGATGGCGGGTCCGACTTGGCTCAGTTTGCGAATGTCGACAAGAATAGTATTCGTAACGTTGTAGCCGATTATTACCGGCTCCTTACCTGGATCAAACCGTTGTTCCGGGTACACGTTGTAGTTAATCGTTGAGAGCTGATCGTTACTGAACCCCATAGTTCGGAGTGCAGCAAGAACCGCCTGCAGTCGTGTAGCGTTTTCAGCAGCTGCACTCGCAGCAGTAGTGCCACGAGTCTGGACGCTGACCTGTAGAGTCGCACGGTCCGGAGAAACTTTAACTTCCCCATGTCCCGCCACAGCTATCTGTGGAATTGCATCCATTGTCAAGTTAGTGGCTTGACTATGTGCGGTAAATGGCGCTAAAAAAGCTAGGGAGAGGCCGAATAGGGGTTTTATCATATTTTCCGAGTGAAATTTAGGAAGCCTACTGGGAGACGTTGTAGGTCTCGCCGATTGCACAGGTCGATCAAACAAGTAGCACGGGCTCAATCTCGTGGATCTGGTTGAGATTCATTCCCACGATTCCCTCAGTCTCACTGCGCATCAGCATATTGGCGAATTTCGCGCCCCATACGATTTCATCGGCTTCGTATGAAGAACGTGAGTGGACGCCTTGCGAGAGTGTTTCATCGGTGGCGATAAGCAAGACCAACAGCTCTGCATCTGCATCGACGAGATCAGAGTGCGTCAGCCCCCACAGTGGACTAGCAGATGTTATCGGATGCACTACGGTCCAACTCAGTGGAAAAAAAACCACGCGATTTCTTTCGAGCTCCAACTCATAGAATCTCCGCACGGTCGTCCCACCCGAGCGTTCGATCTTGGTGAGAATTGCCTGGACCTGTACATCAATCAGCTGACTGCTCCTGGCATTGGCGATTCTGAATTCCAATGCCGTCTTATCCCGGTAGGGAGCTACGACTGCATTTCGGCTGTAGATGATTCTCGATGACGGCCGAGAGAAGCGTGAGAAGATCACACCGGTTGCGAGTGCAACTCCCATGATGTTGAGCAGTGCCTCGATCGTGACGAGCGCGTTCGGGACACGACCGACTGGGACAATGTTTCCATAACCGATCGTCGCAAAGGTGTCGACGCTGAAAAAGAATGCCCGGTAGAAAGGCTGGCCCGCGAAATAACCGGCTGGGGATTGTAGTGCATCCGGTCCGCAGGCAAGGAACGCAAATGCGAACAATGCATTAATTGCGATATAGCTGCCCGCGATGAAAGCGAGAAATCGTGGCCAGGAGATCGTGAGGAGCCAATGATAGAGCCCCAGTGACGAAAGGGGATTGAGGCCCTCGAGAACCACATTAAAACTCCCATCGCGGTTCAAAAGCCGTCGCCTGGTTCCTCGCGCGACCTCGGTGCCGAAGCCGAGATCCTTGAATTCTTCTTTGTCGGTGGCTGCGGCCGGCACGTTCAGCGTGGAAGTCATTTGAGAGATGTGTGCATCGTATGGCTGGTCTGGAGAAAATGGCCCGAGATATGGGTGAAAGCTACATTCCGGCGATGGGATCNCCGGGCGTGTCAGTGGGTCGGGCAACAGCGCTGATTGTCATCTCTGCAATCAGCTTTGGCTCGATATCCGTTCTCACGCTTCTCACCACAGGCGCGGGTCTTCCCCTTCTCACAGTCATGGCGTGGCGATACGTACTAGGCGCTTTACTCCTGATTCCATCAGCGCGCACTCTGGTAAATCGCTCGGTATCGAGACGTCAGATCGTTCAGTTGCTGCTGATCGGTGGATTTGGACAAGCGCTCATCACTTATCTCAGTCTTTACTCACTGCGATACATACCGGTCGGTCCGCTGGCATTCCTGTTTTACACATATCCCGCTTGGGTCGCCGTCATCGCAGCTGTAAGAAGAACCGAGCGACTAACGCCGATCAGAGCCACTGCGCTGGCGCTTGCATTGATCGGCGTAACCGTCATGGTGGGGGCGCCAGTCGAGAGACTCAATCCGATCGGTGTCGCTCTCGCACTCGGATCCGCGTTGCTGTATTCGGTCTATCTTCCCGCGCTCGAGTATGTGCAAGAAGGTGTTCCAGCGATGCCCGCGACGTTTGTCCTCATACTCGGGGCCGCCGTTAGCTTCCTGGTCGCGATGGTTCTTGCGCGCGAGGCGTTCATTCCGCAGGGACTCGCAGTGTGGACCAACATTGCACTACTGGCCGCAGTCTCGACGGTGATCGCTTTTTCCACCCTCATCAAAGGCTTGTCCGTGCTCGGCCCAGTGAGGACGGCGATCATCGCAACCGTCGAACCCTTCTTCACCGCCATTCTCGGCGTGCTGGTGCTGGGTAACCACATGGGGTTGGCCACGGTAACGGGAGGTGTTTTCATTGCGACTGCAATTCTCGTCATCGAATGGAGCTCGACGGGCAAGGCGACTGCTACTGCGTAGTGGCGACGCGCTTTCGGCGCTCGACCTCGATCACGAGGTTTTGCAGGTCGCTGGGACTTACACCCGGGATGCGCGAAGCCTGGGCTAGCGAGACAGGCTTGAGCATGGCGAGTTTCTGTCGCGCTTCGAGGGAGAGCGACCGCATTTCGTCGTATTCCAAATCTGAGCGAAGCGAGAAATCACCCATGCGTCGCATTCGATCGGCCTGAGTTCGCTCGCGTTCGAAGTAGCCCGCGTATTTGATCTCGAGGTCGGCAGTGACGAGAGCGTCGGACTCGATTTCAGCGCCGACACCGGCCGCAGCAAATAACGCGCTGAGCATTACATCCTGCCGTTTAGCGACTTCAACAATTCGGACAGAGTGGGACAACGGTGCGCTTCCCGCGTTCGTCAGAATGTCAGCGGCAGCGGAAGGCGTAATACTCGTCGTCTCCGCCAGGCGCAGTGCGGAATCTTCCTGTGCAAGTCTACGCATGACGACTTCTACTTCTCTCGCGGAGTAAAGACCGAGCTCACCGCCGATTGGACCCAGCCGCCGTATGGCATTGTCTTGACGAACTGTCAGCCGGAACTCGGAACGCGACGTGAAAAGTCGGTAAGGCTCGTCGACGCCGCGCGTAACAAGGTCGTCGATCAAAACGCCGATGTAGGAAGTCTGTCTGCCCAGTATCAAAGGCGGCCTGTTCTGCGTGGAAAGGGCGGCATTCATTCCGGCGACGACGCCTTGACCAGCCGCCTCTTCGTAACCGGTTGTCCCGTTGATCTGACCGGCGAAGTACAAGCCGGGCACTGACTTAACCTGGAGAGAAGGATCGAGCTGAGTCGGCGGGTAGTAATCGTATTCGATTGCATATCCTGCCCGGTTCATCTTCACATCCGACAGNCCTCGAATGGANCGCAGNATCTCCAGCTGAACATCGGCNGGCAGCGACGTCGACAGNCCGTTGACGTATANCTCCGCCGTGTCGTGGCCTTCGGGCTCCAGAAAAATCTGGTGTCGCTCCGCCTGCGGGAATTTGACGATCTTGTCCTCGACTGACGGACAGTAGCGTGGTCCCCGCGACGAAATTGAACCGCCGTACATCGCCGACTTATTGATGTTCTCTTTGATGATTTTCTTGCCGTCGGACTCGAGGTAAGTGATCCAACACGGCATCTGGTCGGGATGGCGCGCGCGCGTGCCTTCGCGACGCGGCGCTGACCAGAAGTTTGACCACGAATAGTCGAACTGCTCTATCTCGCTCTCCTGGATTTCCAGTGCGGAGTAGTTCACGGTACGACCGTCGATTCGCGGAGGCGTTCCGGTTTTGAACCGCGCCACCGTTAACCCCGACTGCTCCAACTGCTCGGCGAGGTGTATGCTTGCCGCCTCACCGGCCCGACCGCCCGAGATCTGAGTGCCAGTACCGATGTGAATTCGGCCGCGTAGAAAGGTCCCGGTAGTGATCACCACACTATGGGCGGCAAACCGCCGGCCCTCGACCGTTTCAATTCCAACAACGTGGTTGTCAACCGAGTCGAAAACCAATCGCGCGACAGTTCCCTGAATGGTCTGGAGGCTGGGCTGCTGTTCCAGTAGCATCCGGACAGCCCGTCGGTATAAGCCTCGGTCGCATTGCGCGCGCGGTGCCCAGACAGCCGGGCCCTTGCTCCGATTGAGCATTCGGAACTGGATCATGGCGAGATCCGTTGCCCGTCCCATGATCCCGCCCAAAGCGTCTACTTCGCGTACGACAGTGCCTTTTGCGATGCCGCCTATTGCCGGATTGCATGACATCTGACCAATCATCTCCAGCGCACTCGTGACAAGGGCCACACGCGAGCCAAGGCGTGCAGCAGCCACGGCTGCTTCAGTACCTGCGTGGCCGCCTCCGACGACCAGCACATCGAAGTTGGCTTCGAAACTCTGAGATGCGGACATACATTAAAGATAAGAGGCTGATCCAGAAGTGACTTAGTTACCTATTGCATCTAAATCATGGCACTCGAAATCCGGGCGGGACAAGCAACGGTCCTAATTCGTCGGGAGGCCTTTGACCGTGTCGGCCTGATGAGAAGCGCTATCGATTCGCGGTTCAATCTCACCGACCAGGAATTTCGCGTCGAGGAAGGACTGGTCGTTCTCGGGCCGCTGCCATCCGACGACTTGCTCTCGGAGATGATAGGAGCACTCGAGGGCACCGGCCTCGTCTACTTCGATGATTTCTTCGAGCTCAGTGGTAACTGGCCAGAGTGGCTGTCCATGTACGTGCGGGAACTGAAAAAGCCAGGCAGTTAAAGTCGCTTTTCGACGACCGACCACTCTTCGACCATTGCCATGCCATTCTCGATCCGATCGATCACGACTTCCTCGCCCGCCGTGAGGCGTTTGCCGGTCAATCCCTTTGCCGCCACAGTGATTTCGCGACCCTGCATCTCATATCTGATCTCACCAGGCGCGGTCGGATTGATGTCGCGTGTGACGATCGCGAAATGTCCCTGAATCTCCTCGCCGGCTGAAAGTGAATCAGCGGAAACGCCTTGCAGCGCCCAGCGGGCAAGCAAGGTGATCATGGCGCTTATTGTCAGAGCGCCAGCCCCGACAGCGATAAGCAGGATGCTCCAGCCAGGCAGGCTCGTTCTCGACGCTAGCGGATAACCCACCGCGCCGAACCCGACCGCGAAGGCCGCCAAAGCAGGCAAATTGAAAAAAGGCGAGGGAGCACGCGTCCGGCTGGCACGCGCGTGCTCGACACCGTGCAGCATTGCGAACACCGCCAGCACCAATCCGCCGATGAACGCAATGAGGAATACTATCGGAAGCGCACTCACGAGCTGGACCTACGCGTGCAAGCCGACCGGGCGCTCAAGATCCCAGATATTTTCTGAACCACGAAATCGTGGCAGGCCAAGCACCCTGGGCTGCCGTCAGATTCGCCCCGTTCATACCTGTCTGCTGGCGGAGAAAACCATGCCCAGCGCCAGGGAAGATGTTGTATTCGTACACCTTTCCCAGCGCGTGCATCGTGGTATCTGCCGACGGAATGGTGGCGTCCACGCGTGCGTCGCTTCCAGCGTAAAGTCCGAGGACCGGTGCGCGCACCGACGCGAGATCGCTGGTTTTAGGAGAAACCCCGTAATAGACGACCGACGCTCCAAGACCTGGCGCGTGCACCGCGTGCGCGAACGATACCCCGCCTCCCCAGCAGAAGCCGACTATTCCGTACTTCTTTTCAGCAGCCGGCAGTGACANGCCGTACTGCGCCACCGCGTCGAGCTGCCTCTGTACCCACGCTGGATCCAGAGTTCGGATAGAATCCGTAGCGACGCGTGCAACGAGAGTGTCAGGTCCGTTCGGAAGATTCTTCATGGTCAGCAGGTCGGGCGCGATGGCGATGAAGCCATCGGCGGCGAGCTGGTCCGCGACGCCCCGGACCCAGGTCGACAGGCCAAAAATCTCGTGAACCACTACCACGACGGGGGCTTTGGTACTCCTCTCAGGGTAGACGACCCAGGTGTGAAGACTATCGCCGTTGCCTGTGTGGATCATCACCCATTCCCCATGGCGGGGAGAAGCGCTGAGTCTTGCTGACGCACCAGCTGCATCAGCGGGAAGCGCGGTGGATCCCTGAGCGGCAGGCAGCGACGCGGACGTCGAGGCATGGTCCGCATGAGCATCGCCCGGCGGGACCATCTTTGTCGTGGTGCAACCGACCGCTGCAAACGAGACAAGAACAAGTTTGTAGGCAGATTCACATCGCATTTGTCATCCTCTCGGTTTGGCGCTCACGTCGTTGAGGTTCGTGTGAAGCACCCGGCGAAGAATTCTCCAACTCGATACTCTGCATAATAAAATGGCCGCCACGGCCATCGGCCAGCTATAAAACCGGCATGACCGCCTTCCTCAACGAATTCAAGATGGAGGGCGGGATTCCGTTGGGCGGCCGCGCGAACATCGTCGAGGACTTCTGGTGGCAGCATAGGATCATCAACGGCGCTCAATAGTAGCGTGTTGAGCCTAATACGAGGTAGGTACGGCAGTGAGCTCGAACGCGTGTAGTAGTCCTGCGCATCTCGAAACCCATGCAGAGGTCCTGTTATAAGGTTATCAAAATCCTCCAGCGTGCGAAGGGCGGCTATCTTGTCCATTGGTGCCAGATCCGGAAAGCGCTCGGCTTTTTCCGCAGCCTTTTGGCGAAGCGAGCTCATAAAGAATCGCTGATAGAATCTGGAAAACCCGCGATTGATTCTGGTCGAAGAGCGAGCGAGATCAAAAGGCACAGAGACAGCTGCCGCTGCGCTCAGTCGCGAAGGTAGATCGTATCCCCTTTCGCCGAGCAGTTTCAATAAGACGTTGCCGCCCAACGAAACACCGGCAATTGCAAGATCTGAGGCTGGGAACTCGCGGCTGATGCGTTCCAGCGCGAATGCAGCATCGCCAGTCTCGCCCGAGTGGTAAAAGCGGCGTGTTCGGTTGGGTTCCGTTCCGCAGGAACGGAAAATCAGAAGATCAGCTCCCCAACCACGTCTTGCCGCTTCGTTGAGAAGCCCTTGGGCGTAATGCGATCGTACGCTGCCCTCGAGTCCGTGAAGCAATAGGACGCGAGGCTGCCCCGGTTCTGCGTTGAGGCGATGAACCTCCAGAAAATCGCCATCAGGCGTGTCCCAACGCTCGAGTACGGTTTGAGCAATCGCCTGCCGACGAAAGAGCTTGCCCCACAGCGTTTGCAGGTGTCCCCCGGGGATCCACCAGGCAGGCGAATAGATTACCTCTTTCCGCATTGTCGCAAATCGACGGTCGTACCTTTACTGGTCATGAACCAGAGGACGGGTTGGAAGTACAGATCTTCGGAGTAAAGAAAAGTGCTGATACGCGCAAAGCCCTTCGCTTCTTCTCCGAACGCCGAATAAAAACACACTTCGTCGACTTACAGGAGCGTCCGGCGTCGCTCGGAGAGTTGCGCCGATTCGCGCAGAAATTTGGCGTGATGGCGTTGATTGACCGAGATTCCAAGCGTTACGACGAGCTCGGCCTTCGTTACGCGCAACTTTCGGACGATCGCTGGCTGGAGAAGCTTTCTGTCGAGCCGCTGCTACTGCGCGTTCCGCTGGTGCGGAACGCAAACCGCCTCGTGATTGGCGCTGATGAACCCACCTGGAAAAGCTGGATGGAGAAGCCGTGACTTTTCGCGTTCTGGTCACCGATGAAATAGACCCGGAAGGTGTCGCACTGCTCGTCGCGGAGCCGAAGATCGCGGTGGACGAAGTGCCCACGCTGCCGAAAGAGGATTTGCTCGCCAGGATTGGCGATTACGATGCCATCATAGGTCGTAGCGCCACGCGCATCTCCGCAGACCTGCTCGAGAAAGGACGCCGGCTCAAGGTAGTGGGCCGTGCCGGCGTCGGAGTCGACAACATCGCGCTCGATGCCGCCACGTCGCTCGGAGTAGCTGTCATCAACGCACCCGCAGGTAACACCATTGCCGTCGTGGAGCTGTTTTTCGGTGCAGTGATTTCCCTGCTCCGGCACATTCCACGCGCCGACAGCTCCATGCACTCGGGCCGATGGGATCGGTCTGCTCTTCTTGGCTCCGAGCTGAAAGATCGGACTCTCGGTATCGTCGGTCTTGGGCGCATTGGTGGTGAGGTGGCAACCCGTGCCCGCGCGTTCGGAATGAACGTCATCGCATACGATCCGTATATTGCGCACTCGCGGTTCGAGGTTTTGCGAGTCCAGGAAATGAAGTCGCTCGAGGAGATTCTTCAGAAATCCAATGTACTGACTCTGCACACCCCGCTTACCGATGAGACGACCGGGCTGATTGGCAGGCGCGAAATCGCGCGCCTGCCAAAGCAGTCGATCGTTGTGAACATGGCCCGCGGCGGGATTGTCGATGAAAAGGCTCTGCTCGATGCGCTCAATACGAAGCATTTGTTCGGCGCCGTGATCGATGCCTACGAGAAGGAGCCGCTGACCGCCGACCATCCGTTGCGCGCAATGCCCAACGTCCTGCTCACGCCGCATATCGGAGCGTCGACGATGGAGGCCCAACGCAACGTCGCGGTCGATGTCTGTATAGCCGTCCGTGACGCTCTTCTGAGTGGCGAGCTGTCCCGATCGATCAACGTCGCTGATGTTGGCGGTCAATGGGCCGAGATCGAGCCGGCGTTGACACTTGCACGGCGTGCGGCCGCAGTCGCAAGGGCGATACTTGCCACACAGGGTATGCGCGTCGTGCAGCGGGTCGACCTGCGCTCGGGATCGGCGCTCAGCGCGGCGAAGCGAGCATTGCTTGCGTCCGCCGCGCGAGGACTGCTCGAAGGAACCGTCGAGCAGGAGCGACTCAATCTGATCAACGCTCGCTCAGTTGCCGAAAATCGCGGAATCGATCTCTCGATGACTGAAACGGCTGCGCAGGACAATCCATACTCCATTGAAGTCCGCCTGAGTGGCGGAATGCAGGAGATCGCGGTTGCCGGCACTGCGCAACCGGGTTCGGCTCCGCGCTTCACGCGCATCGGCGCATTTCATGTTGACGTTCAACCACGCGACACGCTGCTGATTCTCACCAATAACGACGTGCCGGGAGTTATCGGGCGTGTGGGCACGCTCCTTGGTGAAGCTGGAGTAAACATCGCCGAGTACCATCAGGCGAGGCTCGCGCAGGGTGGCCAGGCCCTGGCCGCGGTTTCTGTCGATGGGGATGTGAGCGAGTCAATCCGTCAGTCGCTTCTTGGCCTGCCCGATGTATCCTCTGCCGCGGTAGTCTGCTTTCAACCAGGGTGAGCGTCACTCTAAGCAATGACAATAGCGTACGGGAATCTTATGAGGCCGATGCATCCGGTCTTCATATGGTTCCCGACCTGGTAGCGCGCCCCGATTCGGTAGATGAAGTAGTCGAAATTCTTCAGGGGGCTGCGGCGGACAGAATTCCGGTTACGTCAGCGGGCGCGCAAACGAGTACCACAGCTGCGTCGATAACCGAGAGCGGAATTCTTCTTTCGCTGCGGTCGATCCAGGGAATCAGTCTCGATGCGGATTCGAAGACAATGACGGTGGGGCCGGGAGCGCTTGTTGGTGAGATCAAACGAACCGCCGCGGCCGCCGGACTTTTGTTCGCGCCGGACCCAACCAGTGAAGAAGAGTCTACGATTGGTGGAGCAATTGCGTGCAATGCATCGGGCGCTCGCACCTTCAAGTACGGCGCGACCCGGCATCACGTCCAGGCAGTCAAGGTCGTGCTCGCGAACGGCGAGCTAAGGACTTTTCGGCGGTCGAACCTCGAGAAAAACACGGTTGGCTACGCCTTCGCTCACGATCCAATCGATTGGTTCATTGGCAGCGAAGGCACGTTAGGAATAATCGTCGAGGCCGAGCTTTCTCTGCTGCCGCTTCCGACTCACGTATTCGGGCTGGCCATGTTCTTCGAAACTGAAGCTGATGCACTCAGGTTCGTTGTAGCCGCCCGCGAATCGCGAACAGTTGCGCCGAGATGCATCGAGTACTTCGATGACCAGGCAATCGCCATCGCCCGTAGCGCAAAGTCCGGTGCGAGCATCCCATCCGGATCGGCGAGTATGGTTTACGTCGAAGAGGAGATCCCGGAAGACCTGGATTCGTCGCTGGGAAGCTGGGCCGAACTGCTTGAATCAGTCGCGTCCGATTTTGAGCCGGCCGTGTTCGATGGTGAAGCAAGGCTGCGGGAAGCGCGGGCAATGCGGCACGGTATTCCGTCGACAATGAACGAGCGAGGCGCGAAGTATTTCCGAAGCGGTGGGAGAAAGGTTTCGACGGACTGGGCCGTGCCGTACTCACGCCTCGGAACGGCCATCAAGCATGCGCGTCAGATCGCTGCTGAGCTCGACATTCCTCAGGCGGTTATCTACGGTCATGCCGGAAATGGTCATCCACATCAGAACTTCATAGCCAGGGACGAGGGTGAGCTCGCCATCATAGAAAAGGCAGTGGAGCAAACTCTCCGGCACGTCATCTCGCTCGGCGGAACGGTGGCCGCGGAACACGGGATAGGAAAGATCAAGCGACGCTGGCTGCCGTTGCAAATGAATCCCCTGCAAATCGCGATTATGACGGCAGTGAAAAGAGAGCTTGATCCGCTTGGCCTGCTTGCGCCCGGGAATATTCTGTGACGCGCTTCAATTCAGTCGTGCTGGATGTCGATTCGACTCTCAGTGGAATCGAAGGCATCGATTGGTTGGCACAGCTCCGGGGAAGTGAGATCTCGGCGTGGAGCACTGCGCTCACTGACAAGGCGATGCGCGGAGAGATTCCCATTGAGGCTGTATATGGCGAAAGAATGCGGGTGGTACAGCCTGCACTGGCTGAAATCGAGGAACTCGGACGCGTGTACGTGGAGCGGGTTGCACCGCGAGCTCGTGAGACGCTCGAGGCTCTCAGGAAGTCCGGTGTCCAGGTTGTAATGGTCAGCGGTGGCTTGCGTGAGGCAATTCTCCCCCTTGCCGGAAAGCTGGGAGTCCCGAGCACGGACCTCCACGCTGTTTCGATTTTCTTCAATGAAGCGGGAGAGTACTCGGGTTTCGATGAATCTTCTCCGCTTACGCGCCAGCTCGGAAAGAAGACCGTCGTGGGCGAGCTGGCACTCAACAAACCGACTCTAGCGGTAGGCGACGGCATGACCGACTGCGAGATGAAGGCAGTAGTGAATAGTTTTGCAGCATACACCGGCTACACGAGACGTAACTCCGTCATCGAACGTGCCGACTTTGTAATCGACAATTTCGACCAACTAAGAGAACTCGTACTCCAATGAGTCCTACAAAAACCTTCGGCACATTCTTTCTGCCGGGGCCTACTGAAGTTCGCGAAGAAGTAATGGCAGCGATGATCCAGCCGATGATTCCACATCGCGGGCCACAGTTCGAGAAGTTGTTCGAGCGACTGCAGCAGGGTTTACGTCCAATCTTCAAGACTGAGCGGCCTGTCTATATCAGCTCATCCTCTGCGACGGGAATGATGGAAGGGGCGATACGCGCTGCGCCGCCAGGCAGGATCCTTTGCCTGGTCAACGGAGCGTTCTCGGAGCGGTTCGCGCTGATCGCGTCGATGTGCGGGCGGGATGTCGACCGCTACGAAGTTGCGTGGGGCCAGGTTCATCTGATCCCACAGCTCGAGGAACGACTCTCGATGCGTAAGTACGTAGCAATAACCGTGGTGCATTCCGAGACTTCAACGGGCGCGCTGAACGACGTCCGGTCAATCTCCGATTGCGCCCATCGTCATAACGTTCTCTGTCTTATAGATAGCGTGAGCGGCCTCGGTGGCGCCGAGCTGTGGTTCGACGAGTGGAAGCTCGACTACGTCTTGACCGGTTCGCAGAAGGCGCTCGCATTGCCTCCGGGACTTTCGTTCGCCGTGGCGTCAACGAACTTTGTTGACCAGGCGAACGGTACTCCCGGTCGCGGTGTCTACTTCGACCTCGTGGAGCTCGATGCCTATGCGCGCCGCAACCAGACGCCGAGCACTCCAGCCTTGACGCTGTTTTATGCGCTCGAAGCGCAAGTAAGAACCATCGCGGCTGAAGGTTTGGAAGCGCGCTGGGCTCGACACCGCGCGATGGCAGCACGGACCCAGGACTGGCTGGCGAAGATCGCGGATGAAACAGGAAAGAAGCTGTTCAACATTGCTCCGCTTGGATCACAATCGCCGACGGTCTCCGCAATCAAGTTGCCGGGCGATCTCACCGCTGAGGCGTTTACAGGAGCGGTCGGAAAGCGTGGAATCGTAGTGGGCAACGGTTACGGGAAGCTGAAAAGCTCGACGTTTCGAATCGGCCACATGGGCGACCATACGGTCGAGACTATCGAGCGCTGTCTCGCTGCATGCGCGAGCGTGCTTCGCTCTTGACGCAGATCTCTGTATCGAATGCAGGAGTAGAGTTTGGCGCTACGAGGGTCTTTCAGGGAATAACCTTCACCGTCGCTCGCGGCAGTCGTTGGGGAATCATCGGCCGGAATGGCAGCGGAAAGACTACCCTCTTTCGATTAATCACCGGCGCTCAACAGCCAACAGAAGGCACTGTTTCACGACAGCCCGGGATTCGGTTTGCTCTGCTCGAACAGCACCGCGACTTCGGCGGCGCCCGAACTGTCTGGGAAGCAGGAGCGGGTGAGCTGGCGGAGCTGCTTGCTCTCGAGCAGGCGCTGGCAAAGCAGGCAGAGCTGCTGGCGGACGTAGGCGAGGCAGCGACCCCCCAAATGCTAGACAAGTACGATCAGGATCTCGAGCGGTTCGACCGAGAAGGCGGATATACGCTTGCTCCGCGCGTCGATGCCATCCTTCAAGGTCTCGGGTTTGATCCTGAGGTTGCGCGTAATCAACCACTGGAGCAACTGAGCGGTGGTGAACGCGGACGACTCGGACTGGCGAGACAGTTGGTGAGCGCAGCCGACGTGCTTCTGCTCGACGAGCCGACAAATCATCTCGATCTGGAGACCACGCGCTGGCTGGAGGAGTATCTCCGCACCACCGACAAGACTATCCTGTTGATAAGTCATGACCGGACGTTCATCGCCAACGTTGCCGATCATATCCTCCATCTGGAGGGAGATAGCGCTGTTTCATATACGGGCGGATACGAATCGTTCGTTGTTCAGCGCGAGGAGAGGCGATTGGCGCAACAGCGTGCCTTCGACAAGCAGAGGAAAGTTCTCGCCAGCGAAGAGGACTACATCAGGCGAAACATCGCTGGTCAGAATTCGAAGCAGGCCAAGGGTCGGCGGAAAAGATTGGGCCGGGTGCCACGCCTCAGTAGTCCTACCTCCGAAGAGGGAAGCTCGCTCGGGTTAAGGCTGGACATGTCCGAGCGTGGTGGAGACCAAGTAGCCGTGGCCCGTGACCTCACCCTTGGCGTCGATGGAAGAACGCTTATTCAGAACTTCACCGGGACAATTCAGCGCGGCGACATCATCGGATTCATCGGGCCAAACGGCAGCGGCAAATCGACATTCCTGCGCGCGTTATTGGGTGAGCATCCTATCCTATCCGGAGAGCTGAGGCTCGGCGGATCCATCCAGCCGGGCTACTACCGGCAGGATATGACGCAGGTCCCGAAGGGCAAAACGTTATATGAGGTCATAAGCGAGCTCAGACCACGTTGGGAACGCCGGCAAGTACACGGACATCTCGCGAAGTTCGGGTTTTCCGGGGAAGAGGCGCAACGTCGCGCCGATAACATGTCGGGCGGTGAGCAGGCGCGCGTGGCCCTATCGATGATGGTTCTGACCCGTGCGAATTTCCTGCTGCTCGATGAGCCCACCAATCACCTCGATATCGAGTCGGTCGAGGCGCTCGAGGACGCGCTGTCGGACTATGAAGGGACCATTCTGCTGGTAAGCCACGATCGGGCGATGCTGGAAGCCCTCACCTCTCGCGTGTGGGTCCTGCACGCGACTCATGTCACCGATTTCGCTGGATCCTTTGCGGAATGGGAGGAGCGGAGCCGCGAGCGCGAGCACGCTGCAGCAGTCGCCGCTGCTGAGCAGGAATCACTGCGCCGGGTGAAGGAGCGTAAGGCAACCCGCCGGCGCGAGGACAAGGTGGACGAGAGCCGCGCCGCACTTCGCGAATCCAGGCGTCAGATCGAAGCCTCGGAAAAGGAGATCTCAGTGCTGGAAGAGAAAATCGCGCGACTCTCCGCAACCCTCGAGGACCCTGAGCTGTACACGACGCGCGAAGGAGCTCAGAAATCGCTCGTCACCGGCAAAGAGCTGGAAGAAACGAAGCAGAAGCTGGACGCAGCCTTCGCGAGATGGACTGAAGCGACCGATAGGGCGGAACAGCTATCCGCGTCCTGAGATTAGAACTCTCCGATAAAGCCGATTTCCGGCTCTAGGTGCTGTCCGAAACGCTCTTCTACTTTGCTTTGTGCGAGTGAGATCAGCTCACGAACATTGGTAGCGGTCGCCTTCCCCAGATTGACCATTATGTTGGCGTGGATGTGAGAGATCTGAGCATCGCCGTGGCGATAGCCTTTCAGGCCGACCTGGTCGATGAGTCTCCCGGCACCGACACCTTCGATCTTCTTGAAGATCGACCCAGCACTCGGGTGATACTCCAGCCACGGATGCTTGCCACCGCGCCAGCTCAGGTTCTCCTGCATGATGCGATGCATGACAGCCTGGTCGCACGGCTCGAGCTTGAAAGTGACAGCTAGCGCAACGTCACGCTGTTTGTGGAGCGTGCTCGTGTCGTACCCGAAGTTCATGTAATCGCGGTTGACGGTAATCCTCTTGCCGTCGTGCGTGAACAGCTCCGCTGATTCGAAGACCTCGGCAATGAACATGGTGCGCTCACGAGCCGGCGCAGGAGATAGAAAATGGAGATTCTGCCACACGGCTCCGCCAACGGTGCTGGGAATCCCAACGTAGTGCTCCAGACCGGACAATCCGCGTTCGACCGCCAACGGTATGAGTTTCGCCATTACTGCTCCGCTCTCAACCCAGAGCCGGCCGTCGTCGCGAAATTCGAGGTGACTAGATGTATTGCGGATGACTAATCCCCGAAATCCCCTGTCACCAATGAGGATGTTGGCACCGAGACCGAGCACGAAGTACTCGATCTCGAGGTCCCTTGCTGCACCAACAGCCCCTGCCAGATCATCAGCTGATGTTGCATCGTAGAACAGATCGGCTGGACCACCGATCTTGAATGTGGTGTATTGACCAAGAGGCTCATTGCGCTTGAGTCTCCTGGGGTCCAGCCTACTAGTCAACTGCCGGTAAGAGTCCGGGCGAGCTTTAACAGATTCTGACATGTCCGAAAGAAACGGGTTCCTGCGCTACTGCGCCACTATCGCGATCACAGCATCGGTCCTTGCTCCAATGCAGGCGTGGGGCCAGCGTGCCGAGCTCGATAAAATCATCCAGCGACGCGTTCTGCCAAACGGCCTCGAAGTGATCGTGGTCGAGAACCATGGAGTTCCGCTGGCTACCGTCGAAATCGACGTAAAGAACGGCTCATTCACACAGACTCCTGAGTACGAGGGTCTGGCACACATGTATGAGCACATGTTCTTCAAGGCTGATCAAAAGTATCCGGAGCCCAACGAGTTCTGGGATCAGGCTTCCGATCTCGGCGCTGTCTTCAATGCGACTACCCGCGAAGAGGTAGTCAACTACTACATGACCGTTCCGACTGAAAAGCTCGGCGATGCGATCCAGCTCGTGACGGCAGCTATACGTGCGCCGCTTTTCCGGAAGGACGAGCTCGATCGCGAAAGGCAGGTTGTGATTGGAGAGTACGACCGGCAGGAGTCGAGCCCGTTCTTCGAGCTGCAACGGCAAATCGATCAAAAGCTCTATCCGGGGAACTACAGCCGGAAAAATACGATCGGTAACCGGCAGATCGTTTCGACTACGACACCCGAAAAAATGCGGGCGATCCAGACCAAATATTATGTGCCGAATAATTCAGCCTTGATAGTCGCTGGGGACGTCAATCCCGCGGCCGTTTTCGCGCTGGCGGAGAAAGAGTTGGGCAGCTGGCCGAAGGGTCCGGATCCCTTTTCCACAGATCCGGTTCCCACAATTCCGCCGCTTCAGCAGAATGAAGGCGTCGTTGTCGAAGCGCCGGTAAGCGCTGTCACAGTACAGATCAATTGGCAGGGTCCGAGTGTCGGCCAGGATCCGAAGTCGACTTACGCCGCGGACGTGTTTTCCGACGTGCTGAACGACCCGCAGTCAAAGTTTCAGCAAAGGCTCGTCGACAGCGGACTGTGGCAGGGGATCGGTGTCAACTACTACACGCTCAATCACACAGGGCCGATCAGCATTAGCGGTCAGACCTCGCCGGAGCAGCTGCACGATGCGCTCAATGCGCTCTACGGCGAGATCGCGAAATTCGACACGCCGAATTACATCACCGCCGAGGAGCTCGAGGCGGTCAAGGCGCATCGGGCAGTCACCTCCGCGTTCGATCGCGAGCGCGCCTCAGGATTTGCACACACGCTTGGTTTCTGGTGGAGCGTGGCGAGCCTGGAGTACTACATGGGATACGTTGATAACATGGCACAACAAACACTCGGCGACCTGCGTGCCTACGCGCGCAAGTACATAGTTGGGAAACCGTACATCACGGGAGTTCTGATTGCTCCGCAGGCGCGTCAGGCGCTCAAGCTGAGCGCAGGCGATGTCGTCATGACGGGGACACGCTAATGCTTCTCGCCATTGCGGTGGCACTGACGTCCGCGACCACGGCGTTCGACGTCGGCGGGGTGCATGTCATCCTCAGACAAAACGAAGCGAATAACGTCGTCGCAGCCAATCTTTACCTGCTCGGCGGTGCGCGACAAGTCACCGATGCCAACGCCGGAATAGAGCCGATCCTGCTGGACGTGTCGGAGCGGGGCACACAACACTATCCCAAGAACGCACTACGGAGTGCGATGGCCAGACTCGGGAGCGAGATAGTTGTCGCGCCGAGGTCGGACTGGACGATGTTCGGCATTCGCTCGAGCGCAGAAGTTTTCGACTCTACTTGGGCGATCTTCGCCGATCGTTTGCTGCATCCAACACTGGCCAAGTCCGAGCTGGCGTTGGTGAAGACTCAATACCTCTCCGCTATCCGTCAGCGCCGGGATGATCCGGACGCTATGGCTGACTATCTCGCGGACAGTATCACGTTCGTCGGTCACCCGTATTCAGTCTCGGTAGTCGGAAACGAGAAATCCATTCAGGCAATCGACTCAGCGGCGCTGCGCGAATATCATCGAAGCCAGTTCGTTACTTCGCGCATGCTGCTCGTCGTCGTCGGCAATATCGATCGCGCGCATATCGAGCGGCTGGTGAATCAGTCGATCGCGCAACTTCCGAAAGGCAGCTACAAGTGGACGGCTCCGCCACGTGTCCCCGAAGCCCCGACTGCGCTCGTGATCGAGCGACGTCAGCTGCCGACGAACTACATACTCGGGTACTACAGTGGACCGCTGGCCAGTGGCGCTGATTACCAGGCGCTTAGAGTTGCCACGTCGGTGCTGACGGGACGTATGTTCGCGGAAATTCGAAGCCGTCAGAATCTTACTTATGATGTGCACGCTCCTTTCGTTGATCGTGCAGCGACGCTGGGCGGATTGTATGTCTCGACGGTTGCGCCTGACACGACTCTGAAACTGATGCGAGCAGCTGTTGCCGATCTGCAGGAAGGCATGTTGGACCCCGTCGGGCTGAAGCAGCTCGAGCAACAATTCATCACCGAATATTTTCTCGACAACGAGACAAACGCCGCTCAGGCAGATTTTCTCGCCCGATCGCAGCTGTACGAGGGTGATTATCGTGAGGCGGAGAGGTTTGTGGACGAGCTGAAAAACGTGAGTCCGGAGGCTGTGCAGCGGGTCGCGCGGCGCTATATGCGTGGGTTTCGATTCGCTTATGTAGGGGATCCGTCGAAGCTGGACCCACGGACTATCGCGCTGTTCTAACCGAACGACGCGGTGAAGGCCGGCGAGGCGGGACTCGCCGGCTTTTTATTCCGAGAACTCCTCAGCCACGACCCACGGATCCAACGCTCCGCTGTAAAGCGCTACACCGATCACCGCTGCAGCTACGCCACGGTCAGCCAAGGCGCGAAGATCACCCAGACTTCCCAGACCGCCTGACGCGAAAACCGGAAACTCGGCCGCTTCGGCGACATCCTCCATGAGAGGTAAATCCGTCCCACGCATCGCCTCTTCGCGGTGGACGGCCGTGACCAAAACTCCCGCGAGTGGCAGGCCGTTCAGATCCTCGACAAGATCGAGCACGAACTTTGGCTGGGTCCGAGTCCAACCGTGAGAAAGAATCTTCCGATCCCGGACATCCGCGGCGACAACGATTGATCCGGGGAACAGCGTGGTCATCTCCTCGAGCCAATCCGGATCCTCCAAAGCCCGCGTACCGATGACAACGCGCTGAGCTCCGTCTTCAAGACTGCGTTGGATCAGCTCTCTGCTGCGTATGCCGCCGCCGACCTGGACCTCCGCGTCCGTTGCTTCGAGAATCGACTGAATTTCAGTAGTGTTGTTTCCCCGGCCAGCGACCCCGTCGAGGTCGACGATGTGGAGGTGTCGAAACCCGTACTGCCTCCACGCGTTCGCGACACCGAGCGGATCCGGGATGCGGAATAGCTCGCGATCATATGATCCGGCAGCGAGCTGGACGCACGCTCCTCCGCGAAGGTCGAGAGCAGGAATGGCGATCATCTTTGTTGACGTAGCGTCAGGGCACGAATCATGACAGCGAAACTGCGGCTTTGATTGCTTCTTGGCGAGCTTGTGAATAAATTCACAATCTCTGAAGTTCAAACCAAACTCTTGCAAGTGGCACTACTGTACGGCTCTGGGAGGCCTTTAAAGATGCGGTTCTACGGTTTCGCGGTTGCAGCTGGAGTACTCACCCTCGGCGCCTGCGCCGGTGGAGAAAAGTCGCCCGCCGACACGACACACGTCGCAGTGGACACAAGTGCTGCGACCACAACGACAACGACCACCACCCCTGGCAGCACTACCCCGGCGGCCGGCGGAGCGGCGGCAGCGGCTCCAATCACCGGTAAGACCATCACGGTCAACATGGTTGGAGATGCGAAGGGCTATCGCTTCGAACCAGCCAATGTCAGCGTGAAGCAGGGTGACGGCATCAAGTTCGTCGTGACGAGCGGCGGTCCTCACAATGTCGCTTTCGATCCAGCTACGATTCCGGCGGATGTAAAGGGCCAGCTCGATGCCAACATGGGCACCGACAAGATGGGTGAGCTCTCGAGCGCAATGAAGACAAATACCGGGGAGTCAGTTACGGTGTCGTTCGCCAACATCAAGCCGGGCCAGTACCCCTTCCATTGTGTTCCGCATCTTGCATTGGGTATGAAGGGCGTCATAACCGTTCAATAAGAATTTGACTGTGACGGGACGGCGGGGCGCGCAAGCTCCCGCCGTTTTTGTTGCGCGCGAGTCACCAGCGGTGAATCTTTGACTAATGAACGTTCATAGCATCGCAAGGATGAGCGGCGGCTCTGCCTATCTCTGGATGGCGGCAAGAGCTCGCAATGCGCTACGGCGGGTCCTCGTGTTCGGGATCGTCGGAGGCGTGGTCTTCATTTCGGCGTTGATCGCGTTTGTAATTGTTCCAAGAAGCGCTTCCCGGAAAGCGCTCGCCGTGGCGCAGAACATCGAAGCACCCACTGATTCTGCGCCTACGATAGCCGCGAGGGATCGCTATGCGGCGCAGATCAATGTCGCTGACTCTATCCTGAACGCCACGCGGCAGGCGCTGGTTCCGGCGCCTGCCGCCGTCATCGACACTTTTCCGCCTGCCGTGCGGGCGCTACGCGATACTCTGAGCGCGGAGCTGGCGACACTCAATCGTCTCATCGACCGCGCTGAAAACGCTCCGCTCCCTACTTCGTATAGAGCACTGGCTGCGTCGCCTACAGTTGCCGCTGACCCGCGTGTTCGAGTGCTGCTCGATTCGCTGGCGGATATTGAGCGGGAGCGAAACGCATTTGGCGCTGTGGGTGGCGTGGATCCGGTCTACCTGGCGCTGACGTCGAGGGCGACGGCCATTGGCCGCGAGATCAAAGGAATTGCGGATGCGAAGCGCGGCGAAGTACGTGGCAAGCTGGTGCTGATTCGTCCGACACCTGCGCCCGTCGTCAAACCGGTGATTACGGTCGACACGGTGCGATTGCTCGCCCAGCGTGCAGCGGCGCAGCAGAGTTACACGACTGCTGTTCGCCAGCTGGACCAGATCAATCAGAAGAATGCGAGGATCGATCAGGAGACGGCGCACGCCCGCGAGCTTGCCAATGTCGGTGCACCGCCCTGGGCAATGCTCGCAGCTGCAGTGGTGCTGGCACTCGCGGTCGGTTTCGCTGCGTCATTCGGCACGGAGTTGAAACGGCCGCACATAGCTGATCCTCGTGAGGCGGAGCAGATAAGTGGCGCCCGCGTGCTGACGGTAATCAAGCCGCCCGAAATCGTTGTCGAGCGAAGCCGGCGGCAGGCCGATGTCGAAGCACCACCACTCATTGACGTCGTCTCGGAGAGCTACCGAACGTTGTACCTGCACATTGCGTCCGTCGAAGCCAGCGTTCCCATCGTCACTATCACGGGTGACGATCCGGGGATCGTGGCGACAGTCGCAGCGAACCTGGCAGCATCTGCCGCCTACGAGGCCCGCAGCACTCTGCTCGTGGATGTCGATCCTACGACTTGCAGCGTTGCCAGCGTTCTGCGAACCCGACCCGATCCTGGATTGTCGGGAATCATTCTTGGCAATGCTACCTGGCCTGAAGCGATCGTTCCTACCACCATTGGTCGCGACCGACCACTCGATGTGCTTCCGAGCGGCACGCGCAGATCAGGACTGCCGGAGGCGAACGTCGTCGAGGAAGTGAAGAAAGAGTTGGCCAGAATGCAGCGCCGGTATGACTTCATCATCATCGCAGCTCCAACCAGCTACGTTCAGAGAAGTGCCACCAGCATTATACCGGCACCAGACGTAATTCTCTGCGCGCGCATCGCTCACACCACTGTCGGTGGCCTCAAGTCGGCCGTTGATAGCCTGCGTGGTGCCGACATGCGCATTCATGGCCTCGTACTATGGGACGCAGAAATGCCTCAGCTCGAGACGCGAGAAGAAATGTTGGGCGCCACCCGCCAATCCGGGTCGTTCCAGCCGGAGCTCGCAACCGCGCAATAACGGCAAATGGCTGAAACCATCCCTGATCTGCGGGATGTTCCCAAAGCACGCGCTTACGACGAGCTGAAAGGACACGCTGACGCGATTCTTGACGGCGTGGACGATGAAATTACAGCTATGGCGACAATAGCGGCGCTCGTCCATCATGCGTTCGGACATCTCTGGACTGGTTTCTATCGCGTGGCAGTCCCGGGTCAGCTACTCCGTGTCGGACCATATCAGGGCAGCCTTGGCTGCCTCGATATCGCGTTCGGACAAGGTGTTTGTGGCGTGGCGGCGGCTGAAATGAAAACGATCATCGTTCCGGATGTGCAGGAATTTCCCGGACACATCACCTGCGATGCACGGTCACGCTCCGAGATGGTGGTACCGGTACGCGATGCACGGGGTGATCTAATGGCAGTTCTCGACGTAGATTCCGATCGACTAAATGCCTTCGACTCCGCCGATCAGCAGGGGCTCGAAATGCTCGTAGGCTGGTTTGCCGTGACAAAAAAATGACAGCGACCGGTTATTCGGACGTGATAAATCACGCGCTCGCATTCGCGGCGAAGCACCACGATCGCCAGGTGCGAAAGGGGACGAAGCTTCCCTACCTCACCCACCCGGCGAATGTGGCGATCATTCTCACCAGGTACGGTCGCAGCGACGACGCCGTCGTCGCTGGAATCCTGCACGACGTTATCGAGGACTGTGTGCGGGACGGCTACACCCGTGAAATGTTGGAGCAAAGAATCGGCGACAAGTTCGGGGGGAAAGTCCTCGATACCGTTCTCGCCGTTACGTATCGGCGTCAGGACGATGATGGAGTCGACTTGTCGGGCGATGATCGCAAAGACGACTATCTCGACCGTCTCCGGAATGCGAACGAAGATGCCCGCTGGGTCTGCGCCGCAGACAAGATCCATAATGCCTCGTCCATTATCTCGGACTTGAGAAGAACGGTCGACCCGGAGACAGTATGGGCCCGTTTTGGTGGAGGCAAAGCAGCGGCAGCGCGCTGGTATCGTCAGGTGTACGAGCGGCTCGCCGAAGTAGGCTTCACTGCCCCGATCATGGAAGAGCTCAACGACGTCTCATCGGAGCTCGAACAACTCGCGAGCTAGGCCGTGTTATCGGAATGCCGCCGTCGCTCCGGCTCCGTACGTCCGTTCGACGTAATCTTCCAGTATTTGCAGAAACTCCGGCACAATCGCCTCGCCCTTGAGCGTCACCGACAGCTTGCCGTCGATGTAAACGGGAGCTTTCGGTTCCTCAAAGGTACCGGGAAGCGAAATCCCGATATTGGCGTGCTTTGACTCACCTGGTCCATTTACGACGCAACCCATCACCGCGACCTTCATGTCCACCACGCGCGGATAGCGCGCGCGCCATGTCGGCATCTGCTCGCGGAGATAGGTTTGGATGTCTTCCGCCATGTGCTGAAAGAAAGTCGACGTGGTTCGGCCACACCCGGGGCACGCGGTAACCTGTGGATTGAAGCTCTGTAGCTCGAGCGACTGCAGAATCTGCTGTGCAACTCGGACTTCCTCAGTTCGATCGCCGCCTGGCCGTGGGGTTAGCGAGACGCGGATGGTGTCGCCGATACCTTCTGTAAGGAGAATGGAGAGGGCGGCGGTACTCGCGATGATGCCCTTTGAGCCGAGCCCTGCTTCAGTAAGTCCGAGATGAAGCGGATAGTCGCAACGCGCGGCGAGACGACGGTAGACCTCCAGCAAGTCCTGCACTCCAGACACTTTTGCAGAGATGATGATGCGATCGTGTCTGAGGCCCATCTCCTCGGCGATCGCCGCGGAGCGAAGTGCGCTCTGAATCATGGCCTCGATATAAACTTCTTTGGCGTTCAGGGGCTCAGAGGCATAGGCGTTCTCGTCCATCATCGTCGTGAGGAGATCCTGGTCCAGAGATCCCCAATTCACTCCGATTCTGACCGGCTTGTCGTTGTCCAGGGCCACCTGGATAATGGTGCGGAAATTCTCGTCCCGCCTTTTGCCACCGACGTTGCCGGGATTGATCCGATACTTGGCCAGAATTCTGGCAGCGTCTGGATATTTCGTCAGCAGAAGATGGCCGTTGTAGTGAAAGTCCCCGACGATGGGCACCGTTACGCCCATGTCAGCGAGACGACTGGCGATTTCGGGAACGGCGCGTGCGGCCTCGTCGTTGTTTACAGTGACGCGTACCAGCTGGCTGCCCGCACTCGCCAGTTGTTCAACCTGAAGGGCGGTCGCTGTGGCGTCGGCTGTATCGGTGTTCGTCATCGACTGCACGACGATGGGATGCGCCGACCCGACGGGAACGTCGCCTACGATAGCGGTGGCGGTTTTTCTACGCACTGTGGTGGCCAAGGTGTGCTTGCGTCGGGGCAAATCGAAAGCTAATTCCGTGGCGCGAGCGGTGCACAGGAATTGGCGTGCAGGCTTCCCTTCCCTTGATCTTCGCGGAGCTCAGATGGCTGACACCCCAGACGAATCGGACGCGCCGGCTGTTACCAATCCTCCGCCGGCGAAACACAAACGCGGCAGCAAATTGGTCAAGCTACTCCTGACGATCCCGATTATTCTGATCGTCGTTGTCGCGCTATGGATTTGGGTCGCGTTGGGATACACGTATTCGTCCGGAGAGCGCGCCGGATACATCCAGAAGATCTCGAAGAAGGGATGGATCTGTAAGACGTGGGAGGGCGAAATTGCGCAGACACCTCTACCCGGAGCAACGCCGCAACTATTCAACTTCACGGTGAGAAGCGACTCCATTGCGCACGTTCTAGAGGAGTTCGCCGGGAAACAGGTGTCGCTGACCTATGAACAGCATGTCGGCATCCCGACTTCCTGCTTCGGCGACACGGAATATTTCGTCACAAAGGTCCGTAAAGTAGGACCTTAAATCTCTCTATTGTCTGCTCAGCCGGTCGTTGCTATTTTTTCCGCCAGTCGAGCCAGGGTACGGGATACCCCCGTGCGTTTGGCTTTTTCTCGCGCGAGGTTTTCGAGACTCGCGTAACAGATTGTCGAGGGTCGGGCGTTTTCGCTCCCCAAGACACAATTTTTCAGGAGTTGGGAATGCGTACGACCGGCAAAGTGAAGTGGTTCAACGACGCGAAGGGCTTTGGATTCATCACACCTGACAACGGGCAGAAGGATTGCTTCGTTCACTACAGCGCGATCTCCGGCTCGGGATTCAAGTCCCTCGCCGAAGGCGATGCCGTGGAGTTCGACATCGTTGAAGGGCAAAAGGGTCCAGCTGCCGAGAACGTGACGAAGTCTGCGTAAGGTTACGTCAGCTTCACTGGCACAATCTGGCGGGGCGTCTCAATCGAGGCGCCCCGTTGTGTTTTTGGGTGGCCGCCCCCGGCGCGGCAATGGCGCAACTTCAACGGCGTGTTCGAGCCGCGAAAGCAAACGGTTTCTATGGGACTCCAGGTCGAGATGGATGTTGACTCCGGCCGGCGTAACGGACCGGCCCTCCTGGGTGGCAAGTTCTTCCGCAAGCCGAATGGCAACCGTGAGAGTAATGCCCAGCTCATTGGTCAGCAGTAGAACCAGGTATAGGCTAAGCAATCCTTCGATATTGAGGCGTCGTGATACACCCTGCCTCGCCTGTGCTACGCCAGTGATCGTGTTGTGGGAAAGCACATTGTCAACCCACTTGGTGGACACGTCCAGTGCAAGTGCTGCAGTCGCAACGGTATAGGCGCGTGGCATTAATTATCCTAAAATAAAAGGATAATATAACCAGGAGAGAACAACCCATAGTATTGACGAGCTAAGTCCAAGAAAGGCGACGGGCTCGTACCG
>C688J18823_10000262_pt1 | contig 29999 bp, 28 predicted proteins | sample HopSoiMetagenom1_FD_18823 | JGI IMG/M metagenome (IMG submission 18823) | reverse complement strand
CCACTGCCTGAACGTCCGCCGAGCATCTGCATGCTGTCGGCGACGATCTCGGTCGAGTACCGGTCCTGCCCGTCCTTGTCCTGCCACTTCCGCGTGCGGATGCGGCCTTCGACGTAGACCTGGGAGCCCTTCTTCAGATATTCGCCGACGATCTGCGCCAGCCGCCCGAAAAAGGCGATGCGGTGCCACTCGGTGGCCTCTTTCATCTCGCCGCTCGCCTTGTCCTTCCAGCGATCGGTGGTCGCTAGGCGGATGTTCGCGACGGCGTCGCCGCTCGGCAGGTACTTCGTCTCCGGGTCGGCGCCGAGGTTGCCAACCAGAATCACCTTGTTTACGGATGCCATTTCAACTCTCCCCGATAAGCATTTTCCGCACCGTGCCTTCGTCCCATTGACCGGCGACGACCTTGAGGCGCGCGATGCGTTCGTGCGCCAGCACCTCGGCCTCGCGAACGCCGCGCACCCGCGCCAGCGCGTCGCTCAAGCCGTCGAGATTTACTCCCGATGCGATGGTAAACGTGAGACTCGACACATCGTTGACGGCGACGCGCACCGCGGGCAGAGGTTTCATCCCTAAGGCAGCGAGCAACCATAGGAGCGATAGTAAGGCACAGCTAACGTATACGGCGGCCGTGCCGTGGTTTTTCGCCAGCCATCCGCCAAGAAGGCCGCCGAAGAAAAGGCCCAGCGTCTGCGTAGTGTTATAGACGCCGATCGCCGTGCCTCGCGCGTACGCCGGGGCGAGCCGCGATACGAGCGAGGGCAACAGGGCCTCCAATACATTGAAAGCAACGAAGAAGGCGAACATGGCTACCGCATAACCCGCCAGGCTGTCGAGCGCACCGAGAGCGGCTTCGACGGCAAGGAGGAGCGCGATGGCAGCGATCATCACCGGCTTCATGCCGTTGCGGCGGTCGGCAAACAGGACGGCCGGCGCCATGAAGACAAACGAAAGCAGCACCACCGGCAAGTAGAGCTTCCAATGCGCCGGTAATTCGAGCCCGGCTTCGACGAGCTTGCGCGGCACCACGACGAACATGGCCATTTGCACGAGGTGCAGCACGAAGATGCCGACGTTGACGCGCAAAAGCTCGGCGCCCAGCGCGGCGCGCAGGGCGTTCGCCGCCGGAGGGGCCGCCTCGCGTTGCGGCACGCTCGGCACGACGCGCGCCACCACCGGGATGGCAAGCAGGCACAGCAGGCCGGTGAGCGCAAAGAGCCCGCCCATCCCGATCCATTCATAGAGAAGCGGCGCAATGACGAGCGACGTCGCGAACGCGAGGCCAATCATCGCGCCGATCATCGCCATGGTCTTGGTCCGGTGCTGCTCACGGGTGAGATCGGCCGCCAGAGCGACGACGACGGACGAGATCGCGCCCGCACCCTGGAGCGTGCGGCCGGCGATCGCGGTCCAGATATCGCTAGCCGTGCCGGCGAGGAAGCTGCCGGCCGCGAAGATGACGAGCCCGATGTAGATCACGCGCTTCCTTCCCCAGCGGTCGGAAGCCATGCCGAAGGGGATCTGCAGGATCGCTTGCGAAAGACCGTAAGCGCCGAGCGCGATGCCGACGAGCGTGAGATTGTCGCCGCCCGCGAGCTTCGGCGCATGAACCGAAAAGACGGGGAGGATGAGGAACAACCCGAGCATGCGCAGACCGAACACGGCGGCGAGGCTTGCGCCGGCGCGCAGTTCGGCGGCGCTCATGCGATCAGGGGTCAAGGGGAGAAGTGCGGCGCGAAAATGAAGCGCGCTATAGTAGCAAGTTTCGCTTTTCCGGCGGCTCCTTTTGGATTCCATCCGCATTCGCGGCGCGCGCACGCACAACCTGAAGAACGTCTCGGTCGAGCTGCCGCGCAATCGTCTGGTCGTCATCACCGGCCTCTCGGGCTCGGGCAAGAGCTCGCTTGCCTTCGACACGCTCTACGCCGAAGGCCAGCGCCGTTACGTCGAATCTCTCTCCGCCTATGCGCGTCAGTTCCTCGAGCTGATGGAGAAGCCGGACGTCGATCTGATCGAGGGTCTGTCGCCCGCGATTGCAATCGAGCAAAAGGCGGCGAGTCACAACCCGCGCTCCACGGTCGGCACCGTCACCGAGGTGCACGATTACCTGCGGCTCCTCTTCGCGCGCGTCGGTACCCCGTATTGCCCCGAGCACGGACTCGCGCTCCAGGCGCACAGCGTGTCGCAGATGGTCGACCAGCTCCTTGGCCGGCCGGAGGACACGAAGCTGATGGTGCTCGCGCCGGTCGTCACCGGACGCAAAGGCGAGCAAGCCGATCTCTTGGAGGAGCTGCGCGCGCAGGGCTTCACTCGCGTGCGCGTCGACGGGAAGGTGCACGATCTCGATACCGCGCCCAAGCTGAAGAAGAACCTAAAGCATTCGATCGACGTGGTGATCGACCGCCTGCGCGTGCGAGCGGAGGTCAAGCAGCGTCTGGCCGAATCGCTCGAGACGGCGCTGCGCCACGCGGACGGTCGCGCCATCGTGGTCGAGACCGATTCAGGCCACGAGCACTTGTTCTCCTCGCGATACGCCTGTCCGGTGCCGACGTGCGAATACGCGCTGCCGGAGCTCGAGCCGCGCCTGTTCTCGTTCAACAACCCGATGGGCGCATGCCCGCGCTGCGACGGCCTCGGCGAGGTGGAATTCTTCGACGCGAAGCGCATCGTCGCGCATCCCAATCTTTCATTGGCGAGCGGCGCGATCCGCGGCTGGGACCGGCGCAACCATTTCTATTATTCGATGCTGCAGTCGCTCGCCAAGCACTACCACTTCGACATCGAGCAGCCGTGGGAAATACTCGACGAGCGCGTGCAGAAGCTGGTCCTGCAGGGCTCGGGCAAAGAGAGCATCGCCTTCCATTACCCGGGAGAGCGCGGGCGCGCGAGCGTCAAGGAGCACCCATTCGAAGGCGTCGTGCCGAGCCTCGAGCGCCGCTACCGCGAGACCGACTCGCTCGCCGTGCGCGAGGAGCTCGCCAAGCTGATCAACGTGCAGACCTGTCCCGATTGCGGCGGGTCACGGCTTCGCCTGGAAGCGAGGCATGTGCGCCTCGCCGACCAAACGCTCTACGACATCTCGCGCCGGCCGCTTTCCGGCGCGCTTGCGTTTTTCGATCGGCTGAAGCTGGACGGGTCCCGGGCGCAGATCGCGGAGCGCATCGTGCGCGAGATCGCCACCCGGCTGCAGTTCCTCGTCAATGTCGGGCTGGAGTACCTGTCGCTCGAGCGCTCGGCGGAGACGCTTTCGGGCGGCGAGTCGCAGCGCATACGGCTGGCGAGCCAGATCGGCTCCGGGCTCACCGGCGTCATGTATGTACTGGACGAGCCGTCCATCGGCCTGCACCAGCGCGACAACGCGCGACTCATCGAAACGTTGAAGCAGCTGCGCGATCTCGGCAATTCCGTGATCGTCGTCGAGCACGACGAGGAGGCCATTCGCTCCGCGGATTACGTGCTCGACATGGGCCCGGGTGCCGGCGAGGCCGGCGGGCGGGTGGTCGCCGAAGGCGCCATCGAGGACATCCTGGCAAGCGAGGAGTCCCTTACCGGGCAATACCTATCGCGAAAGCGGGTGATTCCGCTGCCGGCGCGGCGCCACCGGCCGGGCGCCGACAAGATCGTCATCGGCAGCGCGCGCGGACACAACTTGAAAGAAGTGGAGCTCAAGCTGCCGCTCGGCCTCTTCGTCTGCGTTACCGGCGTCTCCGGCTCGGGCAAGTCCACGCTCATCAACGACACGCTCTACGCGGCGGTGGCGCGGCATTTATACGGCTCGTCGGCGGAGCCGGCGCCGCACGAGTCGATCGCCGGCCTCGAGCACCTGGACAAGGTGGTGAGCGTCGACCAGAGTCCGATCGGCCGCACGCCGCGTTCCAATCCTGCAACCTACACGGGACTCTTCACGCCGATCCGCGAGCTGTTCGCCGGGGTCCCCGAGTCGCGCCAACGCGGCTATGACGCCGGGCGGTTCTCGTTCAACGTCAAAGGCGGCCGCTGCGAAGCGTGCCAGGGCGACGGCGTAACCAAGGTCGAGATGCATTTTCTGCCGGATGTCTACGTGGCGTGCGACGTGTGCCACGGCAAGCGATACAACCGGGAGACGCTCGAGGTTCGCTACAAAGGGCGCAACATCCACGAGGTGCTGGAAATGACCGTGGCCGAGGCCGCGGATTTCTTCTCCGCCGTGCCGACGCTCGCGCGCAAGCTGAAGACGCTGACGGATGTCGGGCTCGCCTACGTGCGGCTCGGGCAATCGGCCACCACCCTGTCGGGCGGCGAGGCGCAGCGCGTCAAGCTTTCGCTCGAGCTTTCCAAGCGCGACACCGGCCGCACGCTGTACATCCTCGACGAGCCGACGACCGGGCTGCATTTCCACGACATCAAGCTTCTGCTCGAGGTGCTGGACCGTCTGCGCGATGCCGGCAACAGCGTGGTGGTGATCGAGCACAACCTGGACGTGATCAAGACTGCCGACTGGATCATCGACCTCGGCCCCGAAGGCGGCGACGGCGGCGGCCGCATCGTGGCGCAAGGCACGCCCGAGCAGGTCGCCGTCAACCCCGCGAGCAAGACGGGCGAGTACCTGCGACGTTCGCTCGCGGCGCGCCCGGCCTTGACAGAATCGAACGTTCGTACTATTCTCGCCGATCATGGGTAAAGGCGAACAGACCCGCACGGCCATCCTCGACGAGGCGCTCAAGATAGCGAGCCGCCTCGGCCTCGAGGGGCTGACGATCGGCAGCCTGGCCGATGCGACCGGCATGTCGAAGTCGGGCCTCTTCGCCCACTTCGGCTCGCGGGAGGACCTGCAGCTCGCCGTGCTGGAGCACTTCGCGCATCTTTATGGCGAGCGCGTCTTCGTCCCGGTGCTGAAAATCGAACGCGGCCTGCCGCGCCTGCGCGCGCTCTTCGAGCGCTGGCTCGACTGGACGATCGCATCCGGTTTGCCGGGCGGCTGCATCATGATCTCGGCGGCCAACGAATACGACGACCGCCCTGGACCGATCCGCGACGCGGTGATCGCCAACCAGCACCGGGGCAACGCCATCACGCAGAAGGCGGTGCGGCTTGCGGTCGAGGAAGGCCATCTGCGTGCAGACACCGATCCCGAGCAGATCGCGTTCGAGATGCTCGGCATCGTGCTCGCGAGTCACAATCACCGCCGGCTCCTCGGCGACAAGGAAGCGCGCAAACGCGCGCTCACCGCGTTCGAGGAGCTCGTGGTGCGTCACGTCGCCAGCCCTAAGCGCGCCCTCAGGGCCGCGTCCCGCTAAGGAGAGTCCGCCATGCCTCAAACGCTTTCGCTGCCCAGAATTAGCACGAACGTTCGCTTCGCCGCCTCGGCGCTGCTGTTCCCCGAGCTAGCGGGCGCCTGGGCCGAGCACCTTTTCCTCACGCCGCCGCGCCGTGGCGGCGTCGACGCCGCGCTGGATCTCATCGACGCGCGCTCGTCCTTCGTCGAGCACAAGGGCCGCCACATCGCGACGTGGCGCTGGGGCTCGCGCGATGCACCGCTGGTGGTGCTCGCGCACGGCTGGGGTGGCTATGCGGCGCAAATGCGCGCCTTCGTTTTTCCGCTGCTGAGCGCCGGGTACCAGGTGATCGCATACGACCAGCCGGCGCATGGCATCTCGGAAGGCAAGCTTACCGGCCTGCCGGATTTCGCGGAGGTGCTGGCCGAGGTCTCCTGGCATTACGGCGGCGCGCACGCCTTCATCGGCCACTCGCTCGGCGCCGCGGCCGCCGGACTCGGGCTTGCGACGCGCAAAGTGCGCTTCGAGAAAGTCGTGCTGGTCAGTCCACCCGGCGATCTGGTCGGCTATTCGCGCCGTTTCGCGCGCTGGCATTGGATGCCGGAGCCGGTGCGCCGCGCAATGCAGAGCGCGATCGAGGAACGCTATGGCGTGCTGTGGGAGAACCTTGAAGTGGCGCGCCTCGCGCCGCGCCTCTCTACGCCTGCGCTCGTGATCCACGATCGCGACGACCACTGGGTGCCCTGGACGCAGGGCGCGCACGTGGCGCAGTTGTGGCCGGGAGCGCGCCTGATGAGCACCGATGGCCTAGGACATGGCCGGATCCTGGCATCGGACCCTGTCACGCGCGCGGCGGCCGATTTCATCGCTGGCCGTTCGGCGGTGGCGAACGTCGCGGCTGGCACGCAGCCGGCGCCGCTCTACTGATGAACCGCTCGCTCAGTGTGCAATGGGCCGACCCTGCCGCGCTCGCCGCGGCGGGACGTACGCGGGCGGGCATCGACTTCCTGCGCGCCATCCGCGATGGCGACCTGCCGCCGCCGCCGATCGCCGTGCTGCTCGGCTTCCGCCTGACGGAAGTGGAGCCGGGCCTCGCGGTTTTCGAATGCACGCCGGGCGAGCAGCACTACAACCCGATCGGCGTCGTGCACGGCGGTCTTGCCATGACGCTCCTCGATTCCGCCATGGGGTGCTGCGTGCAGACGCGCACGCCGGCCGGCGGCGGCTATACCACCCTGGAGGCGAAGACCAATCTCGTGCGCGCGATCACGGACCAGACCGGACGCTTGCGCGCGATCGGCAAGCTCCTTCATCTCGGCAGCCGCATCGCGACGGCGGAGGGCCGCCTCGAGGACGCGAGCGGCAAGCTTTACGCGCACGCGACCACCACCTGCATCGTCTTAAACGGGAGCTAGGCGCTCGCCCTGCCACTGCAGCTGAACACCGTGATAGCCGCGCAGGCTGGCGCGGTGGCCGATCGAGACGAGCGTCGCACTCGGCAACCGTTCCTTCAACAGCCGATAGAGCGCATCCTGCGCCTCCTCCGGCAGCGACGCGGTGGCTTCGTCGAGGAAGAGCCAATCCGGCTTGTTGAGCACGGCGCGCGCGAAAGCGAGCCGCTGCTGCTCGCCGCCGGATAGCACCTGCGCCCAGTTCTCGCTTCGTTCGAGGTCGCCGGCGAGGCCCGCGAGGCCAACGGCCTGCAGCGCGTCGGCGATTTCGCGCTCGGCAAAGCTTGCGCTGTCCGCCGGGTAGGTGACGGCGCGCTTGAGACTGCCGATCGGCAGGTAAGGCTTCTGCGGCAAAAAGAGGAGCTTCGCTCCGCGCGGCACTCGCACGCGCCCTTTCCAGTACGGCCAGATGCCGGCCATCGCGCGGAAGAGCGTCGACTTGCCCGCGCCGGAAGGCCCGGTAATCAGCACGTCCTCCCCCGCCTTGAACGTGAGTGAAGTCGCGCCGAGTAGCGGCCGTCCTTGCGGCAGGGCGAGCTCGAGTCCTTCGATGCCGAGCGAGTCGCCCGCCGCCTCCACGCGCTCGCCCACGCCCTCATCGGCCTGCGCACGCGCGCGCTCGAGCGACGCGTTGAAAGTCGTCAGGCGATCGACCGTCGCCTTCCACGTCGCGAACTGCGGATAGACATCGATGAACCACGACAGCGAGCCCTGCACATTCCGGAACGCCGAGGCGGTCTGGAAAATGAACCCCATACCGACTGCGCCAGAGAAGTAGCGCGGCGCGGCGACGAGATAAGGGAACGCGATCGAGAACTGCGCATAGAAGGAGGTGAACCAGTTCAGCTGCTTGCGCTTGTTCATGATGCTCCACCAGTTGTGGATCACCATATGGAAGCGCTCGCGGAAGCTGTCGAGCTCGAGGTTCTCCCCCTTGTAGAGCGCGACGCCTTCGCTGTTCTCGCGCAGACGCACCAGCGAGTAGCGATAGTCGGCTTCGAAGCGCTGCTGGGCAAAATCGAGTCCGATCAACGGCCGGCCCACCTTGTGCGTGATCCAGCTGCCGACGAAGGCGTACACCACGGCGATCCAGAACATGAATCCCGGGATCGCCACGCCGCCGATGGTGAAGTCGCCGGACAGCTCCCACAGGATGACCGTGAACGAGATCAGCGTCACGACTGCCGACAGCAGGCCGATGGCAAGGTCGAGCGTCATGTCGACGAAGATGCGCAGGTCGTCGGCGATGCGCTGGTCCGGATTGTCGACGCCGCGATCGGAGAGCTGCAGGCGGTAGTAGGCGCGCTCGGCAAGCCAGCGCCGCAGGAAGTTGTGGTTGAGCCAGCTACGCCATTCCATGTACAGCATCTGCTGCAGATACAGGCGGTACACCATCACCACGATCCAGATCAGCGCGAGATAGGTGAAGCGCCACAGCTGCGCGAAGAACTCGGGCTGGTCCTTCTTTTCCAGCGCGTTGTAGAAGTCCTTGTTCCAGGTATTGAACTGCACCTCGAGGTACACCGCGCCGAGCGAAAGGCCGACGACGGCGACGAGCAGCAGGATGCCTTTTGTGCGCTGCTCGGAGACCCAATAGGGTTTGGCCAACGCCCAGAAAGACGTTAGGAATCCTGCCTTTTGCATGGAGCACCTCAGAAAGGACGCAAATCAGTTTACAGAACCGTTTCGGCCGCGTAACTTTGTCCTTGCATGTCCTCGGGCCGGGTTTTCCGCTTCACCCCCTCGCAAGAGCACCGCACGAACCACCTGTTCGTCTTCCTGCACGGTTGCGGCGCAACTGCGCAGTCGATGATTCCCATTGCCTTCAAGTTCCAGGCGCGGTTTCCGAGCGCGGCGCTGGTCGTGCCGAGCGGCTTCGATCCCGACGCGCGCGGCGGCGCCGCGCAAGATTGGTACCCGACGCATGGCCTGCACTGCGACAACCACGGCGAGCGCGTTGCCGCCGTCTTGCCGGACTTCGAAGACCTCGTGCGGCGCGAGCAGACGAATTTCGGCGTGACGGCGAGCCGCACGGTGCTCATCGGCTTTTCGCAAGGCGGCACGTTGGCGTTGGAAGCGGTGAAGACGCCCGGCATCGCCGGCGCGGTGGTCGCGTTCTCTTCGCGCTACGCGCGTCTTCCCGCCCGCGATGCGCGCATCGGCTCGCGCATCCATCTCGTCCACGGCGAGGTCGACTCGGTGGTTTCGCGCGTCTACGCGGAGCGTGCGGCGCGCGTGCTCTCCGGCCTGCATGTGCCGGTCACGCTGGACATCGTCGAAGACCTGGGCCACGCGCTTTCCCACCGCGCGATCAGCCTCGGCTCGCTGCGCCTGCTGCAGGGCATCTACGAAGGTCGCCGCGCCACGATTCATTGAACAAGGGCATCGTCCTCTTCGCCCACGGCTCGCGCGATCGCGAATGGGCACGGCCCTTCGAAGCGCTCGCCGCAACTCTTGCCCGTCAGACCGACGCGCGCATCTCGCTCGCCTTCCTCGAGCTGATGCAGCCCTCGCTCGGCGAGGCGATAGACGCGCTGGCTGCCGAAGGGGTCGAGGCGGTTCGCGTAGTTCCCATCTTCTTCGGCCAGGGCGGGCACACGAAGCAGGATTTGCCGCAGCTTGCTGCGGCGGCGCGCACCCGGCATCCCGGCCTGCCAATTTCCCTGGAGCCGCCGATCGGCGAGCAGTCGTCGGTCATCGAGGCGATCGCCGCGGCGATCGCAAAGAGTGGTTAGTCGCTCGCCACGCGATCGATCATCGCCTTCACCGCGCGGATCTGCGCTCCGGACTGCGTGTGATAGTCCGGGCCCGTGTAGCCCCACCAATCCCAGCAACCGCGCGGATTCCACGCCGACGGGCTGAAGCGCTTGATCGCCTGCGGATAAAGCACGATCAGCTCGTTCGTGTCGGCCCACCGGTTGTATCCGGCGTCGCGGACGAACTCCTGGCCGATCTCCGCAGCGCCTTGGCGGCAACCGTGGAACGCGATGTGGAGGCGGCAGCGCTCCTTGTCGCAGGACTGCGGGACGTAGACGAAGCCGACGGCGTCCAACGAGATTTCGGCGCTCGCGAACGGGCTCTGGTCGAAGCGCATTAGCCGGCCTGTCTCTTTCGCCGCCGGCGGCTTCAGTTTGCCGAGCAGCGTGCCGAGCAACGCGCCGGCTGCGTCGTAGTCGCAATCGACAATGAAGGGCGATGCGGTGGTGCCGCATTGAGCGCCGTACGTCTGCGTCACCATCGCGTGGCCGGCTGGCTTGTCGGCGACGATGGTCACTTGCGCCTTGTATGCCGCATAGAAATCGCGCGCGCCTTCCACGACCGCGCGCTGCACGGTGTGGTCGTTGCCGCCGGTAAAGAGCCAGATGCGGGCATTCTCGAGGTAGCGCACCGAGTCGATGCGCCGCGAAAGCGAGAGCGCGTCCGTTTGCGCTTTGAGCGCGGCGGTGCGCGGCAACGGTGTCCACCGACCCGGCGTCATGCAGTTGTAGAGCGCGGTGAAGACGCTGCCCTGCGCGCAGTAATAAGGGCCGCCGGCTATGACGCCGGCGCCAGCGACGATGGCCGAATGTGCGACGTGCAGCTGCACCGCCATATACCCGCCCGACGACACGCCGGAGACCGTGGTAGCGCTCGCCTGCGCGTGCAGCGCGGGGAGCGGCTCCGCCGGCAGAGCGTTCATTCGACGTTCGTGAAGTAGTCGAGCGCCTCGGGATTCGCGAGGGCGTCGGTGTTCGACACAGGCATGCCGTGCACCATGGCCTTCACCGCCAGCTCCACCACCTTGCCGTTCTTGGTGCGCGGAATGTCAGGCACTTGCACGATGCGCGCCGGCACGTGGCGCGGCGAGGCGTTCTTCTTGATCTCGGCGCGGATCCGATCCTCGAGCTTCTCGTCGAGCGAAAAGCCCGGCCGCAGCTTCACGAACAGGACGATGCGGGTGTCCTTGGGTTCGTCCGGCGGCCAGAGCTGGCCGATAGCGACCGATTCCTCGACTTCATGGATACGCTCGACTACGCGATAGATTTCCGCGGTACCGATGCGCACGCCGCCGGGGTTGAGGGTCGCATCCGAGCGTCCGTAGACGATCATGGTGCCGCGCTGCGTGAGCTCCGACCAGTCGCCATGGCACCAGACGTTCGGATAGCGGGCGAAATACGCCGCGTGGTAACGCTCGCCGCCGCGATCGTTCCAGAAGCCGAGCGGCATGGAAGGAAAAGGCTTGGTGCAGACGAGCTCGCCTTTCTGTCCCACCAGCGGCTCGCCTTTTTCGTCGAACACCTCGACCGCCATGGCGAGCGAACGGCATTGCATCTCGCCGCGGTAAACGGGCAGCACCGGGCTCGCATCGGCGAACGCACCCATGATGTCGGTGCCGCCGGAAATCGACGACAGGCAGACGTCGCCCTTCCACGCCTCGTAGACATAGTCGTAGCTTTCGGCGACCAGCGGCGAGCCGGTCGACAGCACCATGCGCAGCGCGGCGAGATCGTGCGTGTCCCGCGGCCGCAAATCGCGCTTCGCGCAGGCGTCGATGAACTTCGCCGACGTGCCGAAATGCGTGAAGCGCTCTTTCTCGGCGTAATCGAAGAGGATGCGTCCGCCGCGCGCGAAAGGCGAGCCGTCATAGAGCATCACGCTCGCGTCGGCGCCCAGGCCCATGAAGAGCAGGTTCCAAACCACCCAGTTGGTGGTGCAGTAGTAGAAGAACCGGTCGCCCGCCTTGACGTCGAAGTGCAGCTTGAAGGTCTTCAGGCATTGCAGCAGCGTTCCGCCGGCGCCGTGCACGATGCACTTCGGCGTGCCGGTGGTGCCGGAGGTGAAGAGGATGAAGACCGGATGCTCGAAGGGAAGCTGGGCGAAATCGATGTCGGCGGGCGTATAGCGGCGCAGCCATTCCGGCAGCGTGACCGCCTTTGGCACCTCGGACACGTCCACGCGCGGGTTGTCGTGCGGCACGACGACGACCTTGCGCAGGCTCGGCAGCTTCTCCGCGATGGCGCGCACGCGCTCGAGCGAATCGTGGCGCTCGCCGTTGTAGCGGTAGCCGTCGGCGCAGAAAAGGACCTTCGGCTCGATCTGCCCAAAACGGTCGAGCACGCCTTCGACGCCGAAGTCCGGCGAGCACGAGGACCAGACGATGCCCTGCGAGAGCGCGGCGAGCGCGAGCATCCCCGCCTCGGGAATGTTCGGGATGAACGCGGCAACGCGGTCACCCGCGCGAAGGCCGAGGGCCTGCAGCGCCTGCGCAGCGCGCGACACATCGCTCGTCAGATCGGAATAGCTGACGCGGCGCTTGAATCCAGTCTCGTCCCAGAACACGAAGGCATCGCCGCGGTCGCCGCGGCGAAGAAGGTTCTGCGCGAGATTCAGCCGCGCTTCCGGGAACCAATGCGCGCCCGGCATCTTGTCGCCGTCGACCAAGACGGTGGAGCCTTTGCGCGCCGCCAGGACGCCGCCGAAGTCCCACAAATCGGACCAGAACTCCTCGCTGTTATCGACCGACCATTGGTAGAAGTCGGCGTAGCTGTTCGACTCGAGCCTGCGCTTGCGGATGACTTGCTGCGCGAATTCGGTGAGCTGCGCTTCCTGAATTGCGCGCTCGTCCGGCTGCCACATGATCTTCGGCTGCGGCGGCTTACGCTGCGATGATGCTGCCATCGCTCTTCCTTTAGGATTTTGGCCGGTGATTATATTGCCCGCCGCACTCGCGTCCCTGCGCCGTCTGCACCGCATGGCGGAAGCGGACGTCGTCGCGCGCCTACGGCCGCAGCAGCCGCGGAGCGCGGCCATCGAAGCGACGGCGCTTCGCCTCGCGCAGCAGGTACGCACCACGCCGCCCGGAGCCCTGAGCGCCGAGTCGTTCCTGCGCCATTACGGACTGTCGACGCCGGAAGGCGTGGCGCTGATGTGCATAGCCGAGGCGCTCCTTCGCATTCCAGACGCTGAAACTGCCGATGCGCTCCTGCGGGAGAAGCTTTCGCAAGGAGATTGGTCGCCGGCCGGCGACGATTCGCTCGTCGCCAGCGCCGCAGACTGGGCGCTGCTCCTCACCGGCAAGCTCGCCCGCTGGCACGACCAGCCGTCGCCCCTCAAGCACATCGTTGCGCGGCTCGGCGAGCCGGTGGTGCGGGCAGCGGTGCGCCAGGCCATGCGCATCCTGGCCGAGCAGTTCGTGCTCGCGGAGACCATCGAGGACGCCGCGCGTCGCGGCGCCGAGCGAAGGCCTTATCTGCATTCGTACGACATGCTCGGCGAGGCGGCGCGTACGGCAAAGGACGCCGAGCATTACCTGCAGCTCTATGCTCGCGCCATCGGCCACGTGCGGGCGCCGGACACGATCTCGATCAAGCTCTCCGCCCTTCACCCGAGATTCGAGGAAGCGAAGCGCTCGCGCGTGATGGCGCAATTGCTGCCGCGCCTGAAGACGCTCGCCGATCTCGCCAGCCGGCGCAGCATCACGTTCACCATCGATGCGGAGGAGTCCGAGCGCCTCGAGCTCACCCTCGAGCTTCACGCGGCGCTGGCGGAAGACTTTACGCCCGGGCTCGCCGTGCAGGCTTACCAGAAGCGCGCACTGGCGGCCTGTGAGTGGTTGGTCGCGCTCGGCCGCACGGCCAGACGCCGACTGCCGATCCGGCTCGTCAAAGGCGCCTACTGGGATAGCGAGGTAAAGCGCGCGCAGCAGCTCGGCATGCCGGACTATCCGGTCTTCACCCGTAAGGCCGCGACCGACCTTTCCTATATCGCGTGCGCACGCACGCTGCTCGATGCGCCGGACGCGATCTATCCCGCGTTCGCGACCCACAACTGCCGCACCGTCGCCACGATCCTCGAGCTGGCGGGCGAGCGCGAGTTCGAGTTCCAGAAGCTGGTCGGCATGGGCGACGCTCTTTACGACGCGCTCCTCGCCGAGCGCAAGCTCACGGTGCGCATGTACGCGCCAGTCGGTAGCTTCACCGACCTCCTGCCGTACCTCGTGCGGCGCATGTTGGAAAACGGCGCCAACACCTCTTTCGTGCACCAGATTGCGGATCCCGACGTGCCGTTGAATGCGCTGGTCGCCGATCCGCTCGCGCACCTGCCCGAGCCTTACACGCCAAATGAGCGTATCCCGCTTCCGCGGCACCTGTACCCCGATCGTTTGAACTCGCTCGGCCTCGACCTCGCCCGCCGAGACGTGCTCGACACCCTGCAGCAGCGAATCGCCGGCGATCGCCCCCTCGCTCTGGTTTCGCCCGTTACGGCGACGCAGCTCGACTCGGCGATCGCCGGCGCCGTGCGCGAATTCGACCGCTGGTCGAAAGTGCCGGCCGGCGAGCGGGCGGCGCGGCTCGAGGTGGCCGCCGATCTCCTCGAGGGACGCATGGTCGAGTTGGTCTCGCTCATCGTGCGCGAGGGCGGGCGCACGTATGCAGACGCGGTAGCGGAAGTGCGCGAGGCCGCCGACTTCTGCCGCTATTACGCGCTGCAGGCGCGGACCGCATTTGCACCTCGCTTGCTGGCCGGACCGGCTGGCGAGCGAAACGAGCTCCATCTCCACGGCCGCGGCGTGTTCGCCTGCGTCAGCCCGTGGAATTTCCCGCTCGCCATCTTCACCGGGCAAGTCGCTGCGGCGCTCGCCGCCGGCAACACCGTCATCGCCAAGCCGGCCGAGCAGACACCGCGCATCGGTATGCGGGCGGTGGAAATCCTGCGGGAAGCGGGCATTCCAGCCGACGCAGTGCACTGTGCCATTGGCGATGGCGAGACCGTCGGCGCGCCGCTCGTCGCGGATGAGCGCATAGCCGGCGTTGCGTTCACGGGCTCTGTAGAAACAGCCAAGAGGATCAATGCCGCGCTGGCGCGCAGAGCGGGCGCGATCGTGCCGCTCATCGCCGAGACCGGAGGCGTGAACGCCATGCTCGCCGACTCTTCCGCGCTTCCGGAACAGGTGATCGACGATACGGTGATCTCCGCCTTCCAGAGCGCCGGCCAGCGCTGCTCGGCGCAGCGCATCCTCTTCATCGACGAAGGCGTCGCGCCGCGCATCCTCCAGATCCTCGCCGGGGCGCTCGCCGAGCTCAAGGTCGGCGATCCGCGCGAACCGGACACCGATATCGGCCCGATCATCGATGAGGCCGCCCAGCGCGCGCTAGCCGCACACGTTGCCAAGCTGCGGCAATCGGCCAACTTGATCGGCGAAGCGCCCGCCCCGTCGGCGCAGGGGTGGTTCATTCCGCCGATCGCGTTCCAGCTCCCCTTGGATCGGTTGCCGCGCACGGAGGTCTTTGGGCCGGTCCTCCATGTCTGCACCTATCGGCGTAGCGACCTTGCTTCAGTGCTGAAATGGCTGCACGCGACGGGTTATGGCCTCACGCTCGGCATCCACAGCCGCATCCAGAGCTTCGTCGACGAAGTGATCGCAGCGACGCGCGTAGGCAATACCTACGTGAATCGAAGCATGATCGGCGCCGTGGTGGGCGTGCAGCCCTTCGGCGGCGAAGGGCTGTCCGGCACGGGCCCGAAGGCCGGCGGCCCGCACTACCTGCTGCGATTCGCGAGCGAGCGCACGCTCACGGTCAATACGGCGGCCGTCGGCGGGGTCACCGAGCTTCTCAGTCAGCCCGAGCGCCGGACGCCTTGACCACCGGCGCCCATTTGGCGATCTCGGACTTGATGAAGGCGGCGAATTCCTCCGGCGTGTTGGGCGAATAGCGCGCGCCCTCCACCAGCAGGCGCTGCTGGATGTCGGCGCCTTGCATGATGCGGTTCACCTCGANGTTCCACTTGCGCACGATGTCCGCGCCCGTGCCGGCGGGAGCGAGCAGGCCGACCCAGTTATTGACTTCGAAGCCCGGAAGCGTCTCACCGACGCTCGGCAGCTCAGGCGCGGCCGCGGAGCGCTTCGAGCCGATGGTGGCGAGCGCGCGCAGCTTCCCCGCTTTGGCGTGCGGCAGTACGGTCGGCATGGTGCCGAAGAGAAGCGACGTCTGCCCGGCGAGAAGGTCCGTGATGGCAGGGACGTTCCCCTTATACGGGACGTGCGTCATCTCCACCTTCGCCATCGTCTTGAAGAGCTCGCCCGCGAGATGGCTCGCCGTTCCCATTCCGGCCGAGGCGAACGTCAGCTTTCCCGGGTTGGCGCGCGCATGAGCGATGAGCTCGCGCACGTCTTTCGCCGGCACGGACGGATGGACGACGAGCAGGCCCTCGGCCTCCAGCACGAGCGCGATCGGTGCGAAGTCGCGTAACGGGTCGTACGGCATGGCGGAGAAGAGACTGACGTTGACCGCATGGGTGCCGAAGCTACCCATGACCAGCGTATAGCCGTCGGGCACCGATTTGGCGACCGCGTCCGCGCCGATGTTGCCGCCCGCGCCGGTGCGATTCTCTACCAGCACCGGTTGTGCCCAGCCGTCTGCGACGCGCTGACCGATTATGCGGGCGTAGAGATCGGCGATGCCGCCGGCTGGAAACGGCACGATGATGCGAACCGGCTTCGACGGGTAAGACTGGGCCGAGGCTAAAGCCGATGCGAAGAGCAGGATGAGCGCGAGAAGCCGGTTCACTTGGGCTTCATGAGCGTCGAAAAGTGCGGCTTGGTGAGCCGCTCCGGCTGCAGGAATTCTTCCAGCTGCGCGGGCGTGAGATAGCCCTTCTCGACCACGAGGTCGCGCACCAGCTTGCCGGTGCGCAGCGCATCCTGCGCGATCTCCGTCGATTTCGCATAGCCCAGCACCGGAGTCAGGGCCGTCACGATCGCCGTCGACTCGTCGACGAAGCGACGCGCGCGCTCGCGGTTCGCCCGGATCCCGACTACGCAGCGCTCGTTCAGCGTGCGGCAGGCGGTGGCGAGGTGCGAGAGGCTCTTGAAGAGACTGTGCGCGATGATCGGCTCGAAGGCGTTCAATTGCAGCTGTCCGGCCTCGGCCGCCATGGTCACGGTGATGTCGTTGCCGATCACCTCGAAGGCGACCTGGTTCACGACTTCGGGAATCACCGGATTCACTTTGCCCGGCATGATGGACGAGCCGGCTTGCACCGCGGGCAGCGAGATCTCGCCGATGCCCGCGCGCGGCCCCGAGGAAAGCAGCCGAAGATCGTTGCACGTCTTGGAGAGCTTGACGGCGATGCGCTTCAATACGCCCGACAGCTGGACGAACGAACCGGCATCCTGGGTCGCTTCGATGAGATTCGGCGAGGTGACGACCGACACGCCGGAGACTTCCAAAAGCCGAGTCGTGACGAGGTTCGCGTACTCGGGGTGGGCATTGATGCCGGTACCGATCGCAGTGGCGCCAAGGTTGATCTCGCGCACCAGGCCGGCTGCCTCCTCGAGGCGCTGCTCGTCCTCGCCGAGCATCACGGCATAGGTGGAAAATTCCTGGCCGAGCGTCATCGGCACCGCATCCTGCAACTGCGTACGGCCGACCTTCAGCACATCGTCGAACTCGCGCGCCTTCACCTCGAAGGCCTGCCGCAGGTCGCGCATTTCGAGCACCAGCCGCCGGATGCCGAATTGCAGGGCGAGCTTTACCGCCGTGGGGTAGACGTCGTTCGTGCTCTGCGACAGGTTCACGTGGTCGAGGGGATGCAGGTGCTGGTACTCGCCCTTGCGGTGCTCGAGCCGCTCGAGCGCGCGGTTGCAGATCACCTCGTTAGCGTTCATGTTGGTCGAGGTGCCGGCCCCGCCTTGGATAACGTCGACCACGAACTGGTCCTGCAGCCTTCCCTGCCTGATTTCCTCGCACGCCAGGCGGATCGCCATGGAGCGCCGGTCATCGAGCAAGCCGAGCTCGCAATTCGCGATCGCGGCGGCCTGCTTGACGCACGCGAGCGCATTCACGAGGTCCGGGTAGATCGAGATCGGCGTGCCGGTAATGGGGAAGTTCTCGAGCGCCCGCAGCGTATGGATGCCGTAGTAGGCGTCGGCGGGAACGGTCCGATCGCCGAGAAGATCGTGCTCGGTTCTTACGGGCTGGGTCATTGGAACCGATTCTGGCACTATCATGACGCTGCATGAGCGACGACTTGGATTTCAGTCGACCGGCCGGCGCACCTAAGCCGCAGGCGGCGACGAAGCCGCCGGCGCCCAGCGTGACGCTCTATATCCCGCACGTCGCGCGCGCCTTCTTCGAATCGGCCGGCAAGCACGAATCGGTACCCGCCGGCACGGTGTTCTTCTCGGAGAACGAAAAAGCGAGCCGCCTCTTTCTGCAGCGCGACAAGATGTACTTCCTCCTCGAAGGTCGCGTCGCGCTCGTCGTCAAAGGCCGCGCCATCGCCGAGGCGAAAGCGGGCGAGATCTTCGGCGAGATGGCGGCGATCAGTGATTCCCCGCGCAGCGCCACCGCGGTGGCGCAGACGGCGTGCCGCGTCATCTCGCTGGACGACAAGGGCTTTGCCACCGCGCTGTCCAAGCGGCCGGACTTCGCGCTGATGATGCTCGGCACGATGATCATGAGGCTGCGCGGCATGATCGCCAGGCTCTCCGGCGTGCCGAGCGGCACGCAAACCAAGGAACAATCCCGGGTCTTCGACAAGGACCTGCTCTCGAGCATGGCCCACGGCCTCGGCGAGCAGGCGGTGGTGCGCTACGACAAGGGCAAGGTCATCATGGTGGCCGGACAGACGGGCGCGCTCATGTACGTAGTCATCGACGGGTTCGTCGCCATCTCGATCCGCGGCGCCGTGGTCGAGCGAGTCGGCCAGGGCGGCATCTTCGGCGAGATGGCGCTCATCGATCAGTCGCCCCGCGCCGCGAACGCCACGGCGGAGACCGATTGCGCGCTCCTTGCCATCAACCGCCAGGTTTTCCTGAACCTCGTGAAGTCGGAGCCGACGTTCGGCATCTCGCTGCTCGGCGCGATGGCGCAGCGCCTACGAAACACCGCGGCCGCGGTGAACTAGATAGAATTTTCCATCCTTAAGGGAGAAATTATGAAAATCGCATTAGCTCTTCTGGCCACGGCGGCCTTCGCCCTGCCGGCCGCCGCGCAGGAAGGCACGCTGAAGAAGATCAAGGACGCGGGCGCCATCACGATCGGCCACCGCGACGCGTCGATCCCGTTCTCCTATTACGACGACAAGCAGCAGCCGGTCGGCTATGCGCTCGATATCTGCATGGTGATCGTCGACGCGGTGAAGAAAGAGCTCAAGCAGCCGAACCTCAAGGTGAACTACCAGCTGGTCACCTCTGCCAACCGCATCCCGCTCATCGCCAACGGCACGGTCGACCTCGAGTGCGGCTCGACCACCAACAACACCGAGCGCCAGCAACAGGTCGCCTTCACCAACACGTACTACATACCGGCCAACCGCTGGGCGTCGAAGGCGTCGGCCAAGCTGAATACGCTGAACGATCTCAAGGGAAAGACGATCGTATCCACCGCCGGGACGAGCAACATCAAGCTCATCACGCAGCTGAACAGCGAGAAGAACCTTGGCATGAACATCATCTCGGCAAACGGTCATCCGGAAGCGTTCCAGATGGTGGAGACCGGCCGCGCCGCCGCATTCGTGATGGACGACATCCTGCTCGCCGGCCTGATCGCCAACTCGCGCAATCCCAAGGACTACGCGGTCTCCAAGGAGTTCCTCTCGCTCGAGCCGTACGGCGCCATGCTGCGCAAGGATGACGCGGCGTTCCAGAAGCTCGCCGATGACGCGACGGCGGAGTTGTACAAGTCCGGTCGCATCAATGCGATCTACGACAAGTGGTTCCTGAAACCGATCCCGCCGCGCGGCATCAACCTCAACGTGCCGATGAGCGAGCAGCTGAAGCGGGTTTTCGCCAAGCCGACGCACTCCGGCGACGCGAACGACTACAAGTAGGTTGTAGATCGCGCGGGGGGAGGGGCGCGTGAACTACAACTGGCACTGGAAGGTCCTGTTCGAGATGGAGCCCGGCGGCACGGGCTCCTATCTCCACTATCTCATCGTTGGCCTGGGCTGGACGCTCGTCACGGCGCTGGTCGCCTGGGTGATCGCGCTTACGCTCGGGGCGGTCATCGGCACGCTGCGTACGACTTCGCGCCGCTGGGTCGTGCGCGCGGGCAATTTCTACGTCGAGATCTTCCGCAACATCCCCCTCATCGTGCAGATGTTCCTGTGGTTCTTCGTCGTGCCCGAGCTGCTGCCGACCTCGCTCGGCGACTGGATCAAGCAGATGCCGCCGCCGTGGGGCTCGTACCTGCCGGCGGTAATGTGCCTCGCCATCTTTACCTCCGTGCGCGTGGCGGAGCAGGTGCGCGCCGGCATCAACTCACTGCCGCGCGGGCAGCGCATGGCGGGAACGGCAATGGGCCTCACGGAGTACCAGACCTATCGCTACGTCATCCTGCCGCAGAGCTTCCGCATCATTCTGCCGCCGCTCACCTCCGAGTTCATGAACATCATCAAGAATTCCTCCGTCGCGCTGACCATCGGTCTTCTCGAGCTCACCGGGCGCGCGCGCGCGATGCAGGAATTCAGCTTCCGCGTCTTCGAGGCCTTCGCTACCGCTACGGTGATCTATCTCCTCACCAACCTGGTGGTGGTGCTCGCCATGCGGGCGCTCGAGCGCAAGGTCCGCGTACCGGGCCTGATTGGCGCGCAGGCCGTGCAGGCGGGGCATTGATGCAGGGCTTCGACTTCGACGTCATCCAGCGCTCGTTCGCGTACCTCTTCCGCGACGGCATGACGTTCACCCTGACCCTGACCGCGCTCGCCATGACGGGCGGCATCATCTTCGGTACGTTGCTCGCCATGATGCGGCTTTCGTCGGTGCCGGCGGTCTCGATGATCGGCGGCGCCTACGTGAACCTGATGCGCTCGGTGCCGCTCGTGCTGGTGATCTTCTGGTTCTTTTTCCTGGTGCCCTACATCGGCGGCTGGGTAACGGGCGCGGCACGGCCCATCCAGGTCGGCGCGTTCCTGTCGGCGTTGATCACCTTCACCATGTTCGAGGCGGCGTACTACTGCGAGATCATGCGCGCCGGCATCCAATCCATCGCGCGCGGCCAGGTCTGGTCCGGCTATGCGTTGGGCTTGAACTATTGGCAGACCATGGGCTTCATCGTCCTGCCGCAGGCGTTTCGCAACATGCTGCCGGTGCTGCTCACGCAGACGATCATCCTTTTCCAGGACACCTCGCTCGTCTACGTGATCTCGGCCACCGACTTCCTCGGTGCCGCGGCCAAAGTTGCCAACCGCGACTACCGGCTGGTCGAGATGTACACGTTCGTCGCCGTGGTCTACTTCATCATCTCGTACTCGCTGTCGCTCCTCGTGAAGCACCTCCAGGACAGGATTGCCATCATCCGATGATCTCGATCAAGAACGTCTCGAAGTGGTACGGCACGTTCCAGGTGCTCGCCGACAACTCGACGGAGGTCGCCAAGGGCGAGGTGGTCGTGGTCTGCGGCCCCTCGGGCAGCGGCAAGTCCACGCTGATCAAGTGCGTGAACGGCCTCGAGCCGTTCCAGAAAGGCGACATCCTCGTGGATGGCGTGTCGGTGGGCGACCCCAAGACCAACCTCTCCAAGCTTCGCTCCAGGGTCGGCATGGTGTTCCAGCACTTCGAGCTCTTCCCGCACATGACCGTGAGCGAGAACCTGACGCTCGGCCAGACCAAAGTGCTCGGCCGGTCCGATGAAGAAGCGCGAAAGAAAGGCCTCGCGCTGCTCGAGCGCGTCGGCCTCCTCGCTCACAAGGACAAGTATCCCGGCCAGCTCTCGGGCGGCCAGCAGCAGCGCGTGGCGATCGCGCGCGCTCTTTCCATGGACCCGATCGCCATGCTGTTCGACGAGCCGACCTCCGCGCTCGACCCGGAGATGATCAACGAGGTCCTCGACGTGATGGTCCAGCTGGCGCGCGAGGGCATGACCATGATGGTCGTCACGCACGAGATGGGCTTCGCGCGGAAGGTGGCCCACCGCGTCATCTTCATGGACGCCGGCCGCATCGTCGAGGACGCCGGCAAGGAAGAGTTCTTTGGCACGCCGCGCTCCGAGCGCGCCCAGGTTTTCCTCTCCAAGATCCTGCAGCACTAAGTCGCGGGGCAGGGCCCGACTTATTTGCGCTCGACCTTCGCCTTCATGGCCTCGGGAATAAGGTAATCCGGATAGCGCTTGCGGAACTCGGCCAGCGCCTTGTCCGCCTCGTCATCGCGCCCCCGCCGGCGCAATTCAGCGATCCGCTCCAACTCGCTCTCGGGACCACTCGCCGCGCGGCTGGCTGTTGCGGCCGGAGCCGGGGCTTCTCGCGTCGCGCTGGCGTCGGCCCGAACCTTCGGCTCCGGTTGCGCCTGCGCGTTTTCTTGCGGCTTCGCGGCTTCCACTGCCGGCGCTGGGTCCGGAGCGTAAGTTTGGCGGCGCTCCTGCTTCCTTTCGCCGATGTCACGCTTTGGCTCGGGCGAAGGGGCCGGAGGTGCCTCGACCTTTTGTCGCTGCGGCGCCGTCGTTGGCGCCGGTGTCGGCGGCACGGCGAGCTCGGGATCCGGCTGCTGGCGCTCGACGTGAAGCGTGACCGCGATGGCGAGCACGAGCACCGCCGCCGCAGCGAGGGAGTAGTACCAGCGATGGCGGCCCGCCGGGACCACGAGCGGCGCGTGCGGCTTGTCGACCGGGCGGTGCGCGGCGGCGAGGATGGCTTGGTCGACCTCGCGCGAGGGCTCGTCGGCTGGAAGGTCGCGATAGCGCTGCGAAAGCGTCGGGTCGCGCTCTTCAGTCATCGTTCACTGCCGCCCTGAGCTTGGCCATCGCATAACGCAGGCGGCTTTTCGCGGTCTCGTCGTTGGCGCCCGTCGCAGCGGCGATCTCGGCGATGGTGAGTCCGCCTTCTTCGTACAAGAGGAAAGCCTCGCGCTGCAGCGCGGGCAGTGCATCCAGCGCCGCCGCGAAGCGCGCCAGCGACTCGCGTGCCTGAGCCTGATCGGCGGGGTCCGGAGCGGAGGAAGCGATCTCGTCGCCTTCCAGCGCCACGAGCGTCAGGCCGCGCTTTCTCCAGTGGTCGATGAGGCGGTTGTGCGCGATCGTGTAGAGCCAGGTGGTGAAGCGGGCCTTGTGCGTGTAGCTTGCGCGCGCCTCGATCACTCGCATCCAGACCTCCTGGTAAAGCTCTTCGGCCACCGCGCGCGCCTTGACGCTACGGAGGACGAAGCGGAAGAGCCGGATGCGGTGACGCGCATAAAGTCGGTCGAAGGCCCCTGCATCGCCGCCCCGATAGGCAGCCATCAGTTCCTCGTCGGGGGCTTCCGCCATTCATGGTCATTATCCGCGCGGATCGGGGATGAACCCCGGGAAGGGATGCGGCAGCGGGGCGACGGGCACGGATTCGCGGATCACGCCGCGCGCGGCAAGGTTGGCATAACTGTCGTAATACAGAACCACGGTTTCCGCTGGCCCCGGCGTGGCGCGCTCGAAGGCGACCTGCTGGGCGGGCGAGGTTTCGCGCCGGCCATGACCGGTGCCGAGGCGCGATTCGGCTGCCGGCGCGCCGGCCGCGTCGCGCCGCGACTCGGGCTTCGCTTGCGGTTCGGCAATCGGTTGCGGTGGCCGCTTTCGACGGAATAGCGCCACGCCGATCACCCCCACGTTGTCGGGCCTACCGGTGCGCGCAGCATACGAGTCGGCTAGCGCGGTGAAATAGAACACCGCCGTCTCGGCGAGGCTTTTCCGCCACCCGAGGATGTCGTACGACTGCCCACCGGAGAGGACATAGCCAGTCTGTGCGGGATTCGCCGTCTCGCCGGAGACGACGTTGACGCCGTCGACGGAGACGACCGCGAGCACGTCCTCGCGCAGCCGGTTCCGCACGCTGACCTGGTATTCATTGCCTGGCTTTCCGACGACGTACGCCCTGCCTTCGTGCCAGTGCACGGCGAGGCGCCTCCCTTCGGTGCGGTCGTACACCGATAGGTCCGCCATGCCGCCGTGCGCGGCCGCGCCTCCCGCGCAGAGCATTGCAGCGAGCACCAACCCTGTTCGCGCATTCATCTTCATCCCTTTCTTTTTGCGGGAGGCCACCATGGCTTCCCATACGACGTGAAACGAAAGGGCGGACTGAAAGGGTTAACGAGAAAACGCGGGTAATCATTTCCGCTACACGCAACCGAAACGGCAAGCACGCGCATAACTTTGCTCGCGTACAATGCGGCGCTTCTGTGGTGGACGAAGAATGAAAAACGGCAAACCATTTCCGATTCCTGTGCGTGCAAAAGCGGTCGAGGCACGAGCGCGCTACTCCTGCGCCAAATGTCCGGCATATTGCTGCAGCTATCCGGAGATCGAGATCACGCCGCGCGACATCGAGCGGCTCGCCAAGCGCTTCGAGCTCGGCTACGGCGAGGCCGAGGAGCGCTTCACCAAGTACGATCCGAAGGAGAAGGTGCGGCTCCTGCGCCACAAGAAGGACAAGGTCTTCGACACCGTGTGCATGTTCCTCGACCAGAAGGCTCGCCGCTGCAGCATCTATGAATCACGCCCGGGCGTGTGCCGCGCGTACCCGGACAGCAAGCACTGCGGCTACTACGACTTCCTGAAGTTCGAGCGCGCCCACCAGGCCGACCCGGAGTTCATTGCTTTGACCTGAGGGCTTTCTCCCGGATGGCCGAAAGGGTCATGGCGGGGGTAATGGCGTCGGGGTCGATCTTCAGCTCGATGAGCGCGGGCTTCCCGGCATTCCATGCGCGCTCGAACGCGGGCGCGAAGTCCGCGGTGCGCTCGACCGTCTCCCCGTGCGCGCCGAACGCTCGCGCATAGGCAGCGAAATCCGGGTTCCTGAGATCCGTGCCATAGACGCGACCCGGGTACTCGCGCTCCTGGTGCATGCGGATGGTGCCGTAGAGCCCATTGTTCACCACAAGGGCGACGAAGTTGGCGCCGTATTGGACGGCAGTGGCGAGCTCCTGCCCGTTCATGAGGAAATCGCCGTCGCCGCAAAAAGCAATGACCGGGCGCTGCGGCAGCGCGAGTTTTGCGCCCAGCGCGGCGGGGAAACCGTATCCCATCGAGCCGTTCGTGGGACCGAGCTGGGTGCGGAAGCCCTTGTAGCGGAAATGCCGGTGCAGCCAGCCGGCAAAATTTCCCGCACCGCCGGCGACGATCGTGTCTTCCGGCAGGCGGTCCGATAGCCACTTGATGACTTCGCCGTACTGCACGTTGCCCGGCATGGGCCGCGGCGTCGTCCATTCCAGGTAATTCGCGCGCAGCGCCTGCACGTCGTCTTGCCAGGCGGGCCTGTCGAACTTCAGCCGCTCGAGCGCCTCGACGAATTGCGGGTACCCCGAGTTGATCGCCAAAGCTGGGCGGTACACGCGCCCCAGCTCCTCGGCGCCGGCGTGCACGTGGATGAGGGTCTGGCGTGGCACGGGCGCCTCGAGAAGCGAATAGGCGCTGGTCGTCATCTCGCCCAGGCGCGCGCCGATGACGAGCAGCACGTCGGCGTTTTTCACACGCTCGGCGAGCTTGGGGTTGATGCCGATGCCGACGTCGCCGGCGTAGTGATTGCTGCGGTTGTCGAATAGATCCTGGCAGCGGAACGAGGTGCCGACCGGCAGGCCGTTCGATTCCACCCAGCGCTGCAGTCGAACGCACGCATCGCGGTTCCAGCCGCCACCGCCGAGGAGAACGAAGGGACGCTGCGCGCCGCCGAGAAGCTTCTCGACTTCCTTCATATCGGCAGGTGCCGGTGCGGGGCGCACCGTGTGGTGTCTCGGCACATCCGCCACCGCCGCCTCGCCAAACAGCGTGTCTTCGGGCAGCGCGAGAACCACCGGCCCTGGCCGCCCCGCGCAGGCGACGTGAAAGGCGTGGCTCACGTACTCCGGAATGCGCTCGACGCGATCGATCTGCGCCACCCACTTCGCCATCTGCCCGTACATGCGCCGATAGTCGATCTCCTGAAACGCCTCGCGCTCCACGAACTCGTTCGGCACCTGGCCGATGAACACGACCATCGGCGTCGAATCCTGGAAGCCGGTATGCACGCCGATGGAGCCGTTCGTGGCGCCGGGGCCACGCGTGACGAAGAGCACTCCGGGCTCGCCGGAGAGTTTGCCGTAGGCCTCGGCCGCGTACGACGCGCCGCCTTCCTGGCGGCAGACGACGAACTGGATTCGCTCGCGCAAATCGTGCAGCCCGTCGAGCACCGGCAGGTAGCTCTCGCCCGGTACGCCGAAGGCGATCGTCACGTCTTGAGCGGCCAGCGCGTCAGCCAGGATTTTTCCGCCGTGGCGGGTCTTCAGATCGGATTTCATGCCGTGACCTTGTCGAAAGCGCGACGAAGCGCGGTGCAGCAATCGGCGACGGCCGCATTCGCCGTATCGAGCACGCCGCCGAAAAGGATGAAGCCGTGGACCATGTCCGCGTATTCACGATATTCCACGCTTACGCCGGCGGCCTTCAGCCGTTCGGCGTAAGCGCGCCCTTCATCCAGCAGGGGATCGTAGCCGGCGGTGACGACGAGCGCGGGTGGGAGGCGCGCGTGGCTCTTCGCGAGCGCAGGCGACGCTCGCCAGTCGGTCCAGTCGTCGGCCTTCGGCAGATAGGCACGGCGGAAATACTCGATGGCGTCGCGGGTTAGGAGGTAGCCCTGCGCATTTCGCTCGTGCGAGGGCGAGCCCAAGCGCTGATCCGTGGCCGGGTAGATGAGAAGCTGGAACGCGATCGCCGGCGCGCCGGTATCGCGCGCGAGCAGCGAAACCACGGCCGCGAGGTTGCCCCCGGCGCTGTCGCCACCCACGGCGAGGGCGCCGATGCCGAGCTTGGCGGCGTGATCCGCTACATAGCGCGTGGCAGCGAAGCAGTCATCGACGGCCGCCGGGAAGGGATACTCAGGAGCCAGCCGATAGTCGACGGAGATCACCACGCACCGTGCACCGAGCGCGAGTTGGCGGCAAAGCACGTCGTGGGTGTCGAGATCGCCGATCGTCCAGCCGCCGCCGTGGAAGTACACCAGCGCCGGCAAGGTCTCGCCCTTCACCGGCCGGTAAACGCGTAGCGCGAACGTCTCGGTGGCGAGGAGACGCACCTCGGCGACATCCGGCGCCTTCGGTGCGAGCGCCGCACGCGTGTCGCGGTAGATGCGCCGCGCAACGGGGGCCGACACGGTGTGATACGGCGGCAGCGGCGAGCGGGCCGCGCGCAGCAGGAGCTCGGCGATCTGCGGGTGAACCGGCATGCCTACTTTGTAGCGGCCAGCATCTTCTTCAGCCGCTCGACGAAGAACGGCGCGCATTTCATGATGCGCGATTCCTGCCGCTTCATGAGCGGCCGGATCTTCTTCAGGTACTCCTGCCAGTCGGGATCGGCGGACATTGCCGCCCGGCACTTCTCGCGCTGGTCGAGGCTCTCGTAGGCCCACATGTGCACGATCACGTTGAGCGTGCCGACCTCGGTGAAGTAGTAACCGACCATGTGCGGCAGGTGCTTGAGCTGCACCTTCATGCCTTCGTTCTGATAGTGCTTCAGGTACTCCGGCGCCGTGCCGGGGTGCAGCGTGTAGGTCCGCTCTTCAACGTACATGGAAATTCCGCGGGGAGGGGGAGCGGAGGATTATAGTTAGCAGGGCATGGACGACATCAATACGCTGCGCCGCATATTGCGCGAGAACAAGACCCTCGCCGTGGTCGGCCTTTCCGCTGACTGGTACCGGCCAAGCTTTTTCGCCGCCAAATACATGCAGGAGCACGGCTACCGCATCATCCCGGTGAACCCGAAATATCCCGAGATCCTCGGCGAAAAGTGCTACCGGTCGCTGCGCGACATCCCGCAGAAAGTAGACATTGTGGATGTCTTCCGCAAGACCCAGGACGTGATGCCGATCGCCGAGGAGGCCATCGCCATTGGCGCCAAGGTCCTCTGGCAGCAACTCGGGGTACGAAACGAAGCCGCCGCCGCCCAGGCGCGGGCCGCCGGGCTCGAAACGGTGATGGACCGGTGCGTAAAGATCGAGCACGGACGGCTTTTCGGCGGGCTCAACTGGGTCGGTGTGAATACGCACATCATCTCGGCTAAACGGCCCCGCTGGCTGGCGTACTGATACGCACGCACTGGACGGCGGGAGTATCCTTTGTCCATGGGGAGGATAGTCAGGCTAACGGAGGGGAGATTCGGCCGGCTCGTGCTCGAAGAGCTCGCCACCGAGGAGCGAATCCAGTCGCCCGAGGAGCCGGCCATCGTGCTGCAAAGCCGGTACGACGAGCTGGTGTTCCTGAACCCCGGCGAGTCGCACGCCATGCGGGGGCCGACGAAGGTACTCATCGTTTACGCCGCACGAGAGTGGCTGCGATCGAGCTTCCCCGTGTTCCAGGAAGACGAAGCGCACCCCTTCTCGCAGACTCTCGAGACCATCACGCCGCGCATCCGCCAGCTCGCGGACACGCTCGCCGTCGAGGTGGTGAACGACCGGTTTCTCTCTCCAGAGCGACTCGAGTTCATGCTGCAGGAGCTGCTCCTCTCGATCGTGGAGACCTACCTCGCTCGCCGGCGGGCGTCCTCGCCGCTGTGGCGCGGCTCGCGCTTCGAGGACTCGCGCATCCGCCGTGCGATCGCGCTGCTCCGTGCGAGGCCCAGCAAGGAGCTCAACATGGACCAGCTCGCGAGCCAGGTCGGCCTTTCGCGCTCGCGCTTTTACGACCTGTTCCAGGTCTGTACCGGGTTCTCGCCGCGCGCGTATCTCGACATGCTGTGCGTGGAGACCGCCATCTCGCGGCTTGCGTCCGGACAGGGGAAAATCGCCGAGGTGGCCGCCGAGCTGGGCTTCTCGGCGCAGAGCAACTTCACCCGCTTCTTCCTGCACCAAGTGGGCGTGCCGCCTTCCGAGTACCGGCGCGCCACCAGCGCCAGCAACCCGGCGCGCGCCGAAGAGCCCGCGCCGCCCATCAAGCCACAACAACCTTAGCAGCCGAACGCCTAGAATCCGCCTGAAATGACGGCGGATCGAAAGTTCGGCTTCGAGACGCTCGCGCTGCACGCGGGTCAGATTCCCGACCCCGCTACCGGCGCGCGCGCGGCACCCATCTACCAGACGACTTCATTCGTCTTCGACTCCGCCGAGCACGCCGCCAGCCTTTTCAACCTGCAGACTTTCGGCAACGTCTATTCGCGCATCTCCAACCCGACGGTCGCCGTATTCGAGGAGCGCATGGCTGCACTCGAGAACGGCCGCGCCTCGCTCGCGACCTCGACCGGACAAGCGGCGGAAGCGACTGCCCTCCTCACGCTGTGCCAGGCGGGCGATCATATCGTCTCGGCGTCCACGCTCTACGGCGGCACGCACACGCTGCTAAGCGTCAATCTGAAGAAGCTCGGCGTCGAGACGACCTTCGTGCACCCGGACGAGCCGGAGAATTTCCGCCGCGCCATCAAGCCCAATACGAAGCTCCTCTACGCCGAGACGCTCGGCAATCCGTTGATCAATATCGTCGACATCGAGGCCCTGGCGAAGATCGCGCACGAGGCGCAAATTCCGCTCGTCGTCGACAACACGGTGCCCTCGCCCTACCTGTGCCGGCCGATGGAATGGGGCGCCGACGTAGTCGTGCATTCGGCGACCAAGTACATCGGCGGCCACGGCACGACGATGGGCGGCGTGATCGTCGAGTCCGGCAAGTTCGATTGGGGCAACGGCAAATTCCCGGAGTTCACCTCGCCCTCGCCGGGCTATCACGGCGTCATCTTCCACGAGACGTTTGGCGACTTCGGCTACACGATGAAGGCGCGCATGGAGATCATGCGCACCTTCGGCCCGGCGCTCTCGCCGATGAATGCCTGGCTCCTCCTGCAAGGCTTGGAGTCGCTTCACGTGCGCATGGACCGGCACTGCTCCAATGCCCTCGCGGTGGCAAAGTTCCTCGAAACCCATCCTCGGGTGGCCTGGGTGAACTACCCCGGGCTTGCGGGCAGCAAGTACCACGCGCTGGCGAACAAATATTTGCCCAACGGTGCCTCGGGCCTGCTTAACTTCGGCGTCAAGGGCGGAGCGCGCGCCGGCGAGCGCTTCATCGAGGCCGCGCAGTTCATGAGCCACCTCGCGAACATCGGCGATGCGAAGACACTCGTGATCCATCCGGCGTCGACGACACACCGGCAGATGGAGCAAGCCGATCTCGCCAAGGCCGGCGTCACTCCGGACATGGTTCGAATGTCGGTCGGCATCGAGACGCTGGACGACATTCTTTGGGATATCGATCAAGCATTGAACGAGAGCGCGAGCGCATGATCAGCTACCAGATCGTCGAGCACGGCAAGCCCCTGCAGAAGAAATTGTTCGACACGCCAAAGCCGCAAGGCACGGAAGTGCTGGTACGGGTCACGCGCTCGGGGGTGTGCCA
>C688J18823_10000261_pt1 | contig 30024 bp, 19 predicted proteins | sample HopSoiMetagenom1_FD_18823 | JGI IMG/M metagenome (IMG submission 18823) | reverse complement strand
TAAAGGTATTTAGCCAAATTACAATAGCCGTTAATTCACCTACTATTTGTGAAGGAGAAGAAGCTACCCTTATAGCTACAGGTGCATTAAATTATACCTGGAGCAATAATCAAACTGGAAGTATAATCAAAGTAAAACCAATCACAACAACAAGCTATACAGTAACAGGAACAGCTGGTAATTGCACCGATCTGGCTGTCTCCAAGGTTACTGTCAATCCAAAACCAGATGTGAAAGTAGCAACACCGGCTCCGGTTTGTGAAGGGCAATCTGTTTTTCTAAAGGCAACAGGCGCTGACAGCTATTTTTGGATCGTGACAACACCTAATTCAAATCATGATACCATTACCGTGAAACCATCTTTCAGTAAGCAATATGCTGTAGTTGGTGTTGCGAATGGTTGTGTGGATACCGCCTATGTATTGGTAACCATTGAACAACGACCCAATGTTAGTGTAACCGCGGATACCATTTGTTTGGGAGGTCAAGCTGTAATTACCGCTACAGGTGCAGATCACTATTATTGGGTAACAACAGGTGATACAGCAAGTTCAATATATGTTAGTCCAACTGCGGATGCAATTTATCAAGTGTTTGGCTTTAGTAAAAGTGGAGCATGCAGTGATACGGCTTTCGCATTTGTTACAGTTGGTGTTCCGATTCCTGTTGTGCTAAGTGGAAATACAGAAATATACTCTTGCGAATCAACTGTGCTATCTGCTGATCCAACTGACGGAACCTATAGTTGGGGAGTAATTGGCTCCAGCGATGGAAAAATTGATTGTGCTACTTGCTCATCCACACTGGTTACACCACCCAATACATTGGCTTATTATGTTGTTTATAGAAGCCCGGCAGGTTGTATTGGTATGGATACTCTCCTGGTGAACGTCACGGATATAAGCTCCTACTTTCTGGCAACTGGTTTTACACCGAATGGTGATGGAATAAATGATGTAGTGCAAGTGCATGGTAGAGGAATTGATCACCTTTCTTTTATGATTTTTGACAGAGTAGGTGAAAAGGTTTTTGAAACACATTCTATTGAAACAGGCTGGGATGGAAAGCTATTGGGTGTTCCAATGAACAGTGGTGTTTTCGTATACCGACTAGAGATCTATTATTGTAATGGACAAACCATAAAGGAAACTGGTAACATAACGCTTTTAAGATAGAGTAGAGAGGAGACACCTTAATCGGTGGATACAATTAACATGATAGGTACTATAAAAAAAATAATTTTCTTTTTAACTTGCTTTTCAATCAATGAATCATTGGTTGGACAAGATCTTCATTTTTCTCAATTTTACAATGCCCCATTGACCACCAACCCTGGAAATACAGGTGTATTCAATGGTGATTTACGTGCATATACATTGTACCGCATGCAATGGTTTACCGTAACAACGCCTTATAAAACATTTTCAGTAGCGGTAGATGCTCCGATTTTTCGTCAACGAATGCCAAATGATGATTTTTTTTCAGTAGGCCTAAATATTAATAATGATAATCAAGGTAATATTAATTACATGACCAATTCAGTGAATGGATTGGGTTCATTTACAAAATACTTAGGTGGAAGAAATGAGCATGATATTACCTTAGGAGTTGAAGTTGGTTATTCGCTTATTACAGCAACTACTAAAAAATTAACGTGGGATTCGCAGTATGACATGACCTCTCAAACTTATATACCTGGTAGCGGATTTGATGAATCTTATGGAGGAGGTGGAAAGGGTTATCTCGATATGTCAACTGGATTGGTTTGGAACTTTTCATCGTCCCATTTATTTAGAAGCGCATTAGGATTCTCCTACCATCATTTTCTATCACCAGATATTTCTATTAATGATGGCAATGATCGTTTGCTTCCCAAATTAGGAGCCCAATTGAATATGGCATATAAACCAAGTGAAACAAGTAATATTACGTACTTACCAAGTATTATGGCTGCACAACAGGGAACTTCTTTGTTGATTAATGGAGGATTGAATGTAAAATATATATTAGGGGAAGCATCACGGTATACCAATTATCACAATTACAAGGCTGTATACTTAGGGGCTTTCTACCGTTTTCGCGATGCGGCATACATTACATTCCGGTTTGATATCAGTAATGTTTCACTTGGTTTCGCTTACGATGTAAACATTTCAAAATTAACCAAGGTTTCCAAAACGGTTGGAGGCTTTGAATTTATGCTGCAATACAGAGGAGCATTTGGTAAACACAGAAGAGCAAAACGCGAAAGCACTCGCTTTATGTAAATGATTAACCCTTAAGGATAATATTCATAAGCTCCCAAATCTGGGATTGTACCTGCAGGATTAGGTCTTGCTTTATTATCCAAATCAAGATTCAGTAAAGTTGGATGCCCTTTATCTACTGCGGCAGATGAAGGAGCGTTCAAATGATAATCATTCGAGCTTATATCTTTAAAAACAGGGTCCGCATTATTGTAAATAGTTTTATAATAAGTTGTATTTGAAACGGAGCGTGCTGTTTTGATAATACAATTTTCAAATCTGTAGGAGAATTTTCCTCCATGAATAGATGAATCAATTCCAATTTCTTCATCGATATCACCAATTAAAATACAATTTCCAAAGTAAGCACTGTCCAGGTTTCTAATTACATATTGATTGGAAGCACTGATGTAATAATTATTTAAAGCCAGTAACGGTGTAGTTCGTGTACTCTGCGCCCAGTAGTTTGCAAACGTACAATGTTCAAACTTGTATTTTCCACCGAGTGTTAATGCAACAACATATTTTCCACAATTGGCAAATACACAGTTGGAGCCCCATATATGTCCTCCTTGTCCTAAGATACCAATAGCTTGCATATTGCGAATAATTGTATTGGTTATTTTAAGAGTTGGAATACCAGGTGTAACAACCGTATCCACTTGAACTCCATAAATTCCATTTTTAATAATGGCCCAATCAATACTGTTGTTTAAACTGCCTTTGGAAAACCATATTGTACCCCATTGCCCTGGAATGTCTTTATAATCAGGTTCTAAACGGTCGCCCTGAAAAGTAACTTCATTTTTATAAGTTCCGTTTACAATCAATGTACCTTTATCATACACCCATAAAACAGCGTTGTTGTGGAAGTACAAATGCGTTCCAGCTTTAATGTTTAACTTACAATCGGAGTCAATAACAGTATATCCAAAAAATAAATGAGGTTTATCATTCGGCAAAATTGTATCCGTTCCTTCTTTTCCCATAATGGAATAGGGAGGAAGTCCATTTGTTGGAAAATGATCGGGTTTGTGTAAATAAACATCTTGTCCGATTGCTACTAATTTTACATTCTGAACATCTCCGTCTGTTTCAAACAGGACAGAATCTTTAATAAGCAGGGGTGCACTTTGAGAGGGTGTTACCGTTACTTGAACAAAAATAAAAAGGCTGTCATTTCCCGGAACCTCTACATCTAAAAACTCAACATTGGAAATCCCATCCAAATTTATTCGAAAAGGAGATGTTTTACCACCGGCAAGACGAACAGAAGAAATTCGAAGGGGTTGTTTACTTTGATTGTACAATTTAAATTGTCGGGTTGTTGAACCCGCATATCGGAACACTGTATCAAACGTCAGTGTATCTGTTGAGAATGCAAGAGAAGAGCCATCTGTCAAAAGTTTCTCTTTTCTGCATGCCGAACTGAGAATAATAAAGAAGAGAACTATACAGAAAAAAAAAGACTTCATTTTAGATATCATTCTGCAAATATAAGTTTATGCGTTTTTTAAACGGTAATTTAAAAGAAATATTTCTTTGCTTTAATAAGAGAAAGATGTGTATATTTATCTGTCTTAAAAAACTGATTTAATTTAATTCGCAATATGCGGATTTATTATATGAAAAAACGGTTGAGGTTTGTTTTCTTATTGCTATCACTTGTAGCTGTATTTAAGCTCACTGCTCAGACATTCGGTTCTGAAGCGGAATTGAAAGCTCAGGCGACCAAATTGTTTGATGACGATCAGTTCGAGGAAGCCTATCCCTTGTATGCCCAATTAGCCAGCTTATACAACAAAGACCCTAATTATAACTATCGATTGGGAGTATGTATGCTATATGCCAGTGAAGACAAGGAGAAACCGATTCCTTTTCTTGAGTTTGCCGCAAAATATCCTGATACTGAAAAAGAAGTTTTTTTCTACTTGGCAAAAGCCTATCATTTGAATTACCGGTTTGATGATGCAATCAAACAATATCAAGCCTATCAAAAAGTAGCCTCCGGTCCAAAAGCCGATAAGCTGCAGGTTGCAAGGCAAATTGAGATGTGTAAGAATGGAAAACAATTGTTGCGCAACATCAGTGATTTAATGGTAATTGATAAAAAAGAAATGAGCCGCGCTGATTTTTATCGCTCATATGATATTTCTGCAATCGGAGGAAAGTTGCTTGCTAAACCTGATGAGGACACCTTTAAAACGGCTATTGATAAAAAGAAAAAGGAATCATCTATTATTTATTTTTCATCCGATAACAATCAAATTTATTTTGCAAGCTATGGTGAGGATGCTTCCAATGGAAAAGATATTTACCTGGTGCGTAAATTACCAAATGGGGAACTTAGTAAGCCTCAAACGCTAGGATATCCAGTAAATACAGAGTATGATGAGGATTATCCCTTCCTGCATCCAAATGGAAAAGTGTTGTATTTCTGCTCAAAAGGACATAATTCTATGGGGGGATATGATATTTTTAAAACAACATTAAACGAGCTTACAAATACCTGGAATAAACCTGTAAATCTCGATTTTCCTATTAATTCACCGGACGATGATATTTTATATATTACAAATTCGGATGAAAAAGAGGCCTATTTTTCTTCAGCACGTTCCAGTGCTACGGGCAAAACTGCCGTGTATCATATTAATGTTGATCGTAAACCAATTGACGTTACACTTATTAATGGGACGGTTATTAAAAAGAGCCAGGACCAAAATATGAATGTAAAAATTACCGTAAAAGATATGGATGATAACACCATACTTGGAATTTTTAATTCGAAGCCGGAAACCGGAGATTTTGCAATAAACTTACCGAGTGGGGGAGGAAAAGTGATGTATACGGTTGAAGCGCCAGGTTTACCTACACAATCTGAAATTGTAACACTTCCGGCACAAACTTCAATGACTCCGTTAAAGCAAGAAATCAGTTATGGTGATGATGGAAAATTACTGATAAAAAATTACTTTGATCAACCTGTTGATCAATCCGGTGATGAAAATTACCTGGCTGCTATCAAACTCATCAAGGAGAAATCAAAGATGGAAGTGAATGTGAACGAGATGACTGCTGCTGAAAACAAGAAGAATGCAACAGGAGCTGATAAAACAGCTACAACAAAATTGAGCACAAAACCAACAAATTTAACCAATGATGAAATTGTTAAAATAGCCTATGCCGATGCTAAAGACGCAGAAAAAGAAGCAAAGGAATTAAAAGAACAGGCTGATATAGCATTGGTGATTGCGAATCAGAAAAATGAAGAGTCAAGAAACAAATCAAACGAAGCAGCTAAACTAGCTAGTGATGCAGCTGCAATAACTGACAATTCAAAAAAAGAGCTTGCATTGAATCGGGTGAATGAGATCAACAAAGAAGTTGGTAACATGAACCAGATAACGGTTACAACTTACAATGTAGCCAAAGCATTAGAAATGAAAGCGGATGAAAAGAAAAAAGAAGCCGATCTATCACTTCAATATGCAAAAGATCTGGAAGCCGCAGTACAATCGAAAACACCAAAAGAAGCCTTAGCCAAGTTGGATGTGCAACAGAAGAAACTGGATGAGATTAGTCAGAAAAATGACGCAAGTACAACTATTTCAACCAGCTTAAAGTTTGATGCAGAAAATAAAAAGAAAGAACTGGATAAAGCGATTCAGGTATCTGCAGATATTAAACAGGAAATTTCAGATAATGAAGCAGCTATAGTTTCTACAGAAACCGATATTGAAAAAGAGAAAAATGACAACATCAAACAAGGATTGGTTACTCAGCTTCAAGGAATGAAAGATGATATAGCAACTGGTAAGAAGGAGTTGGAAGCAAATGATGCGAGAGTGAACCAGCTTCAGAAAGATTACAATGGAGTTAACAATCAGATTGAGCTTTTCAATAGTGTTGTAGATAAAGCCAAATCAGAGAACAATGAAAACATGGCGGTTACAGTAGCTGCTATTGATAAAGTGAAATTAGAACAGCAAGTAAATGAACTTAAAAGTGCTGATAATACACTTGCTTCTATTAAACCGATTACTTCAACAACTACCCCTACAACGAGTGATAAGACGGAACCTGTAAAAACGAATAATACCGGAGATAAACCAATTGTTACAACAAACACGACAGAACCGTCTGCCACAGAAACTCCGGCAACAGGTATACTGGTAACCAATGAAACAATTGCTATTGAAAACAAAAAATTTGAAGATGAATTAACATCGGCCGAAATCATTTCTGATCAAACACAAAAGGAGACGAAGAAAGTAGAGGTGTATGAAAATTGGACCTCGACGATTCGCAAAAATATTGAAGTGAAGAAGAAAGAGTTGGAGTCGGAGCAGGATGCAAGTAAAAAGACCGAATTAACTGCAACCATAACATCACTCGAGACAAAATTAAATGAAACAGAACAATCTCAAAAAGTTGCGCAATCAACAGTTGAAAAATTAAAACAAGAAACACCTGTTACTGTAAATACGGGGACCGATCCAACAACTCCTCCTCCTGTAACAACGGAACAACCGGTAACAGCTGATCCGAATGTAGCAATTACAGCAGATGTAACACAACAACTAGCAACTTTTGAAAATGCATATAATCAAGAAATAGCGGAGGCAGATCAGTCAGTTTCAGAAGAAGAAAAAGAAACAAAAAAATTAAAGGCCGCAAATGAATATGTGAATTCAATGACGCTTGCTGTAAATGCGAAAAAATCAGATTTAGCATTGGAAACGGATCCAGGGAAACAGCAAGAGCTGACGCACGATATTGAAGTGATGGAAAAAAATAGGACGGATAAGCAAAAGGTAGCGGATGATGCAAGTTTGAAAATTACTTCTTTAGCAAAAAATACTAGCAATACAGATAATCCAACAGAAACGAATACGAATACCGAACCTGTAACATCAACCATTAAACCAATTGTTGACATAGGTACAGAATTTTCGTATCGCAATTCTATCGCAAAAGATAATTTAGAAAAGGCCGCTTCATTGGATAAAGAAGCGGAAAGTATGTTGGCTGAATCAAAAGCATTAAAGGATCAGGCTGTATTGCAGAACGATGTGACAGAAAAAAATGCAATGTTTACAAAGGCTGATGATATGCAACGATCAGCAGAATCCAAAAAAATGGAGGCATCCGGATTACAAGGAACCGCAAATATTGCAGAGTATAGAAATAACCAACATGCAATTGATCAGTATGCGAAGGCTGGTGAACCAAATGATCAAACATCTGTAGCAGACTTAATGAATGATGATGCAAAATTGTATTTTGAAAAAGCGCAAAATTCAAGAAAAGCTGCAGCAACATTTGAAACAAATTATGCAAAACAAGCGGCATTAGATGATGCCAATAAAAATGAACAGATTGCTTTACAAAAACAAAATAATGCAATAGCGATTTATAAAAAGAATAATCCTAAACTTGTCATTAGACCCATGTCAGTAGCTGATATAGCTGTAACGACGCCTAAGGTAAATAATAATGAAACAGCAACAACGCCCACGAATACAAATCCATCAACTGCAAACGATAATTCAACGATAACTGATTTAATTAAAAAGCCAGGGGAGATTGTTAGTGCTGATAAACCAGTAACACCTAATCCTGTAACAACTGATCCAGTGGTCATGTCAGACAATATTAAAAATGAAGATACACCAGTAAAAACAGAGAATACAAATACCGGAACACCTACTACAAGCACCGAAACGCCTACAAATACTGCAACCAATACCACTACGCCAACGAGTGAAGATACTCCGGTTGCAACCGATAAACCGGTGAGTATAGAACAACCAGTTGTTTCAACAAAAACAACGAAGGAAGCTTCTACAAAAAAAATAACGAGTTCAACAACAGGAAAAACAGCATCTAAAGAATTATTTGAAAAAAGAAAGAAGTCATTGTACTCTGCTGCTAACCCAATTCCATTGGACGAATCACTTCCGTTCGGTTTGATATTTAAAGTACAAATGGGAGCGTTTAAAAAAGCGATTCCACAAGATTTGTTTAAAGGTATTGCTCCTGTAAGTGGTCAAACAACACCACAAGGATTTATCAGATATTCAGCAGGATTGTTTTTAAGTTGTGAAACAGCAGATAAAGCTAAAACCGAGATTAGAGCACTTGGTTTTCCGGATGCTTTTGTTATTGCTTTTTTTGATGGAAAACGTATTCCTCCTCCTTGCGGTGCTGACGGTACTATTGCCACTAATCCCATTCAACCACCATCAACAGATCCTTCTCTCAATACTACACCAGGAACAAAACCGGATGAAACCACACCTGTAGTTCCTAAAGTACTTGCAGCATCAACTGACATTACAAAGATAAGCGGATTGTTTTATACGATACAAGTTGGTGTTTATTCGAACCCTGTAAGCGATGCCGAACTTCGCAATATACAACCATTGTATACAGAGAAAACAAATACATTAATCCGTTATAATGTAGGTATTTATAATGCGATCCCATTGGCTTCACAGGCAAAACAGATTGCAATTAGTGGAGGTCTGAGCGATGCGTTTATGACTATTTATTACAATGGAAAACGCATTTCCATGAATGAAGCAGCAACGCTTGTGGCGCAGGGAATAACGCCAGGTACGGATGCACCGGATCTGAACAGATTGCCGACTTTTAAACCAGGTTTGATTCAACAATTACCAGCGCCTGCGAATAATACCAGACAACCTCCAATAAATAATAATAGGACTCAACCGGTTGCCACTACGAAACCAGAAAAAACAGTTCAGCAACCAACAGAAGTAACACCAACACTTTCTACACCGGTGGTTCCGGAAACACCAGCTGAAATTGAAGTGGGTATAGTATTTAAAGTTCAAATCGGTGCATTTAAAGAAGAAGTACCTTTAGAAATTGCCAATAAGTTTTTAAAAATTTCAAAAAAGGGAATTAAAAATTATAGAGATGAAAGTGGCCTGACTATTTATACCGTTGGTAAATATGCAACATATGAAGAAGCTGATAAATCAAGACAAGAAGTAGCCACTGAAGGACTTGCAGATGCTTTTGTTGTTGCGTATTCCGATGGTAAAAAAATTACCGTTGAGGAAGCACAAAAAATAATTGGTAACAAATAAAATTTAAATGGAAACCTGGAATTATAATAAAGAAGAGCATCATCTTGATCCCGACTCGGAACTTCTTCTGGAACCAGAGGATACGGCAGTTGGCGATCGTCAAATCATTTTATACAATGATGATGTAAATACATTCGATTTTGTTATTACTGCACTTATTAAAGTTTGTAAACACGATCCCATACAAGCAGAGCAATGTACTTATCTGGTTCATTACAAAGGAAAGTGTTCTGTAAAAAAAGGAACCTACGAAGAGTTAGAACCTATGTGTACTGCCTTGTTGGAAAGGGGATTGACAGCAGAGATTATTTAAAAAAATAAGGCATTAAGATTGTTATGGAGTTTGAAAAAAATTAAACATGAAAAAGAGTATTGTTATTTTAGGATTAATGATGAGTATCATTGCCTGTCAGAAAGTACCTATTACCGGAAGAAAACAGCTAAGCCTTGTTCCTGAATCTCAAATGATCAGTTTGAGCTTAACAAGTTATAAAGATTTTCTGGCGAAAAACCCACCCGTATCAGATAGTGATCCAAATACACAAATGGTAAAAAATGTGGGTAGAAAAGTTGCTCAGGCTGTGGAAGCATTCATGAAAAAAGAAGGACTTTCTTCCCGATTGCAAGGCTATAGCTGGGAGTTTAACCTGGTCAACAATAAAGAAGTGAATGCATGGTGTATGTCTGGAGGAAAAGTGGTCGTGTATTCCGGATTACTTCCTGTTACACAAACGGAAACAGCATTGGCTTGTGTAATGGGGCATGAGATCGCTCACGCAGTTGCGCGCCATGGAAGCGAACGTATGAGTCAGGGCTTACTTCAGCAGGCCGGAGGCTTGGCATTGGATGTAGCACTTGCGCAAAAGCCACAACTTACGAGAGATATTCTCTTACAATCTTATGGTGCAGGTTCGACACTTGGTTTATTGGCATATTCTCGTGCCCAAGAAAGTGAAGCGGATAAAATGGGTCTTACATTTATGGCCATGGCCGGTTATGATCCTTCTGAGGCGGTAGCCTTTTGGCAACGTATGTCACAAGCTGGTGGAGGTAAAGCACCACTTGAACTATTAAGCACACACCCGAGTGATGCAAGACGTATTGCAGATATTAAAGCGTACTTGCCTACAGCAATGAAATATTATAAGAAATAGAAATTATATATAGTAAACGAAATGGTAATGGTCTTTAAGACCATTACCATTTTTTAATCAGTATTCACAGCAACAAATCCTTCCAAGGTCATAATCAAATCATTCAGCAATACTGCTTTTTCAGAAGTGATTTTCTTTTGCTCCGTTTTTACTTTTTGAATAGCTTCTTTAACATCTTTTTCTACAAATGGTCCCTCCATATTTTCAATGGTGGTAATAGCTTCCAAAGAAATTAAATAATTATTGTCCAGTGCTAACAGGATAAAAAAAGGAAGATATTTACTGAAATTTATTTCAGATTCCCAGCATGCGGCAACTAAAAGGTGTCTGCCAGGTAAGGATTTGGGGCTGGCTATTGCTTGTAATAGAACATCGCCTGCCTTTTCTTTTTTCAGCGTAATGAGTGCTTCTTCCTTTACATGTTTATTAGATGGATCTGTTAGTAAGGAGATAAGGCTCGTAATCTTATCTTCCGCTACAGGAGCAGTTTGTTGTTCACCAACAAAGGTGGTAGCATACTGTGTGCTATCAAAATATTTTTTTAAGTCGTTTGTGTTTTCCATTTATCTAGTAGAGCTAAAAATTGAAATGAATTTAAAAATTACTTTGGAACTATGCAATCCAGCTTATTTCGTAAGCCGCTATATTTAAGTAAGTTGACCTTTATTGTACCAACCAGTATAGGTGTTTCCACATATACTGGCATTTTATTTTCATCATCGGTGACCCAAACAATCATTTCTTCCCCCCCTTTGAATAAGGTTCCTTCAATAAGTTTTGGTCTGAACTTAATACACCTGACTTGACCCAATAATTCTGATTTAATAACTTCTTTACCCAAGTAACGAACATAAGATGGGAAAACCTCGCCATCCAATACAAAGGTAATGGGAATGGTATCATTCACTTTATACTTTGAAAAATCAAGGCAACGTGTGTAATAAATAGCAGTTAACACATCATTTGTACAGGTTGTTATTGCAATCGAATCAAATTTACCGGCTTTTTTATTTCTTCTGGAGTTAGTGTATACTTTATTCTTAGAAGCACTAAAAACATAATCATCAAAGGTGTAGGAACCTCCTTCATGGGCATCCCGAATAAAACGTAAGGGTTTTAAAGAAAATGTATCTGCATAGGACTCATATTTGTCACGAACTTTATAAAGAAAGTCATACTTTGGATAAGTGGTTCCTGATCCCACAAAATGATAAACTATTCGATTATTTACTTGTGCTAATTCAGCACTAAAAGAGGCTTCTCCGGCAGAAACCCAAATAGCTCCCCAGTTATAATTTATTTTATAGGTGAAAACTTCTCCTGCTGTAAAAGTTTGGTTGTGCACCGTGCAATTTTTTTGTGCAACCACTACTAGTTGAAAAGATAATAATACAAAAACTATTAGTTTTTTCATGGCGCTACATAGCAGTTATCATAAACATTAAAATCATTGCTATTGACTAATTAATTCATTCACCACTTCATTAATTCCTTTTGCTTCCGGATAAAATGAAATAATTTTTTGAAGTACCTCATCAATCACAGAATCGGGACAAGAGGCACCGCTGGTGAGGATAATGTCAATAGTGTTTTTTTTAGGTAGATAATTCGACTGTGATACACGTTGATGTTTTGTGGTATCAAAATGATTGATATTTTCTTTTGAATCAATTTCTTTTGCAGAAGAAATAAAATAAGTCGGCAATTTCTCTTCACAAAGCTCAACAATGTGTGAAGTATTGGAACTGTTATATCCTCCTACAACAATAGCCAGGTCAGCGTTCTTTTGAAGTAAACCATAAGTGGCTTCCTGATTTTCGTTAGTAGCATAGCAGAGCGTATCACGCGTATCAGAGAAATGCTCTTTTAAATTTTCAGCACCATATTTTTTAATCATTGTATTTTTAAAGTAATCTGCAATTTCTTGCGTTTCACTTGCAAGCATTGTTGTTTGATTGATTACGCCAACCCTTAACAAATGCTTTTGAGGATCAAAATCCATTGAATACTGATCTTTGTAAGCTTTTTCAAATTCTTCTTTAGAAATATTTCCCAAAATAAACTCTCCCAGGCTATGTGCTTCTTTCAAATCTTTTACGATAATGGAAGGTGCTGCTTTTTCACTTCTGGAAAAGGTGGCCCTGGTTTCTTCGTGATTAAATTTACCATGGATAATAATGGTATAATTGTCCTCCCCAAGCTTTTCAGATTTTTTCCAAACCCGCTCTACGAAAGGACAAGTGGTATCATATTTTCTAACTTCAATTCCAATTTTGCCCAGTTCTTCCTCAATTTTTAAGGTGGTTCCAAATGCAGGAATGATAACAATATCGGATGGCTTTAATTCGGAAAAAGGGATTAAGGAATTACCGGATGTATCCATTAAAAATTGAACACCACGCATCATCAGGTCGTTATTAACCTCTGGGTTGTGTATCATCTGACTTAGCAAAAAAATACGACGATCATGATTTTCGCTTATAGCTTTATAAGCAGTTTCAATAGCATGCTCTACACCGTAACAAAATCCAAAGTGTCTGGCAATATAAAAACGTACAGGACCAAAATCGAGCAAGGTAGGACTAAAATCCCTCTTCCTTGGATCGGTAATTTTACGAATTTCCTTCACCTTGGAGATAATTGGACTTTTATAAAATTCCGGTATGTTAAAGCTCTTCATGTTAGATGAAAAATTATTGTTTACAAAATTACAAAAATATCAGGATTAAAACAGAATAGAAACCCTGTATATGGGTGAAAATCCTTAAAAAAAGCCTTGATTTCCGCCTTAAGTCAACCCCCCGCCTATGCTAAAGCTTCACGAACGAGAGAGGTAAGCTTTTATCAACAATTGCTTGTGAATGTTATCCTGTTAAGAAAAAATAGCAAACCACGATTTTGTAAGTATTTTTGTAAGACATAAAATCTGATAAACGATTGAAAAATTCAACAAGACCATTAATATTGGTTACCAATGATGATGGAGTTACAGCACCTGGCATCAATGCATTAATTGAAGTGATGAAGACCCTGGGAGATGTTGTTGTTGTTGCGCCAGATAAACCACAATCAGGGATGGGACATGCCATTACCATTAATTCAACATTGCGAATCAATCAGCTGAATATACATGAAGTTCTTCAGGAATATAGCTGTACCGGAACTCCCGTTGATTGTGTTAAAATAGCAGTTAACAAAATTTTGCATCGTAAACCGGATTTATGTGTATCTGGGATCAATCATGGTTCGAATATGTCCATCAATGTTATTTATTCGGGCACTATGTCAGCAGCTGTTGAAGGTGCAATTGAAAGTATTCCATCTATAGGATTTTCACTGTGTGATGATTCGATTGGTGCCGATTTCACAGCGTCCAAAAAAATTGTTGAATTCATAGCGCAAAAAGTGCTTCAGAATGGCTTGCCAAAGGATGTTTGCTTGAATGTGAATATTCCTAAATCTAAATACGATGAGCTAAAAGGTATTAAAGTATGCCGTCAAGCGAGAGCGAATTGGATTGAAGAGTTGGATGAACGAAAAGATCCGGGTGGAAAACCCTATTTTTGGTTGACAGGGAAATTTGAAAATTTTGATACCGGAAAAGAGGATACGGATGTGTGGGCTTTGGAAAATAATTATGTCTCCGTAGTACCGGTTCAATTTGATATGACAGCACATTCGGCTATTGATGAATTGAATAAATGGAAACTATAAAACGATGAAAAATTTAAGTTTTAATAAAGTATGGATAGGAATTATTTTGGGGTTGATCCTTCCTTTGTTGGTATATATGTTATACTATTATTTGGTTTCCATATTTAACTTAGCACGAGTAAATGTAAGTTTATGTATGGCTGCAAATTTAATCCCATTTTATCTATCACTCAATCGGGAAATGTATAATACAACAAAAGGTGTAATAGTAGCAACATTGGCTTGGGGGGCAATTATAGCATATTTAAGTTTTTGTACTAATTATTTTCAGATACTTTAATGAACTATTACATAATTGCTGGCGAAGCTTCAGGTGATTTACATGCTTCCAATTTGATAAACCAATTAAAAGTACTTGATAAAAGTGCTGATTTTCGTTGTTGGGGTGGGGATTTGATGGAAAAGCAAGGCGCTCATCTTGTAAAGCATTATCGTGATTTGGCATTTATGGGATTCACAGAAGTGTTGATGAACATAAAAACCATACTTCAAAATATTGAATTCTGTAAAAAAGACATTTTACAATACCAACCGGATGTAGTCATTCTTGTTGATTATCCGGGATTCAACCTTCGTATTGCCGAATTTGCAAAATCAAAAAACATACGTGTTTTTTATTATATCTCACCTCAGGTATGGGCCTGGAAACAATCAAGAGTACATAAAATAAAACGGGCTGTGGATAAAATGTTTGTGATCCTTCCTTTTGAAAAAGAGTTCTATAAAAAATTCGATTATGAAGTTGATTTTGTCGGACATCCATTATTGGATGCCGTTGCAGGATATGCAGCACAACCTGCAGGGGCCTTCCAAAACATTGACAAATCAATCATTGCACTATTACCTGGAAGCAGAAAACAGGAAATTGACACGATGCTTCCTCTCATGCTGACGATGCAAAAATATTATCCTGACTACCAATTTATAATTGCCGGTGCACCTTCACAAAATGAAAAACTGTATCAATTGCATATTGATGCATTTGTAAAACAGTATCCATCTTTCAATGCAATTAAAATTGTATACAATCAAACGTATCAGCTTTTAAAACAATCAACAGCAGCTCTGGTTACTTCAGGAACTGCAACACTTGAAACAGCTTTATTTGGTGTGCCGGAGGTGGTTTGTTACAAGGGAGGTGCTATTTCATTTGCTATTGCTAAAAAATTGGTGAAAGTCAATTATATTTCATTGGTTAACTTAATAATGGACAAGGAAATTGTAAAAGAGTTGATTCAGAGCGAATTGAATGAGGCCAATTTAAAAGCAGAATTAGATAAACTCTTAGTAGGAAATTCTCGTAAACAGATGATGTCCAATTACGAAGAGTTGAAACAGCGCTTAGGTGGAGCCGGCGCTTCCAGAAAGACAGCAGAGCTTATGATTACTTATTTGGGGAATAAATAAGGTAGGAATCAACATCTTCTCTTAAAACGTTGGTATATTTTATAATGATAAAAATCAGAAGAGTTTTCACTTTTGTTCTTGTAATATTTATTCAGCAGGTATTTGCTACCAGTGTATCTGTGCGCATTATGACAGCAAAGGTGGTGAGTTCCTTTATTTTTTCTCCTTTACGAGGTGACTATACCCTTTACGGAGACGGAGGCTTGTTATCAAACTGCGATGCATCCGGTATTTATGAAATGAGCATAGAAAACGATTCTATTCTGCTGAAAACGTTTGAACGAACAATTGGAAGATTCGCCACGCTGAAACTCATTGCACGCGATCCAGATGGTTCATTCAAAATAAAATCCGTTATTCCTCAAACAAAACTAAGAACCTATGATGATCACCTTTCAGTTAGTTTAACTCCTGATAAAAAGCAATTCTTGTTAATTAACAGAGTGGACCTGGAGAAATACATTGGAGGAGTAGTAGAGTCGGAAGCAGGTACCAAATCAGATATTGAATATTATAAACTGCAGAGCATTTTATGCAGAACTTATTTACTTGCTCATCTATCGCGGCATGTGATGGAAGGATATGAAGTATGTGATGATGTGCATTGTCAGGCCTATCTAAGTAAAGCCTCCAGAGCAGAAATAAGCGAAGCCGTATTTAACACGATGGGTGAAATTGTCGTAGACAGCGATTTGAATTTAATTACAGCAGCGTTTCACTCGAATTGTGGTGGTGAAACCTGTAATTCACAGGATGTTTGGGCAGTATCCACTACTTATCTTAAATCCGTTCGTGATACATTTTGTTTGCATCAGTTGCATGCACATTGGAAACGATCCATTTCATTGGAAGATTGGAAAGCCTATTTACAATTGAAGCATAACTATCCGGTAGATGACAGTATAAAATTGAATAATGCCAATTCATTTAATCAATCCACCGTACGATCTATTTATTTTATGGATAAAAATTTAAAAATCCCTTTGAAAACTATACGCGCAGACTTTCAGTTGAAATCAACTTTTTTTTCTGTGGAACAACAAGGGGATATGATCATTTTTAATGGACGGGGATATGGGCATGGAGTGGGGCTTTGCCAGGAAGGGGCAATGGAAATGGCTCGCTTACATTACAGCTATAAAGATATTTTGAATTTTTATTTTAAAGACGTTTACCTGATTAACTTAAATGCCTTGAGTTATTTTAAGCAGGAGTAGAGTTGAGATAGTTGTAGATACAAAATGCAACCCGACAGGTTTTTCAAACCTGTTGGGTTACCAAGCTGTATATTGCAAAACGCCAAAGGTTTTAAAAACCTTTGGCGTTTCTCGCATATTATTTCACACGCAGTGTGTCTCAAATCTATCTCACTAACGTTACCGTACCAATATAGTCGTGTCGTTTTCCAAAAATATCATTGAGCTTTACTTTCCAAACAAATACATCCTGTTGTGAAATATCGAAACCATTGTTAGCTCTTCCATCCCAACCTGTATCTATATCTGCTGTGTTAAACACCATATTTCCCCAACGATCAAAAATCCAGATATGATAGGATACAATTCCAACACCTTTTCCAAAGAAAGTATCATTTACACCATCATTGCGGAAAGGAGTAAATGCATTTGGAATAAAAAATGCAAACTCTGGTAATACTTCAACATTTCGTAAAGTAGAATCAACACAACCGTTTGTATTTACAACAAATAGTTTTACTGTATAAATTGCAGAAACGCCTACTTCATATTTATGCAATGGATTTTTTGTTTTTGGAGCAACGATTTTACCATCTCCAAGATCCCATTTCCAGGTAATAACATCAGATGAAGATTGATCATAAAATTGAATGGTAGGATCGTATTTGGATACACTAAACGGATTGGCTGTAAATGCTGCTACTGGTGTTTTGTAGGTCTCCAGGTATAGGTCTTTTTTTAATGTGGCAGAACAACCTTTATCAGAAGTAGCAGTTAAGGAAACATCATAAAACCCTGATTTTGGAAAACACACATTTGTAGGGTTTGGTGTTGAAGATGTATCCACCCCAAAGTCCCAATGCCATTTTGTAATGGTAGAGCCAGTAACAGATGATGAGTCAGTGAAATCTACACAATGCGGAGGGCAAGCCTTCAGGGTATCCGCACTAAAGTTAACTATCGGCGCAGGGTAAATATAAATAGTTGTTTTACTTTCTTTTGTCGGGCATTTTCCAAAAGGATCCGTAGTAAGCGTAAGTGTTACTGTTCCGGCATTAATTTCTGTTTTCGTAGGCTTGTAAGTTGCGTTAAGTGTTTTGTTATCCTTTAAGAAGATACCGCCACCGCCGCTCCAGGTAGCTGTTTTAGCAGATCCACCAATGGAACCAACTAATTTAGCCTCTTTATCAAAACAGATAAATTGATCAGCACCGGCACTTACAGTTGGCATTTTATCAATATTAATAATCATTTCATCAATTCCTCCTGGACATGTAGCATTGCTGCCATTGCTCACTTCAAATTTTAATATAGCCATACCATTTTTTTCCTCTGTTACACTAGGCTTATAAACAGCATCTGGTGCATTGGCATTTGGTGTATAAGTTCCTGTACCATTTGTCCATCGGCCTTGTGTCGCAGCTCCTCCAAATACGCCATTCAATGTAACCGAACTTCCTTCACAAATTGTTTGATCTGGGCCGGCATTTGATGTTACAGCCGGTGTGATATAAATATTCATAGTTTTACTATCTTTTACACATGGTCCTTCAGGATCTTCTGACTCCAGTGTTAAAGAAATTTTTGTCGAATCCTGTTCTTCCGCAGTAGGTGTATAGACAGCATCCAATGCATTTCTGGAAGGGTTAAATTTTCCAAAACCACCAATCCATTTTCCTTTAGTTGCGCCACCACTTATTTTTCCATTTAATTTAGCATTCTCACCTTTACAAATAGTCAGATCATTTACGATGATAATTGGTTTCAAGTTAACCGTTACTACTGCTGTAGCATCCGGATTACCAGGACATGTAGCAGTTGTTGATGTTCCGGTTACAGTATAAGTTGTAGTTGTTGATGGTTTTACAGTAATGGTTGCTCCCGGAATACCGCCTGGGTTCCAAACATAGCTATCGGCTCCGGTTGCCGTAAGTGTGGCACCATCACCTTCACAAATTGTTGTGCCTGCTGTGGCTACTGTAAAACTTGCTCCAACAGTTACTTTCAGTTCTTTCACCTGGTTGCAATTCTCTACAATTTTATCAGTCATTGTAATTGTATAAGTTGTTGTTTCACCCGGAGTAAATGTTGGGTTCTGACATGTATCACAATCCAAAAATGTAGAAGGCGCCCATTTCCAGGAATAATTTCCGGGTGTTGTAGGTGTCACAGATAATTTAGTAGCACCGCCACCGATACATACAGCTACATCTTTTACAATGAAATCAGATCCTTTTAAAGCAATCTTTGTAGATGAAGGACATCCACCTGCAATCGATTTCATGTTAACAGTATATTCAGATCCAGCTTTTGGGTTTTTAACAGTAACGCACTGTTTATTGAAAGGTGGCTGAATCCCCGGTTGATTACTTGGCCAGTCATAAGTGGCATAACCCGGAGGGCCACATAATTGCACAGATGCTTGATTTGCACAAACATTTGGAGAAATAATTTCAACTGGAGAGCAATACAAGTCGATGTAAGCATAAGCAGAATGAGAACCTGGTGTCCATGAACACTTTGTTTTATCCAATAAATCAGCGGCACTCGGATAACAATCAGCTGTTGTAAACTCAATGGTAATTTGTTGATTTAAATATCCGGATAAATCAAGTCCAACTTTTGTCCAATCGGTATATTTCCATGTTTCTGTACCTGTCGATTTTCCATTTTTAAACTCAGAACCAGTTCCACTTGCATTTACCTGATAATAACCGCAGGCAATCAATTCGTCTTTTCCGGTTTTATTAGTGGTAATTTTAATTTCAAATCGAGGAGCTTCCGTCGCTGGATGGCTCGGATCATTTAAAAATGCAGAGTATAAGTATGTTAATCCCGCATTATCTTTTGTAACTGTAAATGTATATTTAATAGATTCAGCAAAAGCAGCTGTTTCTCCCTGTTTTGTACCAACAGCATTTCCAATTCGAAATGAATATTTATTGACACCAGAAGGAAACAAAGAAGCAGGAGCAACACTCATGATATTTCCGAGTGAGTTCGGATCAGCGATAGGAGTAGACATGATGGTATGTCTGTATTTATCTTCTTGACCATTCGGTTCATTTGGATCATCCGTACCACCGCTTAAACAACCTGTGTTTGTAATCGAAACAGCAAGGGTTTGATCCGCGCAAAGCCCGGAGGTAAATTTTCCACTATAGTTACCATATCTACATGTCCAACCACTTGTGGTACCATTTTCAAAACCAACATTACCACAATCACCTTGGGCAAAGGCAGTTGATGTAGAAACCGAAAGAATAAAGATTAATTTTTCTAAGGAAAGATTTAAAATTCTGGGCGCACTAAATGAGATCATATTGCAAAATATGTTTTTGTTGAGAGAGCATAAAGTTGAATCGGCCTTAAAGATAGAAAAATTGTGTAAAATAGAACAAAACCAGGGCGTTATAAATTATTTTGAAGGACAAAAAAAAGAGGAAACTTTATGTTTCCTCTTTTGTAGTTAATTATTATATTTTATTTTACAAGTGTAACTGTACCAATGTAATCGTGTCTTTTTCCAAAGACATCCTTCAATTGAACTTTCCAAACGAACACGTCTTGTTGTGCAATAAACTCACCGTTGTTAGCACGACCATCCCATCCTGTATCGATATTAGGTGTGTTGAAAACCATATTTCCCCAACGGTCAAAAATCCAGATGTGGTAGGATACAATTCCAACACCTTTTCCGAAAAAGGTGTCATTTGTACCATCATCGCGTGTAGGTGTAAAAGCATTTGGTATATAGAATGCAAATTCCGGAAGTACATCAACTGGTTTTTGTATTGAATCGACACAGCCATTTGCGTTTACTACATATAATTTTACCATGTACGTACCTGCTACACCAACCAAATATTGGTGTACAGGGTTTTGAGTTTTTGGTGAAACAATTTTTCCATCTCCAAGATTCCATTTCCAAGTCATCACATCGGATGTGGATCGATCGTAAAAACGAATGGTTGGATTGTATTGTGATACAGCCCATGGATCAGCAATAAAATCAGCTGTTGGTTTTTTATAAGTTTCGATGTATTGATCTTTTTTCAATGTAGTTGAACAACCTTGATTAGTAGTAGCTGTTAAGGTAATATCATAGAAACCTGGTGTAGGAAAACAAGTATTCGGGTTTTTTGAATTAGCTGTATCCTTTCCAAAATTCCAGTGCCATTTTGTAATGTTTGTGCTTGCAACTACTGAAGAATCGGTAAAGTGCACACAATGAATCGGACAAGCTTTAGGCGTATCAACGACAAAGTTTACAACTGGATTCGGGTAAATAGGTACTGTTACCTGATCTGTATCAATAGGACATAAACCGGTTTTGTCAGTGATTAAAATCAAAGTTACTTTTCCTGCAAGAATATCTGCTGCAGTTGGTTTGTAAGTACCTGTTAAATCCTGATTGTTTTTTGAAAATACACCCAGACCACCAGACCATGTTCCAGAGGTAGCGGCACCAGTAACTTTTCCATTTAATTTTATATCAGCACCAGCGCATATGGATAGCGGGGCTCCTGCAATTGCAACAGGAAGCTGATCTATTAATATAGTCATTTCATCAGTAACAGCAGGGCAAGGGCCTTGAGGATCTTCACTTGTAAATGTTAATACAACTTTTTTAGCAAGGGCTTCTGCTGCACTAGGTGTATACAAGGCTGTAGGTGAGTTGCTATTTGGATTATAAACACCTGAACCACCGCTCCAAGTTCCGGTTGTAGCTCCGCCACCAATAATACCCGCCAATTGAACAGCAGTTCCAACACAAGCTTTTTGATCTGGGCCCGCATCAATAGTTGCTATTGGGTTAATAAAAATGGTCATGGTACTTTTTGCAATAGGACATTTTCCGGCAGGGTCTGTTGTCAATGTTAAGACAACGGACTTCGCTGTAGCTTCTGCTGGAGAAGGAGTATATGAGGGGTTTAATGTTTTATTGTTAGGAGTAAATGTTCCATTACCACCGCTCCATACCGCAGTTGTTGCAGATCCACCTACCGAACCATTTAATTTGGCAGATTCTCCATTACAGATTGTGATATCAGCTCCTGCACTTACACTTGGTTTCTTATCAATGGTGATGACCATCTCATCCATTCCTCCAGGACAAGTAGCATTGCTTCCATTGGTAACAGTAAACTTTAGCGTTACTTTTCCACCTTGTGTTTCTTCTGCTGCACTAGGTGTGTAAATAGCAGTTATTGATTTGTTATCATCAAAAGTTCCACCGCCGCCGCTCCAGGTACCACCAGTTCCAGCTCCACCAAATGTAGATGAAAGTTGTACTTTATCACCGGCACAAATTGTTTGATCCGGACCAGCATTCGATGTTACAGGCGGAACAATAGTGATGGTTATTTTAGCACTATCAAGTGTGCAGGGTCCGGTAGGATCTTCTGACACTAATGTTAACAATACTTTTCCAGCAGCTTCTTCGGCAGCGGTTGGTTTATAAGTACCTAGTAATTCATTACGGTCCGGATTAAAAACACCTTTTCCACCAGTCCATTGCCCTCCGCTTCCTCCACCTGTTACAGAGCCGGTTAATTTAGCTGTTTCACCTACACAAATGGTAATATCAGTTGCTTTTACAATAGGTTTTAAACCTACAACTACAGTAGCCGTTGCAGTTGGATTACCCGGACATGTCGCGGTAAGTGATGTTCCCGTTACGGTATATGTTGTAGTTGTTGTTGGTTTTACTTTAATTGATGCACCAGGAAGGTTCCCCGGATTCCAAACATAACTATCGGCTCCGGTTGCTGTAAGCGTAGCTTCATCACCTTCACATATTTCTTGATCTTCTGTGACAACAGTAAAACTTGCACCTACAGTCACCGTTACTTTTTTTGTTTGGTTACAGTTTGCTATATTCTTATCAATCATCGTAACCGTATAGGTTGTTGTTGTTCCGGGAGTAAATGTAGGAGTGGGACAATTTGAACAACTTAAGTTTGTTGCAGGATCCCATTTCCAGTCGTAATTACCAGCTATAGTAGGTGTGGCTGTTAATTTTGTAGGGCCTGCACCATCACAAACAGCAACATCTTTAACGGTAAAATCAGAACCGCTTAGTGTAATCGTAGTGCTTGTAGGGCAACCACCGGCAACGGAAGTCATGTTTACTGTATACTTATTTCCTGCTTTTGGATTATTGACTGTTACACATTGCGTATTTAATGGAGGTACAATTCCTGTCTGACCAGAAGGCCATTGATAAGTTGCATAACCCGGAGGACCACACAATTGAACAGTAGCCTGATTTGCACAAACAGGAGGAGAGATAATTTCAATTGGTGTACAATATAAATCGACGTAAGCATAAGCTGAGTGAGAACCAGCTTGCCATGAATTACAAACTGTATCAATCTTCCCGTTGTTGTTGCTGATACTAAAAGTTGATGGATAACAATCTGTTGTTCTGAATTCAATAGTTACGTTTTGACCAATATATCCGCTTAGATCCAGTCCCACTTTTGTCCAATCCGTATATTTCCAAAGTCCGGTTCCATCATTTACACCATCTTTAAATCCTTTTGTGGCACCAGCAATTACCTGGTAATAACCACAGGTAATTAAATTTCCGGAACCATCCGTAATTTTAATTTCAAAACGGGGAGCTTGATTTGTTGGATGTACTGTTGGAATTTGTTCTTTCACAAATGCTGCGTACATATAAGTAAGACCCGCATTGGCTTTACTCACCAAAAAAGTATATTTGATACCTTCTGCGAAAGCTAATCCTTGTGGGTTAGTCATTGTGCCACCTGTAGCATTTCCAAGTCGGAACGAATAATTATTTGAATTACTGGGAAACATGTTTGCCGGAGCGACTACGTTTACTGTATTGTTTGAGTTAGGGTCTTTGGTATTTTTTTGAGACATAATGGTATGTCTGTTCTGAGCAAAATTTGCGGGATTGTTTGTTCCGTCAACTCCGCCTTGATTTTGGCAAGCACCTGCAGTAAGTACTAAAGGAAGTGGTGCACTGCAAGTAGTTGCGCTTGAGGATCCAAACGTTCCGGAGCTACATATCCAGTTTGAGGTTGTACCATCTTCAAATCCTACGTTGTTACAACTTTGTGCAAAGCTGATGGTTGATCCAAGAGAAGCGCAGATGAAAAGTAGAAGAGCTAATTTGTTTTTCATGTAATCGGAAATTTTATAAAAAATAATATGTGATTTCGATTCTAATTTTTTTTTAGGGTAATTCATATAACCTTCCTCCAACTGTTTACGTAAATATAACTATTTAATCATCTATATAAAAGAGAACCTAACTCAAGGTAGTTTGATGCTTTTTTTTTCTAAAAGGTTGCAATGCCTTACCAATTTTACTATTAACAAGTTTTGAACATTATAAAGGCATACTTATAATCGACGAACACCATGTTTGTCCTTATAAAATTAAAAACAAGTCTCCGCTCCCTAAATTTCTGCATCATTATTCAAAAAAAAAATTTATTTTTATGCGTGCGATTATCCTTTAAGAAAACCCTTACTATCTCTGTATTTATGCTTGTTTCAGCGAGTATAAGCGCACAAACAGGTAGTTTTAAAACTACAGACTCCACAGAAAAATCACTGAATAAAAAACGCATTGCCTGTATAATAGGAACGGAAGCAACATTGTATGCCGGTTCATTAATTGGACTCAATGAGCTGTGGTATAAAAATTATCCGCGTAGCTCTTTTCATTTTTTTAATGACAACAAAGAATGGCTACAGATGGATAAAGTAGGGCATTTCACCACGGCGTATTATGTTGGTCGTATCGGTATTGGTTTTTTTAAATGGGCTGGGATGGAACGCAAAAAAGCAATTTGGTATGGTGGAATGTTGGGCTCGGTTTATCAAACCACCGTTGAAGTAATGGACGGTTATTCAACAGAGTGGGGCTTCTCAGTTGGAGATTTTGCAGCAAATACAGCCGGTTCTGTTTTTGTAATTGCACAAGCATTAGCGTGGGATGAACAGCGTATCGTATTAAAATATGGTTTTCAAAAAAGTCAGTATGCAGCGTATCGCCCCGCTGTATTAGGCAGTAGCTTGCAAGAATGTTTATTGAAAGATTATAACGGACAAACGTATTGGCTCTCTGTCAATCCAGCCTCTTTTATGAGCGGGGATACTCGTTTTCCAAAATGGTTAAACATTGCGATTGGATATGGTGCCGATGGAATGCTTGGAGGATATGAGAATCCAGCTCTAATAAATGAATATGGTGAGACGGTAAATGTTGAACGTTATCGTCAATTTTATCTTTCGTTGGATGTTGATCTTACACGCATAAAAACGAAATCAGTGTTTTTAAGGACAATATTTTCAACAATTGGATTTATTAAAATTCCTGCACCTGCATTGGAGTTTAATAAACATGGTGTAAGTGGAAAGTGGATCGGTTTTTAATCCACAACCAAACCTAGTTTTTCTCTTTTGTAATAATCAACCAACAAATAATAATACATCGTAACGCCAACGATATAAGTAACGGCTGTTATTAAAAAAATATTTACATAATCCACTTGTAAATGTCGTAGAATACCGAAACCAATCGCACTAAAATAAGCTGATCCGGACCAAATAGAAGAAGTAAGTGCACTTACCATTTCTCGGTTTCGTTCACCTACATATTTCATTGTTACTTCGGAAGTCATTGGTACCGCTGCACTCATAAAGGGTTGTCGAAGCACATAAAAAACAGAGGCGATACTAACAGCAATGGATAGATCCGCATAATATTGGGTAGTGGCCATTACAATCAATGCACAAATGGCAAACGATTGTGTGGTAGGTATGGCTTTTAAGTATCCAAATTTTGATTTAATAGAAGGTACATAAACGGCAGCAATTGTGACGAGAACTGCCGTAAAAAAATTTAAAAAAGAAAAGGCAGATGTACTCATGTGGTGAACATTGGAAAAGAATAAACTCATAAAGGGTATAGTAAACCCTGCACCAATAGCTATAATAATGGTTGGAATAAGTGCACGTGAAATAATTTTCCAGTCATAATCCTTTAAAGTTGCCGTTTTCGAATTTGTTGGAGGGATGTGTTCTTTTTTTGAAACCTGAAGAATAAAATAAACTGCAGCAAAGCCAATGGTTGCGATTGCAAATAATAAATTTCGCTCACTAAATAAATTTTTATCAATGCCATTGAATATAGCAATGAAGAGTCCCCCAACAATGCTGGCAATACTCCAGGTTGCAAAATTTAAAGTAATGGCAAGCGTGTGTTGCTCCTTGGGTGCGTTTCTAAGAATGTATGGCAGAATAGGTATTTGTATAAATGTATACGCCGTTCCCCAAAGTAAATGAGACAAGAGTAGTAAACCAGTTGAGTGCGTGTGCACACCAATAATAATTAATACAGCAAATAAAGGAACACCTGCAGCTGCAATATAAAATAGCGGTAAAATTTTTCTTCCCTTTATATACATACCCACAAATAAGGCTAAAGCCAGCATTCCCAAATATCGGTAGGAAGTAAAATGAGCATACTGTGCATCGGAGAAGTGCTCCGCTTTCATGTACAAAGGAAGAATCGCTATAAAAGAAACGTTGATGAGCTGAACAAAAAATTCAACAATGGTAAGGTTAATAATAGATTTATCAAGTTGAGTGAACTCTTTTAATTTGGTTAACATAAAGGCTTAAATAATAGATTTGAACAACGGCTTAGGAATTTCTTATACGATTTTCTTCAATATAAGTTAATATGGATGGGATTTCATTCGGTTCAAACCATTTTAGCTGTTCATCTCTTCGAAACCAGGTTAGTTGACGTTTTGCAAATCGCCTGGTGTTTTGTTTTATTAAATCGATTGCCTGTGCAAGCAGCTGTTGCTGCATTTCTGGATTTTCTGAAGAACTATTTATAGTGGTTAAATAATCAAATAATTCTTTGTATCCGACGGTTTGTAAAGCATTTAGCTGTTTATACTTTTCTACTCGTTTTACTTCTGCTAATAATCCGTCTTTCATCATTTGATCAACACGTTGATTGATGCGATGGTATAAAATTTCTCTAGGGGCCGTGAGTCCTATTTTTAGTAGTTGAAAGTCGCGCTTTTTAGCAGTTTCTTTGCGAAAATCAGAATACGGTTTACCACTTATTAAACAGACTTCCAGCGCCCTGCTTAGCCGTTGAGGATTTTGTTTATCTACCTGTTCATAATAAACAGGATCGAGTTTTTTTAAAAGTTGTTGTAGCCCTTCTAGCCCTTCGGTTTCCAACAAGGAACTTATTTTTTCACGAATATTATCATTTGCTTCCGGCAGCTCATCAAAACCATTGCACACAGCATCAATGTATAGTCCGGAACCGCCAACCATAATGACAAGCTCATTACTTTTAAACAATTCATTTAATAATTCAAGCACCTCTTTTTCAAATTTGCCCACATTGTAATTGTCTGTAATGGAATGAGAGTTAATGAAATAGTGAGGCACACCTTGCATTTCTTCTATGCTTGGTTTTGCTGTTCCAATACTAATTTCCTTAAAAAACTGCCTTGAATCGGCTGAAATAATCGGGCAGGAGAAATGTTTGGCAAGTGTAATACTTAATGAAGTTTTGCCAATAGCTGTCGGTCCTGCAATAACAATAAGCGTATGATTAGTTTTCCTCAAAATGTTCTTCTGAATGATCATCAAATTCTGAAGCATCACCTTCTTCTGAATCTACCATTTCTTCATCTTCACTTGCTTCTTCCTCTTCTCCTTCTTCGGATTCCAGGAGTGCTGTTTCATCTTCACTGTGTGCATTTTCATAAGCGGCATCATCTACATGTGGTTCATCTTCATCCAAATCTTCCTCATCAAGTGTTGCTGCTGCAACAGTAGTTGCTTTATGTTGTTTTGGAGCTTCGCCCACACTTTTTGCAACTCTCGGATAGCTTGCTTTTGCATCATCAGGAACGATTTTCAATAATTCAACTGTAAATGTCCATCCTGTTTTCGGATCGTAAACAAACACAAATTTTTGATGTGGGTCATCGATCAAAGAAGCCATTTTACATTTATTCATAAGCTTCTTGGAAGCTTCTGATTCTTGTTTTTTACGAGACTCTGTATCTGTTTGACGCAACACGATCTCATCACCTTTACGCCAGTAATCATCACTTATAAAAAAGGAAGAGTTATGCTGGTTGTCAAAATTAATGGATTGGACAATTACATTGTGAAAATCTTCGAATGTCTGAGTAGATTTAATTTCAATTTCTCGATAAATATCTTCGTTATCTTCAAACGCGATTTTAAAACGATATATAGCCATTGTAATAGAGTATTAAAAGTTAAATTGGGGGAGAATACCCTGAAAAACAAAAATACAAATTTTGCTTAGATTCCAACGGGAATTGTAAAATTTATTGGCATAATTTTATTTCATGTCAGTCCTCTCCTTTTGCAAGGAGAAGGACTGGAGGTAAGTTATATCACCGATTCAATAAAATTTCTCAAACCTTTTTCGCTATCGGCAATTAATTTTTCACGGGCATTTTTTGTATCGGCTGGAATTTTATCTTGAGATAATTTGAATTTTCCTTCCATTCTGGCTATGGTTATTTCAATCCCAGTAACATAATTTACCAATTGATTCATTCGTGGGTGATCGTATTCAAGTACAAAGGGATTGTCTGACGTCTCCAAAAAACGTGTCATTTCAATCATGGATTTTTTAATAGCATCCGGCTCATTGTTGACAATAGAAATGCCTTCCACATGAACTTTAATATAATTCCATGTTGGAAGTTGCACTGTTGTATAGGTGTTTGGCGATATGTAAGTATTGGGTCCGCTGAAAATTATATAAACTTTTCTGTTGTCTAAAAGGGCACATTGCGGATTATTCTTATCTAGATGCCCAATGAGTTTGCCATAAGTTGAATCATCTTTGGTATAGATTAATGGAATGTGTGTGGTAAAACAATCTTCTCCAGTTGCAGAAATAAGTGTAGCAAGCGGAAATTGTTGAATGGTGCTGATTAGGTGATTAATGTTATCGTCTTGATGATGTCTAGGAGGATACATGATTATAAGAATAATAAATTAAGGTTTCGCTTGCAATCCAAGTTTGGCAGCTTCTGTTAGCATAAAAGTAAATGCTTCCTGAAAATCATTTTTTATAATTCCATCTAAAATGGCTTCACGAATAGCATTTTTAATAATTCCGACTTCACGTCCTGCCGAGATGTTGAATGCTTTCATAATATCCTCACCGCTGATTGGAGGTTGCCAGTTTCTGATTTTATCTTTTTCTTCTATTTCTTTTAGCTTGTGGCGAACGAGTTCAAAATTGTTTAAGTATTTTTTTACTTTATATTCATTTTTTGAAGTGATATCTGCTTCACATAATTTCATCAAATCATCAATATCATCACCTGCTTCAAATAGCAAACGTCTGATAGCACTATCTGTTACTTCACTTTTTGCCAATACGATAGGGCGTAAATGCAATAGTACCAATTTTTGTACATACTTCATTTTCTCATTCAAGGGAAGTTTTAAATTAGAGAAAATCCGAGGAACCATTCGTGCTCCTTTGTCTTCATGTCCATGAAATGTCCATCCGTGCTCAGGTTCAAAACGTTTAGTAGGTGGTTTTGCAATGTCATGTAAAATGGCTGCCCATCTCAACCACAAGTCATCCGTTGTTTTACAAATATTATCGAGCACTTCCAGTGTATGATAAAAATTATCTTTATGTGATTTTCCATTACGCGTCTCAACCCCGTACAATTCAACCATTTCGGGAAAAATAAAATGCAATAACCCCGTATCAAATAGTAATTTGAAACCGATGGATGGAGTAGGTGTCTTGATAATTTTATTCAATTCATCAGTGATGCGTTCTTTTGAAATAATTTTAATTCGTTCTTTATTTTTTGCAATGCTTTGTAAAGAAGCAGGTTCAATGGTATAATGGAGTTGTGTTGCAAAACGAATAGCACGCATCATTCTTAGCGGGTCATCCGAAAAGGTAATATCCGGATCAAGTGGTGTGCGAATAAGACCAAGCTCCATGTCCTTCATTCCCCTAAATGGATCCAGTAATTCACCGTAATTCGTCGGAGATAGGGAAATAGCCAAGGCATTGATTGTAAAATCTCTACGATTTTGATCGTCCTCCAATGTACCATTTTCAACAATTGGTTTGCGGCTTTCGGAGCGATAG
>C688J18823_10000260_pt1 | contig 30116 bp, 51 predicted proteins | sample HopSoiMetagenom1_FD_18823 | JGI IMG/M metagenome (IMG submission 18823) | reverse complement strand
TTTTTTTTTTTGCCATTCGCGGATTTTTCAGGGGATATAATGAACCCTCCAACTGAAAGGTAACACTATGTTCAAGCTTTCGCTCCCCGTCCAGCGGTTTGTTATTGGATGCATTTTTCTGATGATTGTGATCATCGGGATCAATGCTTACTGTAACATGCTGTGGGATTGGCAGAGCGTAACTCTCGACATCATCTACAACCAGTAGCAAGTTCATCTGAGACCCCACACGGGGTTTCAGTTTTGCCTTCGCGTGTATTTCAAGGTATATAACGAGAGAAACCTACTAAAGGAGACCCTATGAAGGCCTATCTTGCCGCTTGTGTCAAGGAGCTGAAGTCCCCCGCTACAACCCACGTCGCCGCCGTCTCAGCCGGAACCATCATGACCGCTATCCTTCACCGTCGCGTGATGGGTAACGGTCGCGTACTGGATCTAGGCAAGGATGGCTACGACGCCCTGGTCAATGAGGGAGTCAACTTCGTTCGCTTCTCCAGCGACAAGCACGAGCACGCTTTCCGAGTTTACCTCGAGCAGTAATCTCAAGATGGAGAAGCCCTGACCCGGCTTCTCTTTTTTCCTGCAATTCGCGGATTTTTCATGTCTTCTAATGAGACCACATCAAACTTACAGGAGACAAAAATGCCCCGCATCAAGACCCCTCGCGTCATCAACCAGATCGTCGACTCGTACTACGTCGCCAAGGCCCTCAAGGCCGAAGTCAAGTACGAGNTGTCGATCCTNGAATCGCAGGACAAGATCGGCCCGTACAAGCCCGTCCCGTACGTTCCCGTCGTCACCGCCTAAAGGCGAGCCCCCGCAAGGGGCTTTCCTTTTTCGCGAAAATTTCTCGTCATATAATGATATCAACTACAAGGAGAAACCATGTTCAATGCCGATGAGATGCGCACCGACAGTATCCTTCCGAACAACATTATCACTCGTTCCATTTCGAACGCTATCTACCACACGATTGTCATCGTGCTCAAGATCGTGTTCATCACCGGATACGTGGTGACACCCCGTTCCAAGAAGGACGCCTATGTCGAGACCGTCGTCTCCAAGCTGGACGATTTTGCCGCCTAGTTGTACCAAGCTTAGACCCCACACGGGGTTTAAGTTTTCGCGAAAATTTCTCGTCATATAATGAAACCCTACAACCAAGGAGTAATCGTGCCTCACAACGAGTCCCGTACCGACCCCAAGTCCGAGACCAACGCCCCCGCCGAGACCGTCACCCCGTCCAAGTTCAGTCGATTCAAGTCTGCCGCCATCAGCGTCGGGATCTCCACGATCCCCGTCGCCGCCGTGATGGTGGGCGGCTCACTCGTCGGCTACAAGACGGGCAAGATGCAGCTCGACGCGGCCAAGCTTAACCTCGAGACCGCCAGGCTCGCCAAGGACATCGCCACCGCCGTCATCCCGAAGTCGTAGTACCTCATGAGAATCCGTTCGCGGGTTCTCATTTTTTTTGATACCTATAAGGAATACAATAATGCTCACATTTTGGGTGATCAGTTCGGCTACCCCCCATCCTCGGCGAGTACATCGTGTTGAACCATTTGCCCCTAAGACAAAGTGCGGGAGATGGTCAGCACAAATGCGACCAATCACAAAAATTGAAAAGGACCCGTCACGTCGCTGTTGTGCACTGTGTTTTACTAATCGTCGTCGCATCGGTGATTAATTCATGATCGCTGCGCAGTGCGTCCCTTATGTTTTACGTGAGTCTCATACGTTGAACGTCTTGCAGAGCCGTAGCCATGGACTTGACCATTGGTTCCGGGTCTGGAAGAACGCTCAACTTCTGAGCGATAGAGAGCCAGATGTGGATTTAGAGGTCGTCGCTCTGTATGCGTTATTTCATGATTCCATGCGAAAAAACGATTATGACGATCCGACTCATGGTCTACATGGTTACAAGTTGTGGGAAAGATTCTGTCGGATGCATGATCCGGGGCGATATTTCACCCTTCGACAAAGAGAGCTGTTTTTCGAAGCCTGTATTGAGCATACTCAAGGACTTCTAAGTACTAATCCGACCATTGCCGTATGCTGGGATGCTGATCGACTAGACCTGCATCGCATAGGAATATGGCCTGATGCACAATACATGAGTACCCATGTGGCCCGAAGTTTGATCATGACACGGATTCCGTAAATCCTATATTTCCAGGAAAAAAGTGGAAAATCATTACAATATTACAATTAGGACAGACGGTCGTCCGGCGTTGAGCCGTGATGAACTACTTAAGGCGGTAGTCGCTGCTATTAAGGAGAAAGACGAAGAAGCGGAAAGGTATGGCCCCGCTTTGGCAGGCTATCAAATCACAATCAACTCTCAGAAGCAACTCTAGGAAAAGAAGATGGACCGAGAGCAGGAAAGCCTGGTAAAGTTAGTAGGCAGCTTTATTGAATTTGCCACAGATCATCCCTACGCTGCCACAGGGATATTTGGCGCGGCAGTTGGATCGGCAGTCACCTACGGAATACTCACATCCAAATCGCTTCGATTTGCGACGAATAAAGTTTTTACTCCCAAGGTGTACGAAATTGCTTTGAGCCGAACAGATTGTCTACGCATGTTGGCAGATCCGTCAGCAGAGATCCGTATGGAGACTCCGGAGATGACAGTGGTCGTAACTTCTGAGAAGAGAGAACCGCTGAAGCAGCTTCCGGACATTATCGCTAACTGATATTCGCGTAGAAAACACGTTGTATAGTGAGAAGAGACCCCCTGTTTTATCAGCGGGTACGAATCGGACAATCATAATCCCGATTCACTCTTCTCGTTTTTTGAGACCTCATCCAGGAGATATTACTTTGCAGCACGACCATGAAGTGAAGGTGACTGTTCCCGAGGAACTCAAGACCCGAGTTACTCGAATCAAGCAGTACCTGCAGGACAATAAGACCACGTATCTTGTTGGCGCAGGTTGTTTCGTTGCCGGATATTTTCTCCGCAAGCAGCCGGAAGTCACGATGATCGTCAATGATATCAGGCCGAACATCACACCGCTGATTATGGTTGACAAACTGCCCATAGACTGAATCACGGATTCATATTTTTGTCTTCAACAGAAAGAACCTGCGGTGCGGATCAGGAGATCGAAGCAAGTTTACTCCATCGTAGTGGAGTTTGAAAATGGTTTGACCAGGACGATCAAAGTCAAAGCCGCTACGAGAGAAATCGCCGAGCAACGTGCTTTGAAGTTTCATCCCACGGCCAAGAGGATAAAGCGAAATGCGTGAGGTCTATCGCGATACGCGCAGTATCTACCTCGCCTCGTCTCAAAAGCGCTATGGCTTATTCAAGTTCATGGGCGATATTTTCATGACCTTTCTCACGGCTGGGCTTTGGCTTATCTGGATCTTCGTACGAGAGATGCGGAACCGATGAATATAAATATGAACATCGTTTTCATTGCTTTGCGAAATACCGTCGACGGGTCTGAACCCCCTCCGACATTTGCTGGAGTAGGGATTACCGTCTCGGAAGCGCTTAAGTCAGCCGGGCTCAGGCGCAGGCACATAGAGGCGTGGATCAATGAGACCAGCTTGGAAGAACGCACCTACTATAGCGTTATCCCCTACGACATGACTACCTCACCCCCGACCAGACTGGACCCACCCGATCTCAAGCGTGGCGGCGGGCCATATCGTGGGGAAAGGCGATGATAGACCGCATCATTTTTCTCGTCGAGCGTCTCGACCAGAGTCCTAACTTGCTCAAAAACGTCATCGTCGAAGCCAGTAATAGAGAATTTGCCAAAAGCTATTCCAGTCTTATTCTCGGCGGGGATCCCGATTTATACGTGGTGACACCAATCACCAAACGCGAAGATCGCACCATATTCTTACTCGGAGAAACACGCTGATGGACTGGTGGGGATATTTCCTTCTCGGTGTAATTGCTTACCAGGTCCTCAAACTATTAACTAAAGCGATTAATCGAACGGTCATTGAGTATCGCCAGAAACGCTTTCTCAAACTGGTAAACATAACTTTTCTCGAACGTAAGAAGGTCACGCTTATCTCAGTTGATACATCCGATAAGAGAGCGATGGCTCGACTAGAAAGACAACTTCGAGAGCAATTCGACTTGCCCAAAAAGCAAAACTGAAACTCGCGAAAAAAACATGGTATGTAATGAGAGGACCACACTAACGTCTGCCAGTGGTTTACTGCTAAGGCCAAAAAGCAGACTCTCATTTTTTTTTCTGCCCAAGTTTCAGAGAGACCTAGGAGAGAGAGTGCAGTTGCTCAACGACGTAAAGCAGAAAGCTGTGACGGTTCTTCAGGAGAACTCGTCTACTCTGCTCACCGCCGGAGGCGTTGTCGGAACTGTGGCTACCGCAATTCTCGCCGGTCGCGGCGGGATCAAGGCGGGCAGGATCCTTCGAGAAGCAGAAGCCGATCTTCGTGTGGACAACGCCAACGACGATCTCGAGCTTCCGACCATGGACAAGTTCAAGCTCGCCGCTCCGCAGTTCATCCCGCCTATTGTCACCGGCACGCTCACAGTGACGAGCATCATCTTCGCCAATCGCATGTCGGCTCAGAAGGCGGCTGCTCTGGCTGCCGCATACGGATTGGCTGAACGTAATCTCTCCGAGTACAAGGAGAAGGTGACCGAGAAGCTCACCGGCCCGAAGAAGCAGGCAATCGATGACGAGCTTGCTCAGGACCGTGTGAACGGAACGCCGGGGTATGACAAGGTTATTCTTGTCGAAGGTGACGGCGACGTGCTATGCATGGACCAGCCAACCGGGCGATATTTCAAGAGCTCGCCGGAGAAGATCAGACGAGCCGAGAACGCAACCAACGCAGAGATACTTCGTCATGGCGGCGCCAGTGCAAGCCATTTCTACGACGAGCTCGAACTGCCTCCGACGACATGGTCCGACGAAGTGGGCTGGGGCATAGGCGAACAGATGAACCTCGTATTCTCATATGTAGAAGCGCCGGACCACAAGCCGGTTCTGGCCATCGACTTCAAGAACATGCCCACCTTGCACTGGAAAGAAAGTTACCAGTGAAGGGATAGACTTGCAGCACCCGAGCTCCGGCTGATGCCTTGGTACATACTTACTGAAGGAGCGTAGATGTCGAAATTCTTTCTCGGCGTGGCCGTCGGCTACGTGTTTCACAACGCCATCGACAGGGTCGTCCACATGGCGACGGTTACTGTCGATCAGAAGACAAAGGAGGCCGAAGCGTCGACGGAGAGGAACGAGACAACCACCGCATAGGAGAAGGAGTAGCTTTATGAAGATCGTCCTCATCATTCTGGCCATCATTCTCACCTTCGGAGCGTTGTGGTGGTTCTTTGGGGGCCAGCTTAACGACTCATAAGCGTCCACAGCCCAGGCCAGGTGACTTTGCTGCGAGGTCACCTGGCTAAGCTGTGCCAAAGATTTCCTCGCGAAGCTACGAGGTGAAAGGAAACAAGATGACCGAAATAGCATCGGTCCAGCCACTGCCGTGGCCAGCTGAGAAGTACATCGAGCTGGCCGATCAGTTTGCCCAAGAGGCTGTCCAGATGCGCACGACGGCAATGCACATACTGGAACAAGCCGACCGCCTCAGTGCTGCCAGCGCGGAATTGCGCAAGTCGGCCAAGTTTGTCGACATTCCAGCGGCAGAAGAGTTATCTCAACTCCGAATTACGACGCGCAGAGAACGAGTGCGGATCGATCCAACGCAGATCCGCGGTTTCGCCCAGTCCTACGGCGACTGGTTCCAGATGAAGCAGCTCCAAGAAGTTGTGCCCGGATCTCGTAGTCAATTGATCAGGTATGTCAACGAGCTGGTCGAGAAGGGCACACTTGAGGCCAGGGGTTACAAGCGTCGGCGAAAGTACCGTTTCATCAAGCCGGAGGGAAATTCGGGCCCTTTTGTGGCACCGAGGGGTGAGCCCTCGATCACTCAAATTCGAACCAAGACAACGGGAAACCCAGTCCCACACACCAAAGTACAGCGCCCATCAGGAAAGCCAGGAGCAGACAAGAAGAAGGCCGCCCGCGGAGTGAGAATCCGCAAGCGCAAATCCCGAGGCCATAGCTGATGAGAGTCACGCTTCTAATCGACATCGAAACTGAAGATCTACCGCGGCTTCAAAAATATGTCGGCGAGCAGCCCATAGTCCATCTGCGCTTTGAAGATACTCCCCTTGACTGGGTCACGATGGGGCGTTTCATCGGAGCTAAGGAAGCCACGCACGGTCTTGTCGAAGCAACTAATCCCATCAAGGAGACTGATGCTTAAGAAGACCATCACCTACACCAATCCGTTCACTGATCAAGAGGTAACCGAAGAGCATTACTTCCATATTTCCAAGGCCGATCTGGTCGAGATGGAAATGGAAGAACACGCCAATACCTACCAGAAGGACGGCAGGACGCTCACAGGCATGGAGGCCAAACTGCAGCGTATTGTCGATTCACAGGACGGTAAGGCCATCATCAGTGAGCTCAAGGACCTGATCCGTCGAGCTTACGGTAGGAAAGAAGGCGATCGCTTTCTCAAGTCGCCTGCGATCTGGGAGGAGTTCTCCTCCACAGAGGCATTTTCTCAGCTTTTATGGGAACTCTGCACAAATGCTGAGGCAGCTTCTGAATTCATGAACGGGATTGTTCCCCAGAATCTCGACAGGATCGCCGACGATATTCGAGAACAAGCTCTGCAACAAGCCAAGGAGGCTCCTTCCCCATCTAAGGTTGAAGAAGATCCTACGGGTCTGACCAATAAGACCATTCCGCGTGTTCTGACCCAGACCGAAATAACGGAGATGAATTCCGACGAACTTAAGTCCGGACTGGCCGCCGGACGCTACAAGCTCTCCTAAGTACTAGGATATTTCAATTTTGGAGGCCAGATTGAATTAATAACTAATATTAATTCAGGATGGAGAAGTCTGATTACGGGGTAGGCCTGAACAGGGCTGAGAAGTTGGAAGGGGTAGATCAGACGATTTTCGAAGTACAAGCTCTCCTAGAGAGATGGGGTCTCGCCCGAGGACGGCAGCACATAGAGCGCTCGCCTATAAAAGACAACAGCGATAGAAGCAGTTGCGTCCTCGGGTCCATATTCTCTAGCACCAGGCTCTCCTAGAGAGATGGGGCTCGGGCTCCACACTCGTAGGTCGTAGATCAAGGTTCGTAACAACGGAGTCCTTGATTTTATCTGAGTGTTCAATCACGTATGTATAACTCAGAACGATCTACGAATTCTCCTACGGTTCTCTAATTCGCATATTTTTCATCTTATATAATGAGAACCACACTACAAGGAGATTTTCAATGCCCAACTCTTTCACCGCGCGCAACGTTTCGAAGTTCATCTTCAAGTCGTTCATCGCCGCCAAGACGGCTCAGATCACCGCTGAGACCATTGCCGATCACACCCAATTCGACAAGGACGACACTGTCGTCGAAGTCGGATCAACTGTGTTCGGCTGGTACGTCAGCGACAGGCTCAGGCCCGTCACGGACAAAATCGTCGACAAGACTGCCGACTTCATCACGGAGCAGCGCACCAAGTTCCAGGACAAGAAGACCAACCAGTAGTACCAACCTCATAGAGAAGCCCTAACCCGGCTTCTCTTTTTTCGCGGATATTTCACTCCTTATAGTGAAACTAACCTACAAGGAGACTATTATGAACCGCTTACTCGAGAACCTGCAGCGCCAGGCCGAAGAGAACCCCATGCTCGCACTGGGAGTCGCAGCTGGACTGATTACTGCAATCAGTAAGCTCATCGACTCAAGCGCCAACGCGAAGAACTCGAAGGCCTGGGCTAAGGAAGTCAACCGGCGTGTCATGAAGAATCAGTAGTGCTTCGAAAGAGGACCCAACCCCGGGTTCTCTTTTTCGCGTGAAAAACACAGGCTATAATGATAGGGAACGACTCATACGCTGTTCAACGTATATGAGTAGAAAACGTTCTCTTTATTTTTTCAAAGTCTACCGAGGAGCTAAATGCAAGATTTTCCCGCCAATAGCGCCAAGGCGAGAGCGCGATCGGAAAATCCGAAGCTCAGAGAGCAACCGGAGAAGATCGAGCGTATTACTTCCGCCGACGCTAAGCAGCGGAAAAGAGGCCTTGGTCGACAGTTCAAAGAAACATTCATCGAAGGTAGTGCTCGGATGGCAATTGACTACATGATTCTGGAAGTCGTCGTTCCAGCCATCCAAGATACACTTATCGATGCATTGCAAGGTGGAGTCGAGCGACTGTTTCGGGGAGAAAGGACTCGTCGCCGGGGAACTACGCCGACAACCTATTCAAATATAGGTCACGTAAATTACCAGGGAATGAGCTCAAGACCACCGCAGACCAGTCGAACGTTATCGCGACAATCGCGAGCCCGTCATGATTTTGGAGAGATCGAGCTTCAATCACGACGAGATGCCGAAGATGTCATCGATCGTATGTTCGATGTTCTTTCTCGATACGGTTCGGTGACTGTGGCTACGCTGTACGAGCTTACAGGTATCCAAACTTCGCATACCGACGAAAAGTGGGGATGGACCTCTCTGACTGGAGCCAAGGCTATAAGTCAGCGAAATGGCAGATACTTGCTCGATCTACCAGATCCCGAACCTTTGGATAGATGAACCCTGACGTTGGCTACATGCGGGATTTTCTCCTAAACCGATATCCAGGAGAGAGATGGAAAAATCGGGTATCGGAGATGAACGCCGATCAAGTGATCGCCATATATTTCCGCATGATCGAAGAAAAGCCCACACCTGAACCACCTCTGCCAAAACCTGAGGAAAAGGAGCCACCGAATGACACGCTCTTCTGATCCTGAAGAATCCGATCGTCAATCGCGCCCATTTCCTTGCCCTGAGTGTTACAGCACCAAAGGATATTCTCGAGTGGGAAAATTCCGTGCCCAATGTCTGAACTGTAACGCTCTGCTTAAAAATGAAGAGATCAACTTCCAAGATCAAGATCCTCAGTAAGGAGCTTCAATGCAATTAATTCCACACGCGATCGGACGAAAGATCGCTGAGCAGGCTCTTACTGCTCAGAAGCATTCGCCGACGATCTTGTTCGGCGTGGGTATTGCCAGCATGGTGGGCTCCACAGTCATGGCCTGCCGAGCCACACTTAAGCTTGAAGAAGTGCTGGAGACCATGGAGACCGACAAGGCTCAGGCGCATCGAGTCAAGGAGATGGTCACCGGTGGTGAGGTCCCCGAAGGTACTACGTATACCGACAAGGAGATGAAGCGGGATCTCGCGATCATCACCGTTCGCGGAGTGAGTAGCATTGCCAAGCTTTATGCTCCGGCGGTTATTCTGGCCGGAGTCGGTGTGGTCTGCCTGACCAGGTCGCACAAGATCCTTCAGGATCGCAATTCGGCACTAGCCGCAGCATATGTCGCAGTGGACACTGCGTTTAAGCGCTATCGCGAGCGTGTCGTCGATCGCTACGGCGAGGAAACAGATCGCGAGCTTCGCTACGGGGCCGAAGAAGTCGACGTAATTGACGAGGATACCGGCAGGATTACCTCGGAAATGCATGTCGCTCCGGGGGAGCCCTCAGGATATGCCCGCTGGTTCGATGAGACGAACAGCAACTGGAATGCTCCTCCGTTTCAGACACACAACTTCCTTTTTCTGCGCAATCAGCAGAATTGGGCCAACGACATGCTTCGAGCTCGGGGACATTTATTCCTGAACGAAGCGTACGCCATGGTTGGCCTGACCCATACTTCGGCCGGATCTATTGTCGGTTGGGTGTATGACCGCAACAACGAACGCGGTGACAACTACGTCGATTTTGGCTGCTGGGATAAGGATAGTGGCCAGCCGCTTGAGTTTTTCAATGGCCGAGAAGGAGCAATCCTACTCGACTTCAATGTCGATGGACCCATTTGGGATCTGATCGACGAACGCAATGCCAATCGGAATGAACGATGAACGATAAGACTGAAAAGATTATCGACACTGCGGCGAACGTCGCTGGCGAAGTAGCAGAACAAGTCGGAGAAGCAGAACAAGTTATCCGTTCTTTCAATCGTGCCAAGGTACAGTTCTACCTGTTGGGCATGGTCGTAGGCGGTCTCACAGGTGCTGTAGTAGCGTTCAAGATCGCCTATGTAAAGGCGGAAACGAAATATTCCAAGATCGCCGATGAGGAGATCGAGGAAATGCGCAAGCACTATCAGGAAAAGCGTCAGGCACTGGAAGGCGAAGTCGCTAAGCGCCCTCTTGAGGAGATCGTGAAGGAGCAGGGATATTCCGATGATCCTGAGTCTGAACCTCCGCCGATGGCCATCCAACCGCCAGAGGTAGTTTTAGAGGAAGCGGAAGACGAGACGCCTTCTGAGAAAACTACGGAACGGAAGGAGTTCGCACCTACCAAAGAGGAGCGGGAGATATTCCGGGAAAGAATGCGGGATACTAGACGAATCGATCGCGAATGGGATTACCAAGAAGAACGGAGAAAACGGTCTCCGGATATTCCGTACATTATTCATGTTGACGAGAAGTACGAGATCGAAGGCTATCAAGACGTTACTCTGACATATTACGAAGGCGATGATGTACTAGCCAATGAACGGGATGAAGTCATGGATCCCGATGATCGAGACAATCTCATTGGCAGAAACACCCTGGATCAGTTTGGACATGGTTCCAACGATACCAATATCGTCTACGTTCGTAACGACAAATTAGAACTCATATTTGAAATCTGTAAGTCGCCGAACAGTTACGCCCAAGTAGTGCACGGATTTAGCCACGATGATCTCTACCACGGCAATCTCGAACGGATGCGAGCGAGGGAGAGGGATGACCCAGAAGACTAGTAGATTAGTTACAGCCGAGGATTATATTCTCTGGCTAGGAGCTCAGCTCCGTGACGAATACGACAATTCGGGCAAGACCTATGACGATCTGATCAAGGTTATGTTCGAGAAACCATTCACCTGTGTCATCCCTATGGATGAAAATAGAATGATGGATGGGATGGATTTGCGAGTAGATTTTGCTCGCATAGAACATATCCGTCCCACCCTTATGCCGATGCTGGGACCATGTTCATTTCTGGAAGTCTTGATTGGACTTTCTCGTCGAATGGCATTTATTGCCGGAGGTCAAGCACCGGGGTGGGCTTGGCAGCTCTTGTGCAATATCGAATTAAACAGGATGTCAGACCCACTCACACGGGGCAAGCATCGAAAAGCTCAGGAAATCATGGATACCGTGATCTGGCGAAAATATGATCCAGACGGAACGGGTGGGTTTTTTCCATTAACTCATTCCGATAACGGCGATCAGACCCAGATCGAACTCTGGTATCAAATGAACGCCTATATTGCAGAACTGCATTCGGAGCATTGACATGATGGAAAATCCCCCCAAACCAAAGGAAGTAGCTCACGACGAAGCGCCGTCGGTCATTATCGATCATGCATTCGAGCCTCGGGCAGAATGGTGGACACTGTGCAGGCATTGTCACCTGGCCGAAAGTGCGCATAAAGAAACAACGCTTCCTCCATACCGGTATCACAGCGATGATATGCCGGACGAAGACTGATTAGAAGAGAGAGGAGGGTGATGGATTTCTATCAGATCCTTGTGCGAGAAACGAAGGAACAGCAACTGGAGCTTTATCCCGATTTCATTATCGGGCGCTCCGAGGATCTGATGGTCCAGGGTGGACGATTCTACGCCATTTGGGATCCCGAGAAGGAACTGTGGTCCAAAGACGAGTACGACGTCCAACGTCTTGTCGATGAACATTTGCTCCAGGAGAAGGAAAGGCTGCAACGGGAAACCGGGCAGAAGTACACCGTGAAGTCTATGCGGTCATTTCATTCCAACTCCTGGTCACAGTTCCGCAAATTCATGGCTCATATTTCGGACAACAGCAAGCCGCTGGATCGCAAACTGGTGTTCGCGAATGACGACGTGAAGAAAAAGGATTACGCCAGCAAGAAGCTACCGTACGCCATTGGTGAAGGAGATATTTCAGCTTGGGATGAGCTGATATCCACTCTGTATTCGCCTCCTGAACGAGCTAAGATCGAATGGGCGATAGGATCAATCATCTCTGGCGACTCGAAGAAGATTCAGAAGTTTCTGGTCTTCTATGGTCCCCCCGGTACCGGTAAGTCAACGGTTTTAAACATCATCCAAATGCTATTCGAAGGCTATACAACCGCCTTCGATGGTAAAGCCCTAGGATCATCGAACTCGGTATTCGCCACCGAGGTATTCAAACACAACCCTCTGGTCGCCATTCAGCACGATGGTAATCTGAGTCACATCGAAGACAATGCACGGCTAAACTCGGTCATCGCTCACGAAGAGATGTCAATGAACGAGAAGTATAAGCCGTCATATTCTTCGAGAATTGACGCCATGCTATTCGTGGGATCGAATCAGCCGGTGAAGATCTCCGATGCCAAATCGGGCATCATTCGCCGGTTGATCGATATTCATCCCACGGGGATCAAGTTCGGCGCCAAGCATTATCAGATGCTCATGACGCAAATCGGCTTTGAACTTGGTGCCATAGCGCACCATTGTCTCTCTGTTTATTTGACCATGGGCAAGAATTACTACAACACGTATCGCCCGTTGGAAATGATGTTGCAAACCGACGTCTTTTTCAACTTTATCGAAGCTCATTTCGATATATTCAAGAGGCAGAATCACACCACCTTGAAGCAAGCATATTTGCTCTACAAGGAATACTGTGCGGAAAGCGGGATCGAACGGCCGATGCCGCAGTACAAGATGCGCGAAGAACTACGCAACTATTTCGAAGAGTTCCGCGATCGAGGCGAGATCGATGGTGAACCGATTCGAAGCTTATACACGGGGTTCACGGCTGACAAATTCAAGGCACCCAAAGATGATCCGACCGTATTCTCGCTTGTTTTGGAGGAAAAGGATTCTCTGCTAGACGAGTACCTTAAAGATCAGCCCGCGCAAAAGGCGAGCAAGTCTGGAACGATGTACAAGAAGTGGGCCGATGTCAAAACTACGCTTTCAGATATTGATTCGCGAATTTTACATTGGGTTCGGGTGCCCGAAAATCACGTGGTGATCGATTTTGATCTCAAAGATCAGAATGGTAAAAAGGCCCTAGAACGAAATTTGGAAGTTGCTTCACAATGGCCTGCGACTTATGCGGAGATCAGTAAGTCAGGTTCAGGAATTCATCTTCACTACACCTATGAAGGTGATGTATCCGAACTCGCTCCCATTTATGCCGAAGGGATCGAGATTAAGACATATTCTGGCGATGCTTCCCTACGACGGAAGCTGTCACGCTGTAATAATGTGTCTGTGGCAAAGATCAGCTCAGGTTTGCCGCTTCGTGAGAGAAAGGACAAAATGCTCCAATCTAAAACGATCCAAAGCGAACAAGGGCTGCGAGAACTGATCCAACGGAATCTTCGTAAGGAGATTCATCCCGGCACCAAGCCATCGGTGGACTTCATCAAGAAGATCCTCGATGATGCTTATGAGTCGGGCATGAAGTACGACGTTACCGACATGCGTAGCCGAATCACGGCTTTCGCCAACAACTCAACCAACCAAGCCGCTGCCTCCTTGCGGGTAGCCACAGAAATGAAGTGGGCTTCCGAAGATGCTGGGGAGACCAAAGAAGAAGCATTTACCTCCGAGTTATCGGTAGATGTGACTGATGCACGTCTAGCATTTTTCGATGTAGAAGTATATCCCAATTTATTGGTAATCTGCTGGAAGTTTCAGGGATCTCCAGAAGTGGCAAAGATGATCAATCCGAAGCCTCATGAGGTTTCGGAATTGTTCAAATTAAAGTTGGTGGGTTTCTATAATCGCCGCTACGATAACCATATTCTCTATTCCGCCGCTATGGGATCTTCTCCTCAAGAATTGTTCTCGTTAAGCCAGAAGATTATCGAAGGGAATTCCGGAGCTACCTTTGCTCAGGCGTACAATTTGTCCTACGCTGATATTTGGGATTTCTCCTCCGTAAAGCAATCGTTGAAGAAATTCGAAATTGCCCTGGGAATTCTGCACATGGAACTGGATATTCCATGGGATAAGCCAGTGGAAGAGAAAGATTGGCAGCGAGTGGTGGAGTATTGCGTCAACGATGTGATCGCGACTGAAGCCGTTTTTGAGGATCGCAAAGGCGATTATGTGGCGCGACAGATTTTGGCCGAACTGTCAGGGCTAACGGTAAACGACAGTACACAGAACCACACCGCCAAGATCATATTTGGCAACGATGTCAAGACGGCGCACAAGAAATTCGTCTACACAGACCTCTCAAAGGAATTTCCGGGTTATAAATTTGAGCTCGGCAAGAGCTATTACAAGGACGAGAACCCCGGAGAAGGTGGTTACGTCTACGCCGAGCCTGGCATGTACACCAATGTCGCGGTCCTTGATGTGGCGTCAATGCATCCGACGTCGATTATCGAGTTGAACCTCTTTGGTCCGTACACAGAGAAATTCGCAGACTTGATCAAAGCTCGTATCGCAATCAAGCGCAAAGATTTTGATGCCGCAGCAGTTATGATGGATGGAAGACTACGGGCGTTCTTGAGTAATCCGAATACAGGTCATGACTATGACCTTGAAGGAGCTGATCAGCTCGCCTACGCGTTGAAGATTGTGATCAACATTGTCTACGGTCTTACTTCGGCCAAATTCGACAACCCGTTCCGAGATATTCGCAATATTGACAACATTGTCGCCAAACGGGGCGCTTTGTTCATGATCGATTTGAAGCACGCTTTGCAAGAAAAGGGCGTCCAAGTCGTTCATATCAAGACCGACTCAGTGAAGATTCCGGATGCGACACACGAAGTTATTGAGTTTGTCAAGGAATTCGGAGCCAAATACGGCTATGACTTCGAACTCGAAGAGATATACGATCGATTCTGTCTGGTAAACGATGCTGTCTATGTGGCAGGGATTCGTGCGGTCCCTGAAGAATCAAGCGAAAAACTTCCACAGTGGGAATGGAAGGCAGTGGGCGCGCAGTTCCAGCATCCTTACGTATTCAAGACCCTATTCTCGAACAAAGATCTTGAATTTACGGACTTTTGTGAGGCGCGTAGCGTAGTTAAGGGCACTATGTACCTCTATACAGGCCCTGAGAGGCCCGTAAACGGCGTTCTAAGCGCCGATGCGGCGTTATTGAGGCATGTGGGCAGGACTGGACTGTTTGTACCTGTAGAGAAGGATGGAGGGGCTCTATTCCGTGTGTTCGAGGATAAGTTCTATGCGGTGAGCGGTACCAAGAACCATCTGTGGGTCGAAGCTGATGTTGCCATCGAGGCGGGCGAGAAGGATGACCTGGAGATCGACATGTCATATTTCGAGAAGTTGAAAGACGATGCTGTCAAGGCAATCGAGCAATTCGGTTCTTTTGAGGAATTCGTGGGGGACGAATGATGATTCACAACATCCATATTCTCATCGATCCCGAACCCAATCAGGCACTCCAAGTTCAAATGGCACGAGAGCAGTTATTGATCGAAGCTCATCGACGCGGAGAGCATCCGTGGGGAAACATGAGAAGAGACTGTCCTCTATGCCGGTTAGGTAGATAGACAGAGGAGAAGTATGTCACAGCATATCGTCGTACAGGAAGAAAAGAGATTCGTGTTCGGCTGGGATCAGCCACTCAAGAGTTTCTATCTTCAGGTACACGACTCGACACGAGCGGAGGACGAACAGATCATCGTCTGGTTGGGCGCCACTGCAGATACCAAGATGTACAACGTTGAAAATCTTGTACACGCGGCATATAGGCATGGCCTGCTCATCGATTATCCGATGCGAGTCACGCTCTACGGTGATAAAGATGACGGTGTGTGATGGAGGAGGTGAATAAGAAATAGCAAAGTATCGCAAGAAGCCTACCCTTACCGAAGCTACGCAGTGGTTCAAAACTGGCGATCACCCTCAAGATCGGTCGATCGAGATCAAGCGTCCAGGTAGCTCACCAGGATTGTCTGAGGGGCAGATCGTCAAGAATTTTCGATCACTCACTATTCCCGGGGGGAGATTTTGCCCTGACTGCGGCAATGTCATGCAGAAGCACGGCATTCTGGATGGGCTTAACGGTGAGGAGAAAGTCTGTCCCGGTGATTATATTGTCACCGACCGTAAAGGTCGGTACTACGTGCTCAAAGCGGTCGAATTCGAGGCGATGTACGAGCCATACGACCCAGCACCGCATCCGACAGGGACATCCTCGTGAATATTAATCCCGATATTCTGCGCCGAGACACAGTTCAGCTAATTCGTGAGATCGAGAAGCAGATCCATGAAGTCGAACTAGTAGCCGAACAAATGGGAACCAAAAGCCACAAACTTCGGGATCGAAACGGTAATTGGTGCATGTCCCCATTACTCTTGGCCAAAGCTCAAGCATATGCAACACTGGTACAACTACAGGACAAGAAGCATTAATGAGCGAACAAGAGAAGCGGAACGCTATCGCTAAAATCGAGGGTGCTGTTGTCGACGCATTCTGGGCAGGTCTAACCGACGAGGAAATTCGTTCGGTATTTACCGCAGCACTGCTCAAAAGACCACGCTGAAAACATATTCAAGAGGGAGAGTTGATGCCTGCCGAAAACACCGTCTTGATGGAGGGCGTGCGAATCATATTTCGTAATTTCTCGGGCAAGGAAGGACAGTACAACCGAGAGGGAGACCGAAACTTCGGAGTAATCTTGCCCGAAGACGTCGCCGAGGCTATGTTGGGAGACGGCTGGAACGTCAAGTATCTAAAGCCACGCGATGAGGATGAGGACGAGAGAGAGACTCCGTGGCTCGCTGTGAGCGTGAACTTCGACAAGGGTAGACCCCCGAAGATCATGCTGGTCACCGATCGAGGTCGAACCGCACTGGATGAAAAGACTGTCGACATGCTCGACTGGGCTGACATCACCAATGTGGATCTGATCGTTCGGCCCTACACCTGGGAAGTAAGTGGTCGAAGTGGTGTGAAAGCATATCTGCAATCCATGTACGTCACGATCGAGGAGGATGAGCTCGAGCGCAAATACGCTGAGATGGATGCCCAGTGATCACAGTGATTACTGGAGCCGTAATCATGCTCGTCGGTATCCTTATTGGATTTGGTATGGGACGAGCCACCCGAACAGAAGATTGAACTACTAGTTAGTTTGTAGACCTCCCCCTCAGTATATGGAAGGATGTTCGACTTCCCTCATGAGTATTACTACGACGAAGTATGTCAGAAAGCCCCTATTCGTCGATGCGGTAAGAATCGCCAAGAACAATTTTTACGAAGTTGCCGCTTGGTGTCAGGGCGAAATCCGCAAAGACGATGTGTCGTCGGATTCGGGAACGGGCAAAGAGTACATCAAAATCCGGGTCCACAACCCGATCAACCCCCGTCAGACCAAGGCGTTTATCGGCGATTGGCTCCTGTATACGGAGAAGGGGTATAAGATCTACACGAATGCTGCTTTCCGAGCCGCGTTCGACGAGTCGAGCACAGTCGAGAAGCCCCTCTCCTATCCCTACGACGGCGGTGGGATAACGGTACTCGGACCGGAGGTTTTCGCTCAGCCAGATGGTGAAGTGCTGTGTTGGAAAGGCGTTAATTACGTTCGCCAGGATTCCATCCTCGGCGCCAAGATGGCTGGATCAGTCGAGCAGGATATCAGCAACAACGGAAATCAGCGGGAAGCCGAAAGAGTGACTTGAACTCATGGCTACTCATACGCCGCAAACAATCCAGAGCCAGAAGGAACAAGCGCAACAGTTCTTTCGTAATGCTCCAGAGCGTAGTTTGACACAGCGTATGGATGCCTTGGGCAAAGCTAATAAGATTCGTTCCGCTCGGGCCGATCTCAAAAGGGACCTAAAGGCCGGGAGAAACTCAATTCACAATATTCTCCTGAAGCCACCCGATTATGTAAAGACCATGAAGCTATTTGATTTACTGCTGGCCACACCGAAGTACGGCCGCGTAAAAGTTAACAAGGTCTTGCAGAAGTGCCGAATTTCTCCCTCGAAGACTATCGGCGGATTGTCGGAACGACAGCGATCTGAGATCATCTCCCTGTTGTGGAGATAAGTTTAGGTAGGGAGCCCTAGGTGCGGATGCACCCCCCCATAGGAGGAGCCGTATCGTAAGAGGGCGAAGCTGGATTGGGGATATCCTAATAAAATACGCGCGGTTAGGATAGGGAGACTCCAGCACTAAATTTGGAGTAAGCTGAGAAATCCAGAGACTAATGACAGCTGGGAAGGCACGAGCGATCTGGCTGCTCACCCTTCCTACTCCAAACGTAGGCCTGCTCTACGAATTCAGGAAGACCAACTCTGAAGAAAACGCATGGGGTTTCTTCGGATAGGCGCATCGGGAGGTCGGGCCCTGGTGATGCAGGGTGGTTTAATACCGGCTGCTGCGGGACGATGGTGGGACGCCCGCATATAAATATTTGTCAAAGAACCGAAAGGGGGTGGTCGTATTCACGCCACCGCAGTTCCCGTGATTTAATAGAGCAGCAAAAGCCGGCATTACGACATCAGGGCCGTGAACTCCAGGTAAGGGGCGCGGGGATCATCCGATTCGCTGAGTATGAGAACTCTCTCAGTAATTGTGCCGAAAGGTATCGGTGTGGAGGCATACAAAACCGGTCCGCCCTGATGTACGTACAGCCAGAATATTTCCAACCCCTACAGGAAGGAACTCCATGGCAACCACCATTCTCACATCTTTGGCTTTGCTGATCCCCAACGGATCACATGCCAACCGATGGGAGGTGGTGCGACCGTACAACCAGAAGCTTGAGCGAATAGCATTTTGCGAGAGCAGAGGGCGCTGGTATATCAATACCGGCAACGGTTACTATGGGGGATTGCAATTCACATTGGGGACTTGGCGAGCCGCGGGGGGACGCGGCTACCCACACCAGAACAGCGAGCTCGAGCAGAAATATCGAGCAGTTATCTGGCACAATCGTATAAGAACTTGGGTGACGACCGCAGGATGGCCCAGGTGCGGCTATGCTTAGAATTTTTAGTGTGAGGAATACGCGCCGCTGACGAGCGTCCCACACTCGAGAGTGTCTGGCATCTGGTACCACCCCAGGCGCGTTGGGGGGATGTTGGGTTCTCTCTCGGTATTTCAATCGTGACCCGGTAAGGAGCCCAACCGGGGTGGGCGGCCAGCTTCGCAGGAGCTGATGCTTATCACGCGCCAGTGTCTCCCGACCGTCCCGGGAAGTCTGGCGATATCTTCACGGTAAATTTCACGGTAATCAGAACTGAGGCGATCAGCATATGATTTCGGTGAGAGTCCGTGAAGCTCTCACGCCGGAACTGGTTATTCGAAACGAACGGAATACATATGCTCGGAGCTGCGTTGGTGACCGCAATGTTGTCATCAGGAGTTGTACCTTTTCAATCGACTCCTTGCCAGATGACGCCACTGGCTGTGGTAGTCAACCTCGACAATGAAAAAAATGATGACACTATTGCACATGCCAGGGCAGCAGTCCTTGCCGGAGAACCTCGAGTCCTTCATATCGACAGAGTTCATGCCAAAACTCATCGAACTGTATCGCTTCGAGGTACTCCAACTAAACGTGGATTTGACCGGGATGAATATCCGCCTGCGGCTTCAGCTGAGGGAGGCGCGGGAGCCAACGTTGCTTACGTGGAAAGCAGAGATAACCGATCCGCCGGATCCAGAATGAAACTTCAGCTCAAACGGTACTGTGATGGACAAGCCTTTATCCTCGAACCAGGAACACCATGACACCACCTGTAGATAAGAATATACTACCCATCTTTCGTTTCTGTGCAGCTGAGCATTGGTTTCCAATTGGGGTAGAGGAATCACTATACAATTTCGGCTATCAATGGGGGCCGACGAGCTGGTATAGAAAACCCGGTGAATCAATCGAGTGTCTTAATTTTCCCCCAGATATGATTCACCCTAATCTACCCTCGGTCGTATATCATCGAATTGTGTTCGGTGCAGATTTCCCGTGGCATCAGTTTTGGCTATGGTATTTGTACAACCCTTGGGGAATTGGCGGGGTTGGTAAACACGAAGGCGACTGGGAAATGATTCAGATCGGTTGCGATTCGGATATGAAACCGTTCGGACTAACATATTCCCAGCATCACAATGGCGGTCGGCGGGACTATTGGGCGACCGAGTTGCTTAAAGGTCGACCTGTCGTGTACGTAGCTTTGGGATCTCACGCCAACTACTTCGCACCGGGTCGACAAGGTGGCGGAATCGATATTTGTGATGGCGAGGGCTTGGAACTGGCAAACTACGAACTACGCGACTTCGGCGAGTGGGCCAGTTGGCCTGGTCGATGGGGTAACTCGTCCGGTGAGGGAAAATCACCTGAGTCTCCGGGCTGTCAGAGCACTCGTTGGAAGCAACCTCATCTTTATCATTCCAATTCTAAGTAGGGCAATGGAAATTTACACCATCGACGAGATGAATGCAGCATTCGAACGAGTAGAGGCAGCTAAGCACAAGCATCCTATTGGTTGGGGGTTTCTGTCTGAACTTTCCCTACCCGACGACCTGGTGGAATATGCCTTTGCCAATGCTCACGCACACCTCCAACGACTTGGTGAAGAAGATGATAAACGGGTACTCTATTCGGTCGGGTGGCTGAACGGCATAGGGGTCGGTGTGGCATTGGCAGAGCAGCGTTTATGAATCTAGGGCATGTAGTGATACTACACTACAAGGAGAATTGTCTTGCCCAACAAGATCCTGCTTATACAAGGGGTAGCTTTCGTACTACTCGCCGCTCATGACATCAAGACACGGATCAAAGCCAAGAACAACGCTGAACTCTTCCTCATCGCTCACGAAGCGTTCCTGGAGGAAAAGCGTGCCAACGAGGCCAAGATCGCGTACTTGTGTCATCTGCTCGACGACAACGGAATCCCCGCGGATGAGTTCGACTTGATCGCACTTAATTACCACAGTCAGTAAAACTCAAGATGAGAAGCCCTGACCCGGCTTCTCTTTTTTCAGGAGGTAGTGATGCTTCATCGTAATTTACGAGAAATGTTGGATGAGATGCTCAACGATCCCGACGAGCTCCTCATTACGTCCAACTCGAAGCATTTCGCTCTGATCACTCTCCGAGACGGAACCACACTCTTTCTGGAAGGCGATTTCTCCGGTACCACACAGGAGTGTGAAGCTGAAGTTCGACGAATCTTGACCTATAGCCACCCGTATAACTCAAGGAGGCGCCATGACAACGAGCTCCCGCACCGGTGAGAAAACCGTTCGGGTGCTGTATCTCGATCTTGACGGTACCGTGCGCAAGGGCTTCGACGAGTTGGGAAAATTCGTCAACGGACCCGAAGATGTAGAGGTCTTCGAAGGGGTTCCTGACCTGCTCGAGTTCTACAGCAGCTTGGGGTGGCGGATTGTCGGAATCAGCAACCAGGGGGGCATTGCTTTGGGCTACCTAACCATGGAGACCTGCATCCGAGCCATGCTCGAGACCCAGAAGCAATGTCTGGGGTTGTTCGACAAGATCGCCTGGTGCTCACATCATCCCGATGCCGAAGACCCAGAAATGGCCGTGTGCTGGTGTCGCAAGCCCAGACCAGGTCTGATCATCGAGACCGCTCTATCTCTAGCCGAAACACACAGAGAAATATATCCACCTCACCTGGGGCTGTTTGTCGGTGACCGGCCTGAGGATGAGCAATGTGCTCACAACGCGGCATTACAATTTATGTCCGCCGATGTATGGCGCAATGGCCTCCATGTTGATGAGATCATGCCGAGAGGACGTAATGTCCGAAACTCTGGATAGTGAAAGCGCCTGGCCAACCCATCGTCCGAAGGAACAGATCGTCAACGCCTACGAAGGCGCAGGTATCTACCGACACTACAAGGGTGACTGTTATCGTGTTATTGGCATAGGCAAACACGAAAGCACTCATGTGAAGGTCGTCATCTACCACAGCTACAACGTCGAACACGAAGTTTCTCGTTGGATAGATGGTGTCGATTTTGTTTGTCGACCTCTGAACGCCGAAGACGGAGACGACGCGTTCAATACCCGGGCGGCAAACGGCATGCCGCGCTTCGTCAAGCTCGCATAATCCGGCTGAGACAATTAGAAAGGGGGTGAACTTGACTCCGCAACAATTAGCAATTCTAAACGCGCTGGTTACCTTTGCCGCGGAGAACATACCCGGTGGTTTATCCGTAGACGAACACGAAGTTGCGCAAATCGTCGGTTACTGGGCGCTAACCGGAAAGATAGCTGAGTCGTCCAGCGCTTGAGACATAAGGAAGGCTCTGATGCCTGATACCAAGACTTGCCCCTATTGTAGCGGAAGCGGTATGGTCACACCCGGAGGAGGATTTGCTCTTAATCCGGGAAATCGCCCTACGGAGCGGTGCCCTCGTTGTTGGGGAACTGGTAAGGTCAAGAAGTAAAAGGACGACTGTCCATACAATTGGAAAGGAGGTGAAGATGCCGCGCAGCGAATTGCCTTTTCCGGTAAAGTTGAGCCCCCATCAGATCAACGCCCTGAGCAAGCTTCAGGACGGTTGTATTCTGTGGGGTGGAGTGGGCTCGGGAAAATCTCGAGTCGCTCTGGCCTATTATCTGTTGACCGAGGATAACGAAGACCTCTACGTCATCACCACCGCCAAGAAGCGCGATTCGCTGGACTGGGTAACTGAAGCCGCTCGGTTCGGGGTAGGTCGGGCACGTGATGCCACCATTGCCGGTGTCATGACCGTAGACAGCTGGAACAACATCGAAAAGTATGTCGATGTGAAGAACGCCGTATTCATCTTCGACGAGCAGCGCCTGATCGGATCGGGGACGTGGTCCAAGGCCTTTCTAAAGATCGCCAAGCACAACCGCTGGATCATGTTGTCAGCCACACCGGGGGATACCTGGCTGGATTATATTCCGGTCATGATCGCCAACGGATTCTATCGCAATCGCACGGAGTTCAAGCAGGAACACGTGATCTACGCTCCGTTCTCCAAGTACCCCAAGGTGGAGCGCTACGTCAACGTTCAGCGGCTGGTCCGTCAGCGTAACAAGATTCTCATCCATATGCCGTACGAGAAGGAAACGGTACGGCATCCTATAAATGTATGGTGCGAGTACGACGAAAAGATGATGGCCCGTGTGTCCCGCGGACGCTGGAACGTATTCGAGGATGTGCCCATTCGGGATGTTGCCGATCTGTTTCATCAGATGCGCAGGGTGACCAATTCCGATCCGTCCCGGTTGGACGCGGTGTGGTCGCTGTATCATAAGCACGGTAGACTAATCGTATTCTATAACTTCGACTACGAGCTAGACATCCTGCGGGAAATGGCCCAGGAGATCACCTTTGCCGAGTGGAACGGGCACAAGCACGAGCCGATTCCCCAGACGGATAAGTGGGTCTACGCCTGCCAGTACATCGCCGCGGCAGAAGGATGGAACTGCACGACCACTAATGCGGTGGCATTTTGGAGTTTGACCTACTCGTATAAGCTGTGGGAGCAGGCCCACGGGCGTATAGACCGGATGGATACTCCATATCAGGATCTGTACTACTACACATTGCGATCAAAGGCGGCGATTGACTGGGCAATTTGGAGGTCGCTGAAGAGTAAAAAGAGCTTCCAGACCAAGCATTTCGACATGACAAACGAGGAGTTCTATGAATTCGCGCATCACCGCTAAATTCAGATACTGGAAGGGCCAAAAGTTGGCGCGTAAACGCTTGCCAAGCATTTTGCCAAGATTTTTTTTGGCAGATACTGGAAGGAAAAACTCCTGCATCTGAGCATTTTTTAGCTTGAAAAAACTTTGCCAAGATTTTTCGCAAAAAGTTTTTTAAAACGCGTATGCCTATTACTCTCTATTTCTTTACGCGCGCGCCCGTAAGTATATAGAAACATACATGGAGAATCAGATATTAGAAACAGATACTAAGTCGCCAAATATAGAAAAGTTTTGGGGCAAAAATCTTGGCAGATACTGAGGAGAAAAGAAGCCCCAATTTGCGATCTTTTAGACGAGATTTTATCGAATTTTGCCAAGATGCCAAGATTTTATCACGAAAGAGAGCATGAAAACCCCTGAAAAACCGTGTCCTTGGCACGCTGTAGAAACAGATACTGGGCGATTGGTAATCGTTTATTGCGAAGTAGGACCGGCGGGTCATGAAGGCGGACATATAGGCACGCGTTCTCGGGTCGAATACCTGAAAAGAATGCGAATGTGGAATCGTGCTTCTAGAAACGTAAATACACGAAAGGAACATGTTGGCGATACCACTAAAGAATCTCGGTGATCGTATGTGGCGGACTGATTATCGATTGGGACGTAATATTTACGCTTTGCTTTCTAACGATGTCCGTAATCCATCGGGACTAGATCCACTTATCGGATCTATGGAAACTTCGGAACTGGCTGAAATTGTGGTCGATACACACAATCAGGTAGTTAGAAAGTATGGAAGGCATTTTCTCAAGGTATTGGCTACTGATGACTGAGACTGTGCTTAAAGTATGTCGTGGGTGTGGTGCTAAAACACGGTTGTACTATGGACTGTGTGTCGATTGTCAAATGTTACCTCCGTATAAACGTCCTCTACACCCAAGATATAAACCAACAAAGAAGCGTGCTAATCAAAGCACGATTAAACGACCCGCGAAACAGAGTGGAATCTTAGCAATACGTTTGGGAAAAAGGGAGTTTTTAGTTTGCGGTTGCGATTATATGACCGTACCAATTAATGCGAAAATGCATAGTGTCTTTAAGTGTCCGAATCCAAAAACTATTTTCGTTGTAAAAGGACATGAGAATGGCTTGTAGGGTAAGGAAGAAAATCGATGATTGAAAACGAATGGCATTTTGTTACTGGATTTCCAGGATATAGCATAAACCCTCTGGGACAGGTTATGAGAGATGCCACCGGGCGGTTACTGGTCCCGAGATTCAATCAGTATGGGGTTCCTTATGTCGGGCTTATGCGCCAATGGCAACAATGTATCCGTTCGTTGCCACGTTTGGTGGCCCGGACTTTTCTACAGCCTCCGTCAGAAATCTTCGACACACCGATCCAGATCGACGGAGATCCTACCAATTGTCGAGTGGATAACCTTATGTGGCGTCCACGGTGGTACGCTATCTTGTATAAACGTCAATTCGATGAGCGCTACGATTACCCCATCGAGGCTTCGATTCGAGCAATAAACGAAGAAGAGATTTTTCCGAATTCTTTGGCTGCGGCATGTCGTTATGGGCTTTTGGAACGTGAAGTGGTGTTGTCGATTCAGAATCGAACTCCGGCATGGCCTACCTATCAGAGCTTCGAACTTGTGGAGATGAGTTGAGTCCAAAGATTGAACTCATTACGGCGTTGACATGTGAAATGACTGATGAAGAAGCAATAAGTTTAGTTGCTCGGCTTCCTCGTCCTACTAGACGTCAACTTCGAATGGGACCAATTCTTGGTGATGATTTACCATGTCGAATTTGTCAATTGATGGTTGGATTTCCTAGTACAGGTTTTACTGGTAAATTGTTTGCTTGGCATCTAGGTATCGATATTCACGGGGTTGATGGTAAAGTTGAAACTGGTGAAGAATGTTATCGTCGTTGTCTGGTAATTTATCGTGCTTCCGGATGGAATCATGGATCCTGAAATTTTGGTAAATATTACGCTTCGCATACCTCAAGCGGATCGTCGAATTTTAGCGGACCACCTGGCTCCGGTTATCAAGGAGGCAATTATTGCTGGAGGAGACACAATACATGTCTCTTTGCAGCCATATGATCCTGAAAATGACCTGTTTAGTGGCTAAAACACGTCGTATTTTTTTCAGATACTGAAACGCATAAATTTCGCGGCATATAATAGAAGAGGGGGAACATATCCTTTCTTTTTGCCTAGCCCAAAGGAGGACGTATGTGACCATTGAGCATCATTTCGAGCTCTGGCTTACACCAAAGGGTCAACTTGTAGCTTCTATATATGAAGACTATATTGGGATCAGTGGGCAGAGGCGTTTAGGTCTTGTAGATCGTTTGGGTCGTGTATGGCACTACGATGCAAGCGAGATCACGCAGTGTCTCTGGTGTGAGATTTGCGCTCGAGAGGAGATACATGACCGAGAGTGTCTATCAGGCCAGATTGGTCCGCAAACTGAAAAAAATGTTTCCAGGTTGTGAGGTTCTCAAGAACGATTCACAGTATCGTCAGGGCATTCTTGATCTTACGATCTTCCACGGACCGTTTTGGGCTATGCTCGAGGTAAAAGCTTCGGCCTCCGCTCGAGAACGACCTAACCAGTCGTTTTACGTTCAGCGAATGAATGGTATGTCGTTTGCTGCCTTTATCTATCCTGAGAATGAAGAGGAGGTGCTAACTGCGCTTCAGGAAGCATTCTCATCTTGAGGGACAGCATGCCTTTCTCAGTCCTAGTTCCTATCATTGGATAAACTACGATGAAGAGAAACTGGCATTTCGATACAAGACATTACGTGCAGCGTTGGAGGGTATAGAGCAACATCGTTATGCGGCGATTTGTATCGAAGAGGGGATTGTACAAGATGATGAACGTACTACGGTTGGGTTGTATATCAACCAGTGCATCCAATATAAGATGTCCCCTGAGGTCGTTCTGTTCTACTCGCCGAATGCTTTTGGAACAGTTGACGCCATCGCCTATCGTTATCGAATTTTGCGAATCAGCGACCTCAAGACGGGAGCCACCCGAGTTTCCGAGCACCAACTTGAAGTCTATGCTTCGCTCTTCTGTCTCGAATATGAGATAGACCCGTTTTCCCTGCGGGGTATCGAACTCCGCCTTTACAAGGATGGCAAAGTATTACTGTACGATGCCGATCCCTATTATATAAAGGGAATCATGGACAAGATAATGAAGTTTGACAAGATTCTTAATCGGCTCAGAGAGGAGGTGTCGTAGTGCTTTTAGAAGAAGGCGAATATTTGGCTCACTACGGCATTCTGCGTAAGTCGGGCCGTTATCCGTGGGGATCGGGAGATACTCCGCTGCAGCGTTCGAAGACATTTTTGGACGTTATCAAGCAGCATAAAGAGATCGATGGTATGACAGAGGCGGATATCGCCAAAGCTTATTCGACTCCTGAACATCCGTTCAAGACCCAAGATCTTCGAGCCTTGAAGTCTCGTGCGGTTACTGAGGTAAAGCAGGAACAAATTCGTACAGCCCAACGTCTTCGCGATAAGGGTATGGGTCCATCTGCGATTGCAAGGCAGATGTCGACTCCTGAGAAGAAAGTGAGCGAATCCACGGTTCGTTCATTGCTGGAACCTGGGCGGCAGGATAAGCTAAATGTTTTGCAGTCCACTGCGGATATGCTCAAGCGCCAGGTCGAAGAGAAGGAATTTGTCGACGTTGGAGCGCATGTCGAAAAAGATCTTCCTATCGGAGACAATCCTTCGTCCAGACTTGGGATCAGTCCGGATAAGTTCAAGACTGCTCTTTCTATGCTCAAGGAAGAGGGTTACAACGTACATCCTGTGCATATTAGACAGGTGGGTACGGGTGAGATAACTCGATACCTGGTTCTAACCAAGCCCGGTGTTAGCAAGCTAGATGCTTTTAAGAACCGAGATAAGATTCGTCAGATCTCGGAGAAGTCTGATGATGGTGGGCGAAACTTCAAAGATATGGGAGTTAAGCCGCCTCTACACATTGATCCCAAGCGAGTTGACGTTCGGCATAAAGAAGATGGCGGAGCTGATGCTGATGGTGTCATCTTTGTTCGTCCTGGTGTTCCGGATGTTTCTTTGGGTAAGTCTCGCTATGCGCAGGTTAGAATTGCCGTTGGTGGAACACATTATCTCAAGGGCATGGCTGTTTATAAGGATGACTTGCCCGATGGTGTGGATTTGCAGTTTAACACCAACAAGTCGAGTACGGGTAACAAGCTTGATGCTATGAAGCCGTTGAAGAAGGACAAGGAAACGGGTGAAGTAGATCAGCTCAATCCCTTCGGTGCTTTGATCAAGGATGGTGGTCAGATCCTTGATGCGCATGGCAAGCCTACTTCGGTGATGAACATCGTTAACGAAGAAGGCGACTGGGACAGATGGTCAAGAAACATCTCTCGTCAAGTCTTGTCCAAGCAATCTCCAGACTTGTTGGCGAAACCACAGCTGGATTTGACTTACGACCGTCGTCGTATGGAACTCGAAGAGATCAAGAGTTTGACCAATCCGTTAATTAAGCGGAAACTTCTTGAGACGTTTGGGGATGAAACCGATTCTGCAGCTGTGCATCTTAAGGCTGCTAATATGCCACGTCAGGCAACAAAGGTTATTCTTCCTTCGAATCGTGTGAAGCCAAATGAGATCTTTGCACCTACATTCAATGACGGTGAGCGCGTTGTTCTGGTGCGTTATCCGCATGCGGGAACATTCGAAATTCCTGAACTCACGGTCAACAATCGTTCGAGAGAAGCTAGGAAGATTCTTGGTTTGGGTGAAGGTGGTACAGGTAGAGACGCGGTTGTCATTCATCCCAAGGTGGCAGAACGTCTGTCGGGTGCGGATTTTGATGGGGATCATGTAGTAGTTATCCCTAATGATAGGGGTCAGATTGAGCATCGGCCTGCACTTGAAGGATTGAAAGGATTCGATCCTCAGATTTACCGTGTTCCGTATGGTCCTAAGACCAAGAAGTATCCTGATGGTACACCTGTTATCGATGCTGGTCGCAAGCAAAACGAGATGGGTAATGTCACCAATTTGATCTCTGATATGACGGTCAGAGGTGCGAACAGCGATGAGCTTGCTCGGGCTGTACGTCATTCAATGGTGGTCATTGATTCAGAGAAACACAATCTTGATTACAAGGCTTCTGCTCGAGATCATGGAATCAACGAGTTGAAGCGTAGGTATCAGGGAGTTACACCTAAGGGTGGTCTTCGTGGTGCTTCTACACTCATTACTAGGGCTACAGCTCAAACGCATCCTGTCAAGAGAAAGCCTGCTAAAGCTGGTCCAGGACTAACTCGAGTCTCAACTGGAACTATTGACAATAGGACTGGCAAGAAGGTTTGGGTTGAGACGGGTGAACTAAGACGCGATGGTACCAAGGCTACGTTCAAGTCTAGAAGGTTGGCTGAAACAGACGATGCGTACACTCTGGTGTCTGAGGGTAGAGGTACACGCATTGAGCAAGTCTATGCTGATCATTCCAACAGACTCAAGGCTATGGCCAATGAGGCTCGTAAGGAACTGGTTAATACTAAGCTTAGACCTTATGAGCCATCGGCGAGCAGAGTGTACAGTCATGAGGTAGCTTCTCTTAATGCAAAGTTGAATCTTGCTGAGAGGAATGCCCCCCTTGAAAGACAGGCTCAGGTAGTAGCCAATCGAATTGTAGCTCAGAAGAAGCGGGCCAATCCGAATATGGATAAGGATGAAGAAAGAAAGGTCAAAGGTCTAGCTTTGGCCGAAGCCCGGCTTCGTACTGGATCACACAAGACTCGTATAGGTTCTGATGAATCTCCTATCACTGATCGTGAATGGGAAGCTATTCAGGCAGGAGCTATCTCCAATGACAAGCTGAAGAGGATTCTTAATAACGCGGATCTGGACAAGATTCGTGAGCGAGCAACTCCTCGACAGAGACCAGTCATGACTTCGGTAATGACGAATCGGGCCAAGCAGATGCTGGCAACAGGCTACACACTGGCTGAAGTATCAGATCATCTAGGCATTGCCTTGTCCACATTGAAGTCAGGTCTTGAGGATGGGAGGTGAGATGACTGATACTGCACGCGAGCCTAGACCTGAGTACATGTTGACAACAGTGGACAATCCATATGACCCATTCACAGAGTGGGACGAATGGTTTGCTTGGGATCAGAATGCTGGATATCATACTCCCGGCTTCCTAGCCAGGGTGGTACGGACGTCCTATGACTTGTCTGAAGCTGATCAACATCTAGCTATTCAACAAGCGATTGATGAGATTGTAAAGGAGAATGTTCTCGGTGTGTTTCGTAAAGTAAAAGAAGGAGACATGAAGGTGAAAGAGGGCTAGGGGGGAGGGGTCAAAAAAATCAGACCCCCCTCTCCAT